>Ga0255054_10000662_pt1 | contig 20356 bp, 20 predicted proteins | sample JV7_2_23_MG_FD_188634 | JGI IMG/M metagenome (GOLD analysis project Ga0255054, IMG submission 188634) | Seawater microbial communities from Jervis Inlet, British Columbia, Canada - JV7_2_23 | ecosystem: Environmental > Aquatic > Marine > Inlet | place: Canada: British Columbia | collected...
GGAGCGGGCCTTGGCGCTTCGCGCATTGGAGCTGCATCCGGGCACGGAGCTCGAGGTGCTCGTGGGGGGGCTTGGCCTCGGCTACACCGCGCGCGAGGCACTCACCTCGGAGCGCGTCGCCCGCGTCGACGTGATCGAGTACCTGCCACAAGTGATCGACTGGATGGAACGTGGGCTCGTACCCCTCTCCAGCGAGCTTCAGGCGGACCCCCGCTTCGCGGTGACGCAGGGCGATGTCTACGGCTACCTCGCGGCTGAGCCGGGGAAGCGTTACGACCTGATCCTCGTAGACGTGGATCACTCACCCGACGAACGTCTGGGCAGCGCGAGCGATTCCTTCTACACGCGTGAGGGCCTCGCGCGCGCGCTGCGGCACCTGCGTCCCGGTGGCTTGCTGGGCGTGTGGTCCTACGCCGAGAGCCCCGAGTTCGAGAGCATGCTTCGCAGCGCGTTCGGGGAAGTGTACGTGGAGGCCGAGACTTTCGTACACCGCTTCCTCGGCGACGAAGAGACGAACTGGCTCTACTTCGTCCGGGCATGAGAGAGGTGGCCGCGGTCTCGGACTCAGCGGCGAACGGCACCGGGACGTGGGTCTTGGGAGGCCGTTTCCGCCCGTGCGGTTGCGCCACAGGCAGGATCTCGTGTGTCTGCTAGGGTTTCAACCGAGAGGCTCTTCCGATCGGTTCGCAGCTTCCGGCCTTACCCGCCCACCCTGTCTTCCATCGAAATCACCTTTCACGCCTGTGTGTCGCTCCAGCGGAGCGGACCGCAGGGGTTTCATCGCGACGGAACTCCAGTGTCCGGACGGACTGGACCGGAGTCCGAAGCCAGTCGCAGCTCCGATTCCAGGGGTGCGACGAGGAATGCAAGTTGAGTCAGAAAATCTATGTCGGAAACCTTCCCTTCACCTCGACGGAGGAAGATCTCCGCGGCGTGTTCGAGCGCCACGGGAGCGTGGAGTCGGTCGCAGTGATCACGGATCGCGAGACCGGCCGCCCGCGCGGCTTCGCCTTCGTGGAAATGAGCGAGGCGAGCGCCGCGCAGGAGGCGATCCGCGCTCTGGACGGCTCCGATCTCGGCGGCCGCAACATCCGGGTCAATGAGGCCCAGGACAAGCGGCGCGGCGGCGGTGGTGGCGGCGGCGGTCGCGATCGCTACTAGATCGCAGTGAGTCTCGCGGGGGGGCGGGCGACGGTTTCGCCCCCCGCGAGCGCCTTGCCCGGTCCCCCCTACACACACATCTCTACCCCTCCTCGCCCTCTAACCATGCCGCGCATTCGCATCTTCCTCAGCTTCGACGCCGACCTGGACGCCGATCTCCGCGATCTGCTCCACGCCCAATCCATGAAACCGGGCGCGGCGTTCGAGCTCTTCGCGCACTCCCCGTCTGGAGTGATGACGGAGGCGCGTGCCGCGATCTCCCGCGCCCGGATCCGCACCGCGGACGAGGTGGTCGTGATCTGCGGCGAGCACACGCATGCTTCGCCTGGCGTGGCCGCCGAGCTGCGCGTCGCCCAGGAAGAGGGCAAGCCCTACCTGCTTGTCGGGGGCCGACGCGAGCGCATGTGCACGAAGCCCGTTGGCGCCAAACGCACCGACGCGATGTACAGCTGGACTCGAGAAATCCTGGAGAACCAGATGTGGGCGACACTCCGGGACTCGAAGCCCCTCGAAGTGCCCGAGAGCTGCAAGCGCCCCTGACGCTGTCTCCGGGGCCGCTCCCCGGCCCATGGATCGGACGCGGAGCCGCCCCTCCGATTGCCTGCCCGACGATTCCCCGGATCCCGCAAGTCAACGCGCCTGCGCCGTGGCAAGATCAGGCCTGTGGGACGACGGCGGGCACACCCCGCGGAGGGACCATGAGGCACGTCGATCCGATCGCGATCGGGCAGATCGCCTTCAATCACCTCGGGGGCGATCGGCTCTCGGAGTGGTACCGGGACGGGCTCGGTCTGCTTCCGAGCGGAGCGACCTTCTTCGGAGGTCCTCCGGCCACCAAGGTCAACGGCCTCCCCTTCCCACTCTTCGGAGGCCGCTGGCTGATGGACGGGCGGGACTGGTTCCAGCTCGAGTTCTTCCGCTTCCTCCACCCGACCTCGCTGCCCCGGCGGGCCGACGAGACGCCCGCCGATCTGGGCTACCGCCGCGTGGGCTTCCACGTGCGCGACTTCGACGCGACGCTCGCGAGCCTCGCCGAGCGCGGCTCCGAGCCGTGGGGGCCCGTCCTCGGCGCACCGGGCGAGCGTCGCACGTGCGTGCGCGACCCGGAAGGGAACTGGGTGGAGCTGATGGAGGCGGACCCGCTGACCGACTCGGCCCCGGCGAAGACGCGCCCCGAGGTGCCTGCGACGGTGCGCTCGGTGACGATCTCGGTGGCCGATCTCGACGCTGCCCGGGAAGCGTGGGTCGAGGGCGTGGGGCTCGAGCCGGCGAAGATCGCTTCTCTCCACCAGCCGGAGCACGAGGCGCTGTGGGGGCTCGAGGGCGCTAGCAGCCGCTGCCTGGTGCTCGACGGCGGCGGCGTCCTCGTGGAGCTGGTCGAGTACACGAGCCCGAAGGGCAGGCCGCGACCGGACGCTTACCGGATCTGCGATCAGGGCCTGATGAACGTGGCCATCGCGGTTCGCGACCGCGAGACCTTCGACCGCACCTTCGCGCGCTGGGTGGAGCGTGGCCTGCGCCCCACGAACCCCACGCCCCTCGAGGTCGGAATCTTCCGCGTCATGTATTTCGACCTGCCGTCCGGGCAGAACGTGGAACTCATCTACCCGCGGCGCTGGGCCTGGAAGCTCACCGGCTTTGCGCCCGCGGGAGTCGAGGTCGCGGAGGAGATGCTGCTCGACGCTCCGCCCGAAGCCGTGTTCGCGGCTCTCGCCGATCACGACGGCCTGGCTCGCTGGTCTCCCTTCGCGATGGAGCGGCTGGAGGCCGGCAACCCCGACCCGAACGGCCTGGGCGCCCTGCGACGCGTGCGGATGGGTCCTCTCGCCTTCGACGAGCGCGTGATCTCGTGGGATCCCCCGCACCACTACACCTACACCGTCGAGAAGGGGCCCCTGGTGCGCCGCCACAGGGGCGACGTGCAGGTTCGCCGCGACGGCGATCGCACGCGCGTGCGCTGGGCCATCCAGATCGGGCTCGCGCTGCCCGGTGCGGGCAAACCGACCGGATGGCTGCTCCGGCGGAAGGTCCGGGGCACGCTCGACCGGCTCGCCGGCGAGATCGCGCGTTCCGGCCAAAGCCGCAGCTAGAGGGTTCCACATGGCGAAGTCCAGACGATTCGACGCGGCCCGGGCCTACCGGATGATGGTGCGGATGCGCCTGGTGGAAGAGGCGCTGATCCAGGCGTGGGCCGACGGCCTGGTGCCGGGCGAGTACCACACCGGCGTCGGCGAGGAGGGCATCAACGCCGGGATCGTCCTGCACCTGGACGGCGAGGACGCCAGGGCGCTCGACGCGTAGCTCCCAGGAGCTGGGAGGGCGGCTTCGGTTCCTTCCGGCGGGGAGACGGACTTCGAACGGAAGGGATGGGATGGCTTGGACGAGCTGGGCGTCCGACCAGCTTCCCGTCGCGACGATGAATCGCTCCGGGAGTCTGGCCAGACGCCCGCATGCTCGTGCGAGCCGCTGGCTACTTTCTAGTAGCGACCGCGGCCGCCGCCGCCGCCACCGCCGCCACCGCGGCGGTCCTGGGCCTCGTTCACCTTGATGTTGCGGCCGGCGAAGTCGTTGCCGTCGAGGGCGCGGATGGCGTCCTGGGCGGCGCTGGCCTCCGACATTTCCACGAATGCGAAGCCGCGCGGGCGGCCGGTCTCGCGGTCCGTGATCACGGCCACGGACTCGACCGTGCCGTGCCGACCGAAGAGTTCCCTGAGGTCCGCCTCGGTGCTGTCGAAGGAAAGGTTGCCGACGTATAGTTTACTGCTCAATGGATTGTCCTGTTCGCCCCGGGTCGATATCGACGAGGAGCAATGATCGGGCGAGGTCCGCTCGGGACATCCGAGCCTGAGGCCTCGCGGGCGATCGTCATGGGTCCCGGCCCCTCAATGGACCGGAGACAAAGGCGCTTTTGATTGGGGACGAGGATCAGGCAGGCTGAAAGTCCGCTTGGTCGGCCCGAGTCGGCCTCTGACGGGAGACCCTAGTCGCCTTCCCAGGATGCGCAAGGGACGAGCGGTCGCAGCCACCGATCGCTCGGTCCGTTCCCTGGCTCGAGGCGAGCTCCGGATCCGGTCGTGAGCTGCGGGGAAACCGCTCCGCCCGCCTGTGGGCGACCTCCGGCCTCCGGGTGTAGATGCCCTCTCGTGGCCTGGCTGGCCTGGGCCAGGGGCATCGAGATCGATCGTCGCAGTACGCGGGGCCGGCTCTTCGGTCCTGGGGCTCGAATCTCGCCGGAGCGGAGCAGGATGGAGGTTGGACATTCGCAGGGCTGGGCGCACCGGGCGCTTCTCACACCCCTTCGGTGAGTCGAAGCAGCGCACCGTGTGTGGAGCGTGCGTGGACCCAGATGCGGCGGGGCAGGGCTTCGTCTCGGGGCCTCTGCTGGAGCCAGAGATCGCACGGCGACAGCGCCTCGAGGGCGCGGTCCAGGTCGGCGACCTCCATCCCCAGGTAAGCCAGGCCCGGGCCGTGTCGCAGGAAGTGGGGCCACAGCGGGCCGCGCTCGTCCGACACCTCGACCACTTCGAGCCCCGGTCCATCGCCGACGGCGAAGCGGAGTGCACGCGCACCCTCTTCGGTCCACGAGAGCGGCGCTTCCGACTCCGGCTCCAGACCGAGCGCATCCCGGTAGAAGCGGAGCGCCGCGTCCAGATCCGCGACCAGCTGACCGACGTGGCTGAAGCGTTCGAAGGCGCCCGTCGGGGGCGGCGGCCCGGAGGCGGGCAATCCCAGCGCGAGGATCTCGCGCTCGTCGACCAGCTCGATGTGGGCGCCGCAGGCGGACGCCGGATCGACCCACCCGCGGCGCAGTCGCACGACCTCTCCCGCGGGCCGCACCTGAACCCACGACTCCTCGCCCCGCAGACGCCGTACCGTCTCGTCGAGGTCGGCCACGCGCAGGGACATGTGGTAGAGGCCACGGCCCGCGTCGCGTGCTCGTTGGAACGGCGTGTCCGGGTCGACGGTCTCCAGAAGCTCGACGCTGGCACCCTCCCCGACCGGGAGCATCAACGTTCGTACCCCCTCCTCGACCGCATGCCAGACGCCGAGGGCCCACGGCTCCAGTCCGAACACGTCGGTCCAGACTTCGGCTGCCCGCTCGATGTCGGGGACGAGCAGGCCGGCGTGGCTGATCCGGTGACTCACGGTTCCTCCCGGGCGTGCCGAACTGCTGGAGATGATATCCAACATAGGTGTTGCAATTATGAAATGCAACACCTATGTTGCTTTTGGCCACGGTCAGCCAACGAGGCGGCTTCCCGGGAGAGGCCGCAGCAGGGAGGGATCGATGCCCAGCTTCGAGTTCGAACCTGAGAAGAGCTACGTCATGCCGGTCCACTTTGGCCCCATGCTGCCGGGCTGGGATGGGATGACTGTCCACTATGAGCGGGCTGTCGGTCTCGTCTTCGCCGCGCCGATCGATCCATCGGCGGTGTCGCCCTACCTTCCGCCGGGATTCACTGCGAGCGATCCCGCGATCCTCTCGGTCCGCTACCTGCAGCTCTCGGGTTGCATAGGCCTGGCGGGCGGCGGCTACAACGTGGTGTCGGTTGAAGTTTCGGCCCACTTCGATGGCGAGCAGGACCACCTCGAGGGCGACTATGCCCTCATGCAGTGGGAGGGCCATAGCGCCCCGGCCATCATGGGCCGCGAACTCGTCGGCTCGCCCAAGGTCGTTGCGGACATCCCTGGCTTCTGGTCATTCGGCGGCGCGAAGGGCTGGCACGTGTCGGAGAACAGCACGCGGCTGGCCGAAGGCGAGATCTCGCAGCTCGAGAAGCTCGGGGAGGAGCAGGCGCAGGCGATATCGAAGCAGTTCCAGAGCCGTCCATGGTTGGGATGGAAGTACATTCCCACGCCCGACGGAACGGGTACGGACGTGAGTTATCCCACCTCGTATTCAAAGAGGCTGAACGTGACGGAGGCCTGGAGCGGTCGGGGCAAGGTGCGCTTCTTCGAGACTTCCTTCGAGAAGACCCCTCAGAACAACCGGACCAGCGCGGCGCTGGCGAAGCTCCCGATCCCGGAGGAGGGGGACGCGATGATGGTCGAGGGCAGCCTCGATCTCCCGATCTACGAGTGGCGCAGGCTGAAGTAGCCTAGAGCAGCGCGCCACCCATCTGGGCGAGCAGCTCGTTCTCGCCGTCGGCGATCGTCAGGGAGGTGGCGTCCCGCAGGAACATCTCGGCCGGGTACTCCTGCGTCATCCCGACTCCCCCGTGCAGCTGCACGCCCAGGGTCGCGACCTCCAGAGCCGCCCGAGAGCAGAACACCTTCGACGCGATCGAATCCTGCAGCGGCGCGGCCTCCCCTCTCCGGAGCAAGGTGGCGCTGCGCACGTGGACCTGGCAGGAGAGCGTGCGCGAGGCCTGGACCAGGCTGTACATCCGGAACAGGCGCGACCGGACGGACTGATGCTCGAAGATGGGCCGGCCGCCCTGCACGCGCTCCCGGGTGTACCCGAGCGCGGACTCGTAGGCGGCGCGCGCGAGACCCGCCGAGGCGACCCCGGCGCCGGCATTGAACGCGGTGAGGGTCGTTCGCACGTGATCCGCGTAGCCATCGACCCCGACGATCATGTTCTGCCGAGGGATTCGCACGTCGTCGAAGAAGAGCTCGCCCTGCGGCAGAGACCGGATGCCATGCTTCTCCAGCGCGGGGCCGCGTGACACTCCAGGCGCATCCAGCGATACCAGACATACGCCGCCGCGCTCCAGGCCGCCACCGGGCTCGAGCTGCACATTGAGCATCACATGGGTTGCGATGGGTGCGTTCGACACCCACGCCGACTTCTGCCCGTTGAGCACCCATTCATCGCCGTTCGCCTGCGCGACGAGCTGCCCCCGGGTCCTCACCTGCAGCTCCGGCCGCATCACCGCCAGCGCGTCCGAGCCGTGGTCGGGCTCGGTGATCGCCCAGCAGCCGACCACGGAGCCGTCACTCGCCTTCAGGAAGGGGACGGCGAATCCCTCGATCAGCGTCGGGTTCCCGCTGGCGAAGGCGGCCCCCGCGGTCATCGCAGACAGAAACAGCACAGCCGAGAGCCCGACGCTTCCCCACGCGAGCTCCTCCTGCACCAGGTAGCTGGTTAGCGGAGAGAGCCCCAGGCCGCCGAGCTCGGCGGGAATTGCCAGCCGCGTGTAGCCCAGCTCGCTGGCCTGGGTCATCACCCGGCGAAGCGCTGAGTCGGGACCGACGACCTCGTGCGCCGGCAGCCGATCCAGCAGGATCCCGGCCGGGCGGAGCACCTCCTCTGCGAAGCGGTGCGCCGCCTCCTGCACCGCGCGCTGCTCGTCGTCGAGCATCAGGATGTCTTCCACGCCTCGTTCGTTCATGCCGTTGCTCCTCGGAGTCCGGTTACCTGGAACCCTTCTGCTTGTCTTGCTCGAGTTCCGCGGCGAGCGCCGGCCAGCTCTCGGGGCGGAGCGCGCCGAAGAGGAAGAGGCGCTTCAGCTCGTGGGCGAAGCGGAGGGTCTCGGCGCGAGCCTCCTCGTCGCTGTCCGTTCGTTGGCGGGCCATGAGCGACCACACCAACGCCGCCGACATACCGATGATGCCGAGCATCTCGGCGTCGATCCCGTCCTGGCTGCGGGGGCTGCGCGCGAGCCGCTCGAGGGCGGACACGTAGTCGGCCCACCCCTCGGGCGCCGCCTCCCTGCCGTCGGAGAGCAGTTGGAACGTCCACATGCGCGCGATGTCCGGATGATCCCGGAAGTGGCGCACGAAGAAGTCGACCTGCTCGCCGAAGTCGCGGGGCTGGCTGAACATCCGCCGCACCTCTTCGGCGAAAGCATCCCCCACGGCCCGCAGGAGCTGCTCGCGGTTGCGGAAGTGCTGGTAGGCCGTGCTGCGGTTGAGCCCGGCGCGCTGGGCGACGGCCACCACGGTAAGCGCCTCGGGCCCGCGTTCGGCCATCAGCGCGCGGGCGGCCGTCAGCAGGGCCGCACGGCTCTGCTGCGCGTCGCTGCGGAGGGACCGCTCGGCCGGCTCTGCGGGATCCACGGTTGCCAGTTTGACAGATCTCATCGAACTCCAACGTAGCTGTTGTAATTTAGAAATACAACAGATGTGTTGGAGTTGATTGAAGGAGATCCCCTGGAGGGCTAGCGGCCCCGCGGGGGTCCGCCCACTCCTCTCCACCCGACTCACAGACACAAGGGCCCCCCCGGCCACCATCTACCTGGGGTGATGGGGAGGTTCCATGTCTGACCAGATCTACGGAATTCGGTTCGTCTTAGCGCTCGGCGCCGCATTCCTGGTGGCAACGGCCTCGGCTCCGGCTCACGCGCTCACCTGCAACGAAGACACGACACTGAGCGTGGGCACCGGCACCTTCACGGACTGTGCGGGCCGCAGCGTGAGCTACTCGCTCAACACGTTCGATATCACCCTGAGCCACCAGGGCGTCTCGGACCTGAGTGGTCCGTTTTCCGATCTGCACATCAGCTTCGAGAGCCTGCCCTCGCTTGGCGGCACCTTCCAGAACCAGAGCGAGGGCCCGTTCTGGAGCAGCTCGACCATGAACGACAACACCATCTGGTTCGTGGCCAATCAGCCGTCGGATCGGGTCGACCCCGGTGACGCGTACGACTGGCAGGTCTTCGGCTCGTTCTTCGACTCGCAGAGCACGCGGCTGCTCAACATCCGCTACACGATGGACGTGCCCGAGCCCGGGCTGACGATCCTGGCCCTGGGCGGGTGCTGAACTCGGTGGCCGAGAATCTCTCGATCGAGGCCGTGCGAATGACGGACCAGGACGGGCAGCCGTTGCAGTGCACTGCGGCTCCGACCCAATGCAAGGAAACCCCTATAGACTGGGTCACCGGATCTCCACTCCAGGAGTTCCCAGCGCCGTCAGGTGTGCCGGAGGAGTCCGGGCATCGGAGATCCAACGCATGTCGACGAGCACGAGCCCCGAGCGGCCGCTGAGCGCGGCCACCGATCGAGAGATCGGCACCGGGCGAATGATCCTGTACTCGATGTCGGGCTTCGGGATCGGCTGTGCCGACTTCATCGTGGCCGTCTACCTGCTCAAGTACTACACGGATCACGTGGCGCTCAGTGCGATGCTGGCCGGCGCCGCGCTGATGCTCGGCAAGCTTTTCGATGGTGTCAGCGACCCCGTGATGGGATACATCTCGGATCGCACGAAGACGCGTTGGGGGCGGCGGCGGCCCTGGTTCCTCGTCGGTGCAGCTCCGCTCGCTCTGAGCTTCATCGCGCTGTTCTCGGCCGAGGGAGGCTGGAGCCAGACTCAGCTCTTCCTGTGGCTGCTCTCCTGGAACGTCCTCTTCTGGTCCGCACAGACCGTGATCAACGTGCCGCACGCCGCGCTGGCGGGTGAGATGGTGCACGGGCACAACGAGCGCAACGCCATCATGGGCTGGCGCGAAGCCCTGGTACAGCTGGGGTTGCTGGTCGGCGCCGCCGCCCCGCTTCTCGTCCTGGGCGCGATGCAAGACGCCGCCACGGAGGCAGCCCTGGCCAGTGGCCTCGCAGAGGAGGCGGCCCGGGCGGCTGGCTTCGCGGCCCGGGGTGATGCGCACAGCACCATGGCCTGGCAGTTTGCGGGCCTGATCTTCGTGGGCGTCGTGCTGTCGTTCTTCGGCACCCGCGAGCCCCGGGGGCCGCGCACGGCTCCACGCGAGTCGATCTTTGGCGACTTCGCCGACACGCTGAAGAACCGCAAGTTCCGTTTGTTCGTCGTGATCTTCGTATTCGATCAGATCGCGGGCGGTCTCACGGCGACACTCGTGCTCTATACCATTCGCGACTGGTGGAAGTTCGAGGGGCCTCACGAGATGCTCCTCATCATGAGCTTTCTGCTCGCCGCCGTGGTGAGCATTCCCTTCTGGGTCCGCGCGGGCCGCTCGCTGGAGAAGTCCACGATCTTTGCCACGGGCTGCTTCCTGTCGGCGGGCACGCTCCTCGGGTCGGCGTTGGTGCCCATCTACGGCCTGGGTCTCGCCTATGTGGGGTTGATCGGCTCTGGACTCGGTTTGGGGGCGCGCGCCGTGATGGCGATGTCCACCATGCCCGACATCATCGACGAGGATGAGCTCCGCACACGCACCCGCAAAGACGGCGCCTACTTCGGAATGTGGAGCTTGCTGCGAAAGCTGTGCCGAGCTCTGTCGATCGGTGCGGCAGGCCTTGGTCTCAGCCTGTGGGGCTATCAGGAAGGCGGCCTCGAGCAGCCGGAGTCGGCGCTGCGCGGCATCATGTGGATGTTCGCGATCATCCCCGCCATCGCCTCGGTCATCGCCGGTCTGCTCTTCCTGAGGCTGCCACTGACGCGGGCCCAACACGAGGCCACGCTGGCAGAGCTCGCACGCAGGCGCGCACGAGGCGAATAGAACCGCTTTGGACTCGAGCCGGCGGGAGGGGCGATCGATCGCAGAGTCCCTGCACCGGGCGGTGGTCCTTCGCACCCGGCCGATCTTGCTCACGACCCTGACCACGGCAGCCGGACTGCTGCCGCTCGCCTTCTCGAGCTCGCCCCTGTGGCCCCCCCTGGCCTAGGCGATCATCTCGGGTCTGCTCGCTTCGACCGTGTTGACCCTCGTCATGGTCCCCTCTCTATACGCCTGCCTCTTTCGCGAGCAGCTGGCGTAGGGCCCCGGCAGTCGATGATCCGGCTCGGAAACGACGGGGAGACCGAACAGGAGAGCCGCGCGCGCCGCGCTACCGCGTGAAGAAAACCGCGGTGGTAGAAGGGATTCCCAGGCTCTCTGAACGCTGACGCGATGTTCCCCCAACCCGCTGCTTGGAAGGCAGGTTCAGGGATCGTCCACCGATGTCCACCCACGTCCATCCTCCAGGCTGTCAATTGGCTGTCAGACGCGAAGCCACGGAGGGTTGCTATTCCGCGGGGACCGTGGGAGCCAGCAAGTGGGAGTTGTAAACTACACCTTGATCCAGGGGATCATGTGACGGGGCGGCGCAGCCGCTCCGCTGAGGAGGAAGGCCATGACGCGGGTTCTAGCGCTTCTGTTCACAACGTCGTTGCTCATCCCGGTCTTGGTGACTGGGTTGTTCGCAACAACGGTTTCTGCCGAAGAACCGACACCGGGCTACAACAACAAGATTCCGGAGTCGCTCATCACCGCGGACAAGGTGGAGACGAGGGTCGGCACCCTCGAGTTCTTCGACGGGATCCCTACCGAGAAGACGGCCGCGCTGCTCTACGACAACCTCGACTACATCCGGGGCGTGGAGACCTTCTTGAGCGGGATGCCCGCCGCGAATCTGGAGGCGTTCCGGCGCGGCCAGGCAGCCCTTGGCGCCAAGGACTACAACCAGATCGTGATCTTCGATGAGCTGATGGACAGCAATTCCTTGTTCCTGACCGGCAACACGGACACGGTTTATGTCACCGTTTTTCTCGATCTCAAGAAGAACGGTCCGATGGTGATCGAGATCCCGCCGGGGACGGGGCCGGGGACGGTCAACGACGCCTTCTTCCGCTTCGTGATTGATACGGGCCCTCCCGGCCCCGACAAGGCCAAGGGCGGCAAGTACCTGATCCTTCCGCCCGATCATAAGGGTGACGTCCCCGACGGCTATTTCGTCGCCAAGTCAACCAGCTGGGTGAACTGGTTCATCGCGCGAGGCTTCCTCAAGGACGGCAAGCCTGACTACTCCAGCAAGATGTTCAGGGAAGGACTGAAGATCTATCCCCTCGCCAAGGCACCGAACCCGCCCGCGATGGAGTTCTTCAACGCTTCCGGGAAGGCATTCAACACTGTTCACTCCTCTGGTTACAACTTCTATGAAGAGCTCCACGCCGTCATCGATCGCGAGCCGGTCGAGATGCTCGAGCCCCAGTTGCGCGGAGTCTTCGCGTCCATCGGCATCCAGAAGGGCAAGCCTTTTGCCCCCGACGACCGGATGAAGAAGATCCTGACCAGAGCCGCCGAGGTGGCCAACGCGACGGCACGAACCATGCTCTGGTACGAGCGCGACAAGTCCGCATTCAAGTACGAGGGCAGCCACTGGAAGAGGGGTTTCGTAGGCGGATCCTACGAGTTCCTCAAGGATGGAGGAATGGGCGGACGGAACCTGGATGCGCGTGCCCAGTACTTCTACTTTGCAACCGTCAACACGCCGGCGATAGTTTGGAAGCTGATCGGCAAGGGATCGCAATACGCCTGGGGCTATCTGGACGCCAATGGCGACCATCTGGACGGAAGCAAGGCCTACAAATTGAATCTCCCCAAGGACCCGCCCGCCGAGAAGTTCATATCGATCGTGCTTTACGATCCCCAAACCCGCTCCCAACTCCAGACCAGCCAGCCGTTTCCCAGCTACAACAGCGAGAAGCACAAGGGCAAAGTGGCAGTGAACGACGACGGGTCGATCGATCTCTACTTCGGCCCTGAGGCACCTGCCGGCAAGGAAGCGAACTGGCTCCAGACGGTTCCCGGCAAGGGTTGGTTCTGCCTGTTGCGCCTCTACAGCCCGACGGAGCCTTGGTTCGACAAGACCTGGCGGCCGGGTGAGATCGAGCGAATCGACTGAGCCGGAGCCCGGGGACGACACAACGCGATCCGCTCGCGGGTGATTCCAGGTCGCTCGGTTGCGCCTGCCCGCACTCGGAGAGGTGGCCGAGCGATCGAAGCGAGAAGCCACTCCGTCATCTTGCCGCCGGCCATACTAGGCTAGGGTGAACGACGGATTACTCGAAGCAGTGCGGCCCGGAAGTAGGGGCCGCGCTCCGCAAGGAGGGGAAGCATGACCCATCGATGGCTCGCCGGAGCGATCGCAAGCGGTTTCCTGGTGGCTGGGATGAGCTACTCGGTCGCCGCCCAGGCGCCTACCGTACAGCCCTCCAAGGGCCAGAGCGCCGAGCAGATGCAGCGCGACGTGGGAGAATGCCAGGCGGCGGCCAAGACCTCGAGCGGCTACGACCCGGCCGCTCCGCCCCCGCCCAAGTCCGACGAGCGCCACGTCGGAGGCCGGGTCCGCGGCGGCGCTGCCGGAGCGGCCGTGGGCGCGGTAGGCGCCGAGGCGAGGGGCCGGGATCACGACGCGTGGGACGAGGCAGACGACGATCGCAAGCAGGACTACCGGCGCGAAGAGGCCAAGGATGCGGCAGCGGTTGGCGCCGCCGTCGGCGCGGTGGGGCAGCGCCATGGCCGGCGCAAGGACCGGCGGCAGGACCGCAAGGAAGAGAAGGAGCAGGCGAGCGCGGCCGACCTCTACGCCAGCTCCTACAAGAGCTGCCTGCAGGGACGCGGCTACGTCGTGACGCCCTGACGCCGTCGCAGCTGACGGCCGGGAGGACTTGGGGCGAGCCTTGGGGAGTCGGGCAGGAGCCCGATTCCCAGGCCCTCTGAACGCCGACGCTATGTCCCCCCGACCCGCTGCTTCGGGGTGTCCGGTCGGGTTCTCAGGACCGTAGGCGGAATACGGCGCTGCGAGGGCTCCTCCATCGCCAAGAACCCTCAGAGGACGGCGATGGGATTCAGCGGCGATCCCGTGCCGCCCGGAACCCTGAGCGGCGCTCCAACGAGTTCAGATGCCTTCGCCGAACTGGGGCGGCGGTCGCTCGTGCTTCTCGAGATCGGGCTCGCCGATCTTGATGCGCGTGTAGGGCGGGACCGATCGGGTGACCCACACGTTGCCGCCGATCACCGAGCCCATGCCGATCACCGTGGCGCCGCCCAGGATGGTGGCGTTCGGGTAGATGGTGACGTCGTCCTCGAGGGTAGGGTGCCGCTTCTTGCCCGCGTCCTCCCGCCCCGCCTCGTTCGAGAACGCGCCGAGGGTGACGCCGTGGTAGAGCTTCACGCCGCAGCCGAGCTCGCAGGTCTCGCCGATCACCACGCCGGTTCCGTGATCGATGAAGAAGGATTCGCCGATCACCGCACCCGGGTTGATGTCGATCCCCGTCTGGCGGTGAGCGTCCTCGGACATGGCGCGCGCCACGATCGGCTCGCCCACCTCGTAGAAGACGTGTGCGATCCGGTAGGTCGCCACCGCAAGGAACGACGGATAGGAGGCGATGATCTGGCCCACGCTCACCGCCGCCGGGTCCTTCGCGAAGGTGGCCTCGATGTCGGTCACGAGCTGCTGTCGGATGTCCGGCAGCCGCTCGAGGATCCGGGCCGCCTTGTCGCCACCGCCCACGATCGCCGACACCACGCCCTCGACTACGCGCAGATCGCTCTCGAGCTGCTCCGTGGGCGTCTGGTCCGAGACCAGGGCACGTAGCGCGCCCAGCGCGTCCGCGATCCGGCGCATGTAGGGAAGGGTCTCGCGACTCGCCTCGCTGATGGCGTCGGGCGTCGCGCGCTCCGCTCGCAGCTGCTCGGCAACGTCCTCGAGGTTGTGGGCCATGTCCGGTCCTCCGCCTAGTGTCCTGAGAAGCTGAGATTCCCTGCGACTTGTCATCACGGGAAGTTCTCGATACTCGAAAACTGATTGACGTTACCATGTGCGCCGGCTTGGCAAACGTTGCGTGCGCGTCTGCAAGCTTCGCCTGGCGCCCCGGGGAGGACTCGGGGACAAGGCTTCGGGAATCGGGCAGGAGCCCGATTCCCAGGCCCTCTGAATGCTGACGCTGTGTCCCCCCGACCCGCTGCTTGGAAGATTGTTCCCGGCTCAGGTCGTCGTGAAGGTTCGACCTTCAGCCACGAGTCTCTCCGTGTTGCTCTTGAAGAGGCTGACCAGCGGCAAGAACTGTTCGGCCTTTTCGCGGCCGAAGCGGTCGTGGCTGAACACCACAGTCACCAGCATCTCCCCGCCGGAGTAGGCCCCGCCAATCCCGAATACGCTCTGGATCTTGTAGCCGGAGACGAAATCGGTGGCGGCGATGATCTTGCGCCCCTGGTCGTCTGTGGCGTGGCTCGCATCTCCGACGAAGAAGAGGCTTGCAGAATCGCCCAAGGTCTTCTGGATCGCCGACGGGTCATGAGTGTCGATCCAATCGAGCGGCACGCCGAGCTCGCGGAGGAGCCTCGAAATCATGGGAATCGCGCCGACGAAGCCGGACGAGATCAGGGGGATCCCCAGGTGACCTTGCGAGTTGCGCGGATCGTTCCATCCTTCCTGGTCTCCATGACTGCCGAGCAGAGACAGGACCGGAGTCGACTCCTTGAGATCGGCACCTGCTCCCGAGGAGTCTGCCAGCGTGCGGACAAACGCCTGATTCGCCGCGGGAAGCGAAGCGAAGGGAACCGTGAAGAAGACCCGCGCCAGGGCGATCGACTCGTCGAAGCCCAGGTGAAACGCCCTGGTCATCTCCTGAGCCGCCTCTTCCAGGCTCCCGGCCCCACGCACGCCAGACTCGATGCTCTGCCAGAGATTCGTGACCGCGACCGGAGTGGCCTCGTTGATCCTCATGTTGTCGTCGCTCCTGTGTGAGCGCCTCCCCGGGAGGGGCGCGTCGGTTCCCTCCCATCATACGCTGCCGGGCCACACCTGGGTTGCTCGGACCTCCCGGCGAGCTTGGCCGGCTTCACCTGCCTGCCGCGGACGGCGGCGCAGCGCCGGCCAGAGGATCCAACAGTTGCGGTGACATAGAGGGGGGCGGGGCAGCTTCGACTCCGGCACTCACGCGTTCCCGCCCCACAGGGTGGAGAATCCGGTGTAGGCTCTCATCGGGTATTCGGAGGGTCAACGCATGGTATTCGCCTACGGGGCGTTCTCCTACGTCTTCTTTCTGGTCGTTTTCCTCTACCTGATCGGATTCGTGGGCGACTTCCTCGTGCCGCGGACGATCGACACGCCGCCCGGGTTCTCGTTCACCCAGGCGTTGCCGGTGAACCTGGGCTTGCTGCTCCTGCTCGCGGTCCAGCACACCGTGATGGCGCGCCCGAGGTTCAAGCAATGGTGGACGAAGATCGTCCCCCCGGCCATCGAGCGCAGTACCTTCGTGCTGCTCACGAACTTGATCTTCGTGCTGCTCTTCTGGCAGTGGCGGCCCGTGACCGACGTGGTCTGGCACGTCGACAACGCGGTGGGGAGCGGACTCCTGTGGGCCGTGTTCGCGGCCGGGTGGGGGCTCGTCCTCTACTCCACAGTGCTCATCGACCACTTCGATCTCTTCGGGATGCGGCAGGTCTGGCTCCACGCCCGGCAACAGCCCCACGCGCCGCCCCAGTTCCAGGTGACCTCGCTCTACCGGTTCGTACGTCACCCGCTGCTGCTGGGCTGGATGATCGCGTTCTGGGCCACGCCCCACATGAGCGTCGGCCACCTGACCTTCGCGGTGGTCACGACCGTGTACATGCTCGCCGCCATCCAGATCGAGGAGCGCGACCTGACGAGGCACCATGGCGAGCCCTACGCGCAGTATCGCCGGAAGGTCTCCATGCTGATCCCGGGTCTGGGGGGCAAGCGTTAGCCGGCTCAGACACTCCCATCCCCTGGCGCCCCGGGGAGGACTCGGGGAAGAGGCTTCGGGAATCGGGCCAGAGCCCGATTCCCATTCCACCGGAACGCTCCGCTGTGGGCCCCCGACCCGCTTCTTGGAAGGTCGCCAACCTTGAATCTGGATTCAAGGTGTCGCAGCATCGAGATCATGGCCAGGTCGCTCACGATCGGCCAGCTCGCAGCGGCGGCCGAGGTTCCGACATCGACCGTCCGCTACTACGAGCGGGCGGGCCTGCTCTCGCCGAGCAGTCGTAGCGCGGGCAACTATCGACTCTATTCGGAAGAGGATCTGGCCCGGCTCCGATTCATCCGAGCAGCGCAGGCCACCGGCTTCACGCTCGACGACGTCCACGAGCTGCTCCGGCCCGCACCTTGCGGCGAGGTGCAGGCCCGGATCGAGGCGCGGATCGAGCAGGTGCGGACGCGCATGCGAGAGCTGCGGCACGTGGAGCGTGTGCTGCGCGCTTCGCTCGAGACCTGTCGTCTGCACCAGGCGACGGGCCGCTGCGCGGTCATCGAGGACCTGAGCGCCCAGGCGCAGTCCAAGTCGCGGACGTAGAAGGGCTTCTGCCGTTCCCTTGACCTTGCACCCGGGTGCAGGGCCTACTCTTCTTCCATGGACGAGCTGGTCATCGAGATCCTGTTCTTCGAGGGGTGCCCGAATCACGGCCCCAGTGTGGATCTCGCGCGCGCGGCGCTCCGCGAGCTCGGCCTCGCGGTCCCGGTTCGGGAGATCGAGATCTCCACGGACGAGGACGCCCGGCGCCACCGCTTCCTCGGCTCTCCCTCGATCCGCGTGGACGGCGAGGACATCGAGCCTGAGGCGCGGGATCGGGCCGACTACGCGATGAGCTGCCGGATATACGGGAGCTCAGGGTTGCCGCCGAAGGACCTCCTGGTCGCCGCACTACGCGAGGGGGTGAGGAACCGTGGATGACAAGAGCGTGCTTCGCCTTGGCGTCGTGGGGGCTCTGATCGCAGCGGTCTGCTGCTTCACGCCGCTCCTGGTTGCGCTCCTTGCAACAGTGGGCCTCTCCGCGCTCGTGGGATGGCTCGACTTCGTGCTCCTTCCGGCCCTGGCGATCTTCGCCGCGCTCGCCGTCTATGGTGGAGTGAGAGTGAGCCGCCAGCGCTCCCGGTCGATCGGGAGCTAGGCGAAGGGTGTCACCCGAACTCGAGCGCGCGATCCGGGCCTGGGAGTCGAACTACGAAGGACTCTCCGAAGAGGCGATCGATGCCCGGGTTCGAGGATTCACGATCCTGGTCAACGCAATCGCCGATGGCAGAGCCGTGTCTCGGGATGAGTTCGCCGCAGCACTGGGGATCCCGGCGGAGGCCGCGGCGGCGGCCTTCGAGGGCCTGGCGGACACCGGAATGCAGTTTGACGACAAGGGCGATCTGGTGGGCGCGGCACTGACGCCCAGGCCGACTCCCCATCGCTTCGCGGTTCGGGGGCGAGAGCTCTTCGCGTGGTGTGCGCTAGACACCCTGTTCCTTCCCGGCCTGCTCGACGAGAGGGCCATCGTCGAGTCTTCCTGCCCGACGAGCGAAGAGGTGATCCACCTAGAGCTCACGCCTGACGCCATTCTCGAACGACAGCCCGAAGCCACCGCCATCACGGTCGTGCTACCGGGAGAGGGCACTGCCCTTGCACGAACCGGGCCCGCCAGCCCGACCTGAAGCCAGATGCACTTCTTCCGGGCCCGGGAGGTCGCGGACGAGTGGGCGAAGGCGAGGGCCGGAGTCGTCGCACTGACGCTGGAGGAGGGCTGGGAGCTGGCTCGCGTGCACTGGGTGGATCGGGCGCGAACCGTCTGCCGTCGGCCGTCTCGCAAGGCTCCGGCGGGCCGGCAGAGCTAGAATCCGGTCCGCCTGCGGGCGTTGAGTTCTCGGCTGGATCTGAGAGGAGGTGGGCGCATCCTCACCCGTTGTTTCCTGGCGCTGGTCCTGTGCTCGGCGCTGCCGGCGACTGCGGCTCGTGGCTTGGCCGACGAGGGCGAGTTCCTGGTTGGCCATGAGCTCACGGTGCGTCTGATCCCCGCGGATCACCGCCTCGAGGCCGAGGATCAGATCTCCTTACCCAGACGAGTCCTTTCTGAAGAGTCCCTCCACTTCCTGTTGAACTCGGGACTCGAGGTCGAATCGCTCGACCCGGGCTACGCGGTGGAACTCGTCGGGGAGGCCGGCGATGCGTCCGTCGAGTCCGAAGAGCCGCTCCGCGCGGGCGGGGCTTCGGTCCGGAAGTACAGGCTGAGGCCGACGGGAGGGGTGTGGCCCGCCGACGCCCGGCCCCGGCTCGGGCTCAGGGGCACGATTCGACATCCGCTGATCGCGGAACAGGAGCAGTACGCGCGAAGCTTCTCTCGAACCTCCGGGACGATCGGTGAGGAGGGGGTGATGCTGGCCGGGGCCTCGTTCTGGCTGCCCACATTCGGAGAGGAGCTTGTCACCTTCCGTCTCACGGTCACTATCCCGGAAGGGTGGGATGTCGTCAGCCAGGGAGAGCGTACCCTCCACGAGTTGGAGGGAGGATTGCGCCGGGTCCGCTGGGACAGCCCGGAGCCGATGGATGAGCTCTACCTGGTGGCGGGTCGCTACACCGAGTACTCGCGCTCCCAAGGGGGCGTCTCCACCCATGCGTTCCTTCGCTCGCCGGATCCGAGCCTGGCTGCGAAGTACCTCGACGTCACGACCCAGTACCTCGAGATGTACAGCAGCCTGATCGGCCCGTATCCGTACAAGAAGTTCGCACTGGTCGAGAATTTCTGGGAGACCGGCTACGGGATGCCCTCCTTCACCCTGCTCGGCCCCAAGGTCATTCGCCTCCCGTTCATCCTGCACTCGTCCTACCCCCACGAGATCCTGCACAACTGGTGGGGGAACTCCGTCTACGTCCGCTACGCGCAGGGGAATTGGAGCGAGGGGTTGACGGCCTATCTCGCGGACCACCTGGTCAAGGAATCCCAGGGCAAGGGGATCGACTACCGGCGCGACGCGCTTCGGGCGTACCGATCCTTCGTCCGCGAAGAGGCGGACTTTCCTCTCTCCCATTTCCGGTCCCGTCACTCCTCCGCCAGTGAGGCGATCGGCTACGGAAAATCCTTGATGCTCTGGCACATGCTTCGCCTCCAGTTGGGCGATCAGACGTTCGTAGCGGGGCTTCAGAGGCTCTACCGGGAGTTCCGCTTCAAGCGCGCGTCCTTCCAGGACATCGAGCGGGTCTTCGCAGAGGCGTCCGGGCAGGACCTGGAGATGTTCTTTCACCAGTGGGTGGAGCACGCAGGGGCCCCGATGCTCTCGCTCGAGACCGAGGCCCTCGGCGGCCAGCGTCTGCGGATCCGGGTCCACCAGGACCAGCCGGGAATCCTCTACGAGTTCACCGTTCCCATCGCCGTCACACTCGCGGATGAGCCTGACGTCCAGATCTTCCCCCTCGTGATCAAGGAGCGTGTTACGGAGTTCGAGTTCGAGCTGCCCGCCGCCCCGCTGCGCGTCGACCTCGATCCGTACTTCGATGTGTTCCGCCGCCTCGATCCCGGAGAGACCCCTCCCACGCTGGGGGACCTGTTCGGCGCGCCCAAGGTGACCCTGGTGCTGCCGGACGGGAACGGGGACGCACTCGCGGAGGGCTGGGAGGATTTCGCGCGCACCTGGTCATCCGGTTCGACGGGGGACGTCGAGGTCGCGCACGAGAAGGAGCTCGAGACCCTTCCCGCGGATCGTGCCGTATGGGTGCTCGGCACGCACAACGGCTGGCGAAGCGCTCTCCTCTCCCAGCTGCACGTCTACGGCGCAGGGCCAGAAGAGGACTCGCTTC
>Ga0255054_10000666_pt1 | contig 20275 bp, 16 predicted proteins | sample JV7_2_23_MG_FD_188634 | JGI IMG/M metagenome (GOLD analysis project Ga0255054, IMG submission 188634) | Seawater microbial communities from Jervis Inlet, British Columbia, Canada - JV7_2_23 | ecosystem: Environmental > Aquatic > Marine > Inlet | place: Canada: British Columbia | collected...
CCAGGAGCAAGGGGGTAAAATGGATCAAGAGACAGGGAATGCACATCACACTGAAATTTTTAGGTGAGATATCTTTCCGGCAGTCCGAAGAAGTGATATTATCTCTCCAACGGATAGCTGAAAAAAAATCCCGGTTCTTTATAAAGATCAAAGGAACCGGCGCATTTCCCGAAGACCGCCGTCTTCCGCGGATTCTTTGGACAGGTATAGAGGAAAACAAAGATTTAGATCTTCTTCAAAAGGATGTTGAAAAGGAGTTGGATTTGATCGGATTTCCCAAAGAAAAAAGGCAGTTTCATCCTCATTTGACTTTGGGAAGAGTAAAATCTGCCGAAGAGATTGATAAAGCGCTTTCTTTTTTGAAAAGAGAGGAGAAGACCGTTTTCGGCGAATGGGAAACAGATCGAATTACGTTTTATAGAAGCCTCTTGAAACCGAATGGCGCGGAATATCAGATCATCAAAGAGGTGAGATTGAAATGATCATTCTGTTTTGTGTTTTTGCTTATTTTTTCGGTGCGGTTCCTTGGGGATATCTGGTCTATTATTTAAGTGAAAAAAAAGATATTCGTGAATTCGGAAGCCGCAGCACAGGGGCTACGAATGTTCTCAGGTTGAAAGGCTGGAAATTAGCTCTCCCTGTGCTTCTCGCAGATGTCTTCAAAGGATTTTTTCCTGTTTTCTTAGCTGCCGAGCTCACATCGTCAGAATATCTTCCATTGATATGTGGATTTCTTGCTGTTGCTGGACATTGCTATCCCGTTTACATCAAGTTCAAAGGAGGCAAAGGTGTGGGGACCACCCTTGGTGTTTTCTTAGCCATAATTCCAATGGCGGCTCTCATTTTTTTAGGTTCTTTTTTCATTGTGATCGCCGTCAGCAGGTTCGTTTCCCTTGGTTCTTTGATCGGATCCTTCAGTTTGATCCCCTCTTCAATTTTTTTGGATTTAAAAGAGACAGTGTTCTTAAGCTTGGCATTGTTCTTTATGATCGTCATTAGGCATATGGGTAACATTAAACGTCTCTTTGAAGGAACGGAGAGACATTTAGGACAGAAATCCCTATGAAAGCGGCAGTGATCGGTGCTGGATCTTGGGGAAGCGCCTTTGCCCGACACCTAGGGCGTATGGACATTCCGACACGTCTTTGGGTCCGTGAGGAGGAGGTTCTTGAGCAGATTCTTCAAACAAGAGAGAACAGAAGTTTTTTACCAGGATTTCGTTTTCCCAAAATCGTTCAGCCCCACCATGAACTGAAATTTACGATCGAAGATGCAGATCTGATTTTTATCGCGGTACCTTCAAAATACTGCCGTTCTGTCTACGAAAAAATGTCTTCCTTTTTGACTCCTAAACATGTACTCGTCAGTCTAACCAAGGGGCTGGAGGAAAAGAAATTGCTAAGAATGAGCGAGACCATGATCGATGTCCTTTCGCCCGCAGTGAAGCCCCGGATCGCTGTTCTCTCAGGCCCTAGTTTTGCTAAGGAGGTTGCTCAGGATCATCCCACGGCGGTTGTAGTCGCGTCCTACACCAAGAGCCTTGCTCGAAAGATCCAGCTTGCTGTTTCCAGCTTTCATTTTCGCTGCTACACAAGTCAAGATGTGATCGGAGTCGAACTGGGAGGAGCTTTAAAAAATGTCATTGCCATCTCAGCAGGAATTTCTGATGGATTAAAATACGGCAACAATTCTTTGGCGGCATTGATGACAAGGGGGATTGCGGAGATTGCCCGACTAGGGAAAAAAATGGGAGCGAAGAGCGAGACATTCTCAGGTCTTGCAGGGTTCGGGGATTTGATACTGACCTGCACAGGGAAATTAAGCCGAAACCGGTTTGTCGGATACCAGTTAGGAAAAGGGAATAAATTGGATAAGATCCTCGCCGGCATGAATATGGTAGCTGAAGGAATATCAACGACACATTCCGCAAAGGAGTTGTCTCTGCGAGAAAAAGTAGAGCTTCCTATCTCTGAACAGGTCTTTAAAGTCCTGTATTATAAGAAATCCCCTCAGCAGGCTCTTCAGGATCTCCTTTCGAGGAGGTTGAAGGGCGAACATGATGAGGAAAGGAAAGAAAAATGAGATCAAAGATCTTTATTCTATTATTTTTGTGTCTTTCCATTTTATTTTGCGCTTCGTCTCCAAAAAAAATTGAGAGGGAAAGAGAGAACAGCCCCGAATACCAGTACAACCTGGGTCTTTTTTTCCTTAATGAAGGAAATGTTGACAAGGCCGTCTTCCATCTCGACAGGAGCGATGCGATCAAGCCAGGGAATTATCTGGTGCATCATGCGTTAGGATTGGCTTATTCCATGAAGGGAGAATTAGAGAAATCCGTGAAATGTTTTCAAAAAGCCCTTCAATTAAATACGAAATCCACAGAAACAAGAAATGTACTCGGCGTCATATACCAGGAGATGGGATTTCTGGATAAAGCAGAACAGGAATTCAGAAATGCTATCTCTGACACCACATATGTTTCCCGAGAACTCCCCTATTACAACCTGGCCAGGCTACACATCATCAAAGAAGACTACAAAACAGCTTTGGATTATGTAGAAAGAGCACTGGAGTTTGATTCGCGCATGGTTCTTTCTCACAACCTGAAAGGCGTTATACTGGAAAAACTTGATAGATGGGAGGAGGCGATCGACAGTTATGAATTAGCCCTTAAGATCGCACCGGATGACGTCAACATCCTATTCAATCTGGGTGTAGCCCACTTCAATAACAATGATCTGGAGGAAGCCCGGGAAATTTTTGAAAAGATACGTTCGGATGTAACAGATCCTGAAATAAAAGAGAAGATCGAGACCTATCTAAAATCTATCCGATAGATCAAGTTCCTTCTTTCCAGTCAGAAAGATATTTTTCTTGTTCCGGAGTCAGTGTGTCGATATCGATTCCCATGGATTTAAGCTTGAGACGAGCGATCTCCTCATCAATGTCTCGAGGAACAGGAAAGACATCGTTTTCAAGCGAGCTTCCTTTTTCAAGGAGGAGTTTAACGCTTAAAGCCTGATTGGCAAAGCTCATATCCATAACCATAGCCGGATGCCCTTCGGCAGCTGCCAGGTTGATCAGCCGTCCTTCTCCGAGAAGATAGATCTTGCGTCCGTTCTCGAGTGTGTACTCATCCACATAATCACGGACCTGTCTTTTCTTTTTACTCAATGCTTCCAAAGCAGGGATGTCTATCTCGACATTAAAGTGGCCGGAGTTGGCGACGATGGCTCCATCTTTCATTTTACTGAAATGCTTTTTAGTGATTATGTTCTTGTCTCCGGTAACTGTCACGAATACATCTCCAATTTCGGATGCTTTATCAAAGCTCATGACCTGAAAACCATCCATGACTGCCTCGAGGGCTTTTAATGGATCGACCTCAGAGATGATCACTTTCGACCCGGCGCCCCTGGCTCTCAAGGCGACGCCTCTCCCGCACCATCCATAACCGGCTACAACAAAATTCAAGCCTGCCAGGAGAATATTGGTGGCTCTCAAAATCCCGTCAATGGTGCTCTGGCCAGTTCCATAACGATTATCAAAGAAATGTTTGGTTTTGGCATCATTGACGGCGATGATGGGATACTCAAGGACATTATCTTTAGCCATGCTCTTAAGACGGATGACTCCGGTTGTCGTTTCTTCGGTTCCTCCAATGATCCCCGGGAGCAAATCTCTTTTTTTGGAATGAAGAATTGAGACCAGGTCTGCGCCATCGTCCATAGTGATATTGGGCTGGATATCCAAAGCTTGTTCGATATGGCGGTAATAGGTGGTGTTATCTTCACCTTTAACGCAGAATGTCGGTATCTCATGATGTTTGACCATACAGGCAGCGATATCATCCTGTGTGCTCAGCGGATTCGATGCAGTTAAAGTGACTTGCGCACCTCCCAATTTAAGGGTTTCCATAAGATTGGCTGTTTCCGAAGTCACATGCAGGCAGGCAGATATTTTTGCATTCTTTAAGGGTTTGGTTTTTGCGAAATCTTCTTTGATCTTCGATAAAACAGGCATGAATCGGCAGGCCCACTCCATTCTGAGTTCCCCCTTGTCTGCTAGGGTAAGGTCCTTTACATCATAGTCCATCGTCCTCTCCTTAATTCCAGTCGTAGAAAAGTTTTGTCCTTTCCAAGCGACATTCTTTTCAAAGTTAAACCTCGGCTGCAGGAAGGTTTTTTCTTATAGACCCGCATCCTTTTTCAGCTGATCAGCCTTGTCGGTTTTTTCCCAGGTGAATTCGGGCTCATGCCGGCCAAAGTGCCCGTAGTAAGATGTCTTTCTGTATATGGGCCGGAGCAAGTCCAGGGTCTTGATCATTCCCTTGGGGGTCAGGTCGAAATGGGAACGAATCAGCTCTTTGATCTTGTCTTCTGATATTTTTGCTGTACCGAATGAGTCCACCATGATGGAAACAGGATGTGGAACTCCGATGGCATATGCAAATTGGACTTCCAGTTTGTCTGCAATTCCGGCGGCCACGAAATTCTTGGCAACGTAACGAGCCATGTAGGAACCGGATCTGTCTACCTTGGAAGGATCCTTTCCTGAAAAACATCCTCCTCCATGGCTTCCGACTCCTCCGTATGTGTCAACAATGATCTTTCGTCCAGTTAGGCCTGAATCAGCATATGGGCCGCCGCGCTCGAACCGGCCTGTCTCATTGACATAGAATTTTGTATTTGAGTCGATCATTTTTTCTGGGATGACTTCTTTGACCACAGTGCTGATTATTTCTTCCTTAAGAGTGCCCATATCGATATCTGCATTATGCTGTGCGGCAATCACCACCGCATCCACCCGTATAGGAATGCTGCTTTCGTATTCTACAGTGACTTGCGATTTTCCATCCGGACGCAGATATGTCAAAAGCTTCTCTCTGCGGACCTGGCTGAGTCTTCTAACCAGTTTATGGGCGAGCATGATAGGCATGGGCATCAGCTCTTCTGTCTCATGAGAGGCATACCCGAACATCAAGCCCTGGTCCCCTGCTCCCTGTTCATGCCCTTCCGTCTCATTGACTCCCATAGCGATGTCAGGAGATTGCTCATGTATGGAAGAGATCACACAGCATGTTTCATAATCAAAACCGAATTTCGCGCTTGTATAGCCGATGCTTTTTACTGTATCTCTCACAACCCTCTGGAATTCGCTGTATCCCTGGCTGGAAATCTCTCCTGCAATGAAAACAAGTCCGGTAGTAACAAGGGTTTCGCAAGCTACTCGGCTTTTTGGATCCTGCTCGAGAAGATCATCAAGAATGGAGTCTGAAATCTGGTCGCATATTTTGTCAGGATGCCCTTCGGTGACTGATTCTGATGTAAACAGGTGCCTTCCGTCTTTGCTCACGATAATTCTCCTTGGAAAAGAATAAAGAGAGAAAATAACATAAAAAGGCCAGATTATCAATGAAATTTCCCATTCACTGTCCGGATCTGTTCGATATCCCTGTTAAGGTAAAAGAGCGGCTGAAAATCGGATAAGTCCATTTAAATGAAAGTCAAAACATGTACCGACATGCTATCGAAGGGCATTCATACAAGCCATATGCCTTCTTGGAATTCATTCGGATTTGCCTGAGCTTGCTTCATTTTTGCGGGATGGGATCGTGAAGATCCATTCTCTCCATTTGAATTTCCGTTTCTATTTATGTTATTTATTTCTTTTAGAAACATCTGATGAAATAATTATGGTTCTCATAAAAAGAATTTTTATAGTTTTTCTCCTCTTGATATTCCTCATGGGAGGATCAAGACTTGTAGCCGAGAATCCAGATCCCTTCCCCTACCCAGTGACCATTTACACCCTGCAAAACGGCATGACAGTCATTCTTTCCGAGGATTATTCTTTGCCGGTCGTATCTGTCGTTGTTGCCTATAAGGTAGGATCTCTTCATGATCAACCCAGGAGATACGGTCTTGCTTACATACTGGAGAATCTGATGTTCCAAGGTTCAAGAAACATCGGCCGTATGCAGCATGTCAATTTTATCTCTCGTGTAGGAGGAGAATTTAACGCTGTCACTTCATTTGATAGAACGATCTTCCATCAGACGCTTCCATCCAATCAGCTTCCTCTCGTCCTTTGGCTGGAATCGGATCGGATGTATTCACTTATCATCACTCCGCCCAAAGTAGATTTGGCCAAGCGTATGATCCGGACTGACATACAAAGGCGCACTGAACTCGATCCATATTTGGAAAGCGCCCTTCAGTTTGATCGAATGTTGTACTCTGATGCGGATTACAGTCACCCCATTTTTGGAGTGGAATCCCATCTTCCAAACATCAGCACACAAGATGTTTGGGATTTTTACAGGATGTATTATACTCCTTCCAATGCGATTCTCTGTATCACCGGCCATTTTGAAAAAGAAAAAGTCATTCAACTCATAGAAAGATATTTCAGTGCAGATCAAAAAACTGAACTTAAAATTAGATCCTCTCTCCCTTTTATCTTGCCGGACAGCGAGATAGTCCAAAATGAGGAATCATCAGTGCCTTCTCCATGTTTTTTTCTAGGATACAGGCTTGTAAATCTGTTCCCCACGGATCACTTTGCCCTCAAATTCATCGAATACAGCTTATTGAGAGGCAAAGGATCCCGTCTTTATAAAAGGCTGATATCACGTGAAAGACTTGCATCTCGACTTGACGGGGGTTTTGAAAAAAGAGGAGATAAAAACACATTTAAATTGTTCATCACAACCAACAGCGAGCAGTTGCGCGAAAGATGCCGGCGGATATTATTTACAGAGATAAATAGATTACGGACAGGACTGATGCCGGAAACGGAATATCGGCGTGCAGCAAATATGGTCAAAATGAATCTTCTCAATCAATATGTTTCTTTACCCAACAGAGCGTTGTTCCTGGTGGAATCCCTTCTTGACCAAAGGAATATGGGAAAAATCAGCGATGAGATCAAAAGAGCGCTCGATATTCCCCGAAGCAATATCATGGGAGTGGCTGCAAGGCATTTCTCTCAAAACCGAATACGGCTGGATGTACAAGTAAGATGAAAATCCTCCCATCTCAACACAAAATAATAAAATTTATAACAGCGGCAGTCTTCCTGTTCATATTGAGCCCGTCATCTCTTTTGCTCTCACAGGATAGGTTCAGAAGGTCGCCGCCTGCTCCGGATCCTCTAGCTTCATTGTCATTGCCTCAGATCGAAACCCAAATGCTGGCAAATGGCCTGTCTCTTTCTTTGGTCCAGATAAAAGATATGCCTATCACTCGAATTTCACTGATCATACATGCAGGAGAATATTTATCTCCCGATGCTTATCCTGGATTGGCCACCTTCACATCAAGTCTCATCACAACAGGTACTCAAACATTATCTACTGGCGTTCTCGAGGAGATCATCGAAACAATCGGAGGCGAATTCACAACCGAAACGAGTCTTGGATATTCGATGTATAACTTTTCATTTTTAGAAGACTATCTCGATACAGCACTCGAGACCTTAAGCCAATTGATCGTAGAACCAGGTTTTTTTCCAAGGGACATCGAGAACATAAAACGGAGTATTTTCTATGATATTTTCGGCCAGAGGAACTCGCCTGATTTCCTAGCAAAAAGATTGTTGTATCAAATACTATTTGATGATCATGCTGCTGAAAAATTGGTCTATTCCGAAGACATTATCAAGGAATTCTCAAGAGAGTCCATTATCGAGTATTACAATAGGTATTATGTTCCCAACAATGCTCAGTTCCTTCTGGTCGGGGATCTTGATCTCTCAACAGCTTCCAGGAAAGTCACGCGTTTTTTCAGCCGCTGGCAAAAAAAAGAGATCCCTCTTTCTAACTTCGATCCGCCGGTCCCTTCCCAAAAAATCAAGATATGTTTTGTCGATATGCCTCAAGTCAAGAACGCGACCATTTTTTTAGGAAATACCATTGCTCCTTTTCAAGCAGAAGATATAAATCCTTTCTCTGTCTTTAACAGGGTATTGGGAGAAACAACGAACAGCCGGATCTTTATGAATCTGAGAGAATCCAAAGGATATGCCTATTTTGCTTTCAGCCAATTAGAGATGTTCGAGAACTTTGGTGTTTTTTATATAAGGGCAAAAGTCAGATCAGATGTTGTCACTGAATCAATCAAAGAAATACTGAGGGAGATTCAAGCTATACAACAAAAGGCCATACCTGTTCTCCAGATCGAACAGGCAAAATCGTCGCTCATCGGGAGTTTTCCTTTGAAGATCTTAGAGTTGTCCGGATTTTCAAGAAAGGTCGCTGATATCCTTATCCATGATCTTGGAAATGATCAATGGAGCAAGTATTACGAAAATATCATGCAGGTGAGCTCTAGAAGTGTATACGATCTTATCAAGAATTATTTTCTTTTGACGCCCGTGGTTGTTGTTATCGGAAATCGAGAACTAATACTTGACGCGTTGAATGCTGAATTTGAAGAAGTCGCCATATACGACCAGAAAGGCGATATTATTGAGCCTTCCATCAGGTAGAAAGGAGAGTCACAAATGAAATTAGTGGAATGTGTTCCAAATTTCAGCGAAGGAAGAGATATGGAGAAGGTCGATTCCATCACGACAGAGATAGAAACAACCGCGCAGGTCACATTGCTGGATGTTGATCCAGGAGAATCTACCAATCGGACCGTGGTCACATTCATCGGTACTCCAGAAGGCGTGAAGGAAGCTGCTTTCAAAGCAATAAAAAAAGCATCAGATGTTATCGACATGAGAAACCAGACTGGAGCTCATAGCAGGATCGGCGCTACCGATGTTTGCCCTTTCGTCCCTGTATCCGGAGTGAGCATGGAGGAGTGTATCCAGCTTGCACATGATCTAGCTCAGCGAGTGGCTGAGGAATTAAAAATACCTGTTTATCTTTATGAAGAGGCTGCCCAGAAACCAGAACGGCAAAATTTGGCTACTATACGCATCGGGGAATATGAAGGTCTGGAAGAAAAACTAAAAAATCCTGAGTGGGCTCCCGATTATGGGGATCCTGTCTTCAATCCCACTGCCGGAGCAACAGTTATAGGTGTCCGGGAATTTCTTATTGCATACAATATCAACCTCAATTCACGCGACAGAAAACACGCTCACCATATTGCCCTGAACTTGAGAGAAAAAGGCCGCGCGAAAAGAGACTCCGAAGGAAAAATAATCAGAGATGAGAATGCGAAAGCTATCAAAGTTCCCGGAAAATTCAAGCATGTCAAGGCGGTCGGCTGGTATGTGGAGGACTATCAGATCGCTCAGATCTCGATAAATTTCACGAATTATAAGCTCACGCCTCCTCATCTTGTTTTTGATGAAGCGATCAAGGAAGCTGAGGCTATCGGAATTCGTGTAACAGGAAGCGAACTGGTCGGGCTTATCCCTAAAGAAGCCATGCTGTCGGCAGGACGGTATTATCTTGAGAAGCAAGGGAAGAGTCCTGGGATCCCGGAAGAAGAATTGATAGATATCGCGGTAAAATCCCTGGGGCTCGAAGATGTTGCGCCTTTTGACCCCCAGAAAAAGATCATTGAATATCAATTCAAAGAAGTTCAAAATTCGCTTCTGGATATGAGTATCCGTCAATTCGCCAATGAGCTCTCCACGGATTCTCCTGCCCCAGGAGGAGGAAGCGTCGCAGCATTATGCGCGGCTCTCTCCGCTTCGCTTTCAGCCATGGTTTCCAACCTAACTGTCGGGAAAAAAGGCTATGAAGAAGCTCAAGATACGCTGAAAAAGCTGGCCGTCAGGGCACAGGGTTTCAAAGAGGAATTTCTAGGATTGGTGGACAGAGATACTGTCGCCTTCAACACAGTCATAGCGGCTTCCCGTTTACCTAATAAAACCGATAAACAAAAAGAGGAACGTGAATCGGCTATAGAAAATGCAACTCAAGAGGCAACCATGATTCCTTTCCATATTCTTGAAAAGTGTGTTGAAATCCTCAAACTAGCAAAAGATGTCGCCGAGAGTGGAAATAAGAATTCCATCAGTGATGCTGGGGTGGCAGGTCTAACCGGTCTGGCAGCGGCTGAGGGAGCTAACTATAATATTATTATCAATCTGCCGGGGATAAGAAACAAGGATTTTATTGAAAATATGGAGAAAAAATCCAGAGAACTCCTTCAGAAAGCCATGGAAACACAGGAAAAGATCAAAAAAATCGTTGAAACGGAACTTGGTATGAAGTAAACTGTTCCTTTCTCATAAAGGGGGGAAATTGACTGAATGGATTATTGGAAACAGAGTATTGCGTCTGGTAGAAGGAAATCTTGTTCTGCTTGATGTGGATGCGATCGTCAATGCCGCCAATAAATCACTCATCCTTGGAGGAGGCGTAGCAGGAGCTATCCGGACTCACGGTGGCCCAACCATCCAAGAGGAATGCAATCGGATAGGTCCTATCGAAGTCGGTGAAGCGGTGATAACTCCAGGAGGGAATTTAAAAGCAAAGTATGTTATTCATACAGCCGGTCCTGTTCTGGGAGAGGGCAACGAGGACAAGAAATTGGAATTGGCGACTGTCAACAGCCTGAAGATCGCAAGCAGAGAAAAAATAAATTCCATTGCTTTTCCTGCCATCAGCACAGGGATCTTTCACTTTCCCATAAAAAAATGCAGCCAGATCATGCTCAAGAGCGCTATTGAATATTTAAAGAAAAATGAGCTTCCTTCAGAGATCATCTTTTGTTTATTCGGAGAGAAATCTTATGGCTTTTTTAATGAAACGCTGCAGAAAATGATGTCTGATACCAGAGTCATTTAAGGTATTTACAACCAAAAAAAAGACCGAAAATGAGGAAATTGATGATTACGATAACACCCGAAGCAGGCAGGTCTAGATAGTAGGATAGAACAAGCCCGGCAGTGACTGAAAAGATAGACACCCCCGTTGATAACCAGATCGCTGTTTTGAAATTATTGGCTGCTTGAAGTCCGGCTGCTGCAGGGATGACCACCAAAGCCGAAACGAGAAGTATTCCCACTACTTTCATTCCCAGCACGATTGTTATGGCGGTTAGAACCGTGATATACATATCTACCCGCCTGACTTTTATGCCGGCAACTTTGGCCGATTCTCTGTCGAAGGTGATATATAAAAATTTATGATACTGCATGATCACCAGAAGGATCACCGCGATGGCCAATAGAAGAGAAAGCACGACTTCGATCGGTCCTATCGCCAGGATCTCACCAAACAGATATCCGAAAAGATCCACATTAAAATTTCTGCCAAGACTTGCCAGAAGGATTCCCACCGCCAGACCAAAACTGCTGAATATGGCGATAGCAGTGTCTCCATAGACTCCTGCTTTCTCTTTGATCATCATGATCATCCATGCCAGAACAACAGCGACGACGAGGGCGACAACGAGAGGGAGGACATTTAAAAACAGACCCAGGGCTATCCCAGCAAAACTGATATGAGCGAGACCATGTCCGATCATGGAATCTCGTCGCAATATGAGAAAAACACCCAATATAGCGCAAGCTGAAGCGATAAATATACCTGCAATGAATGCCCTTTGAAGAAATCCGTATTGGATAAAGGGATCAATGATCGTGTGAAATAAGATGGTGTCCATTGTCTAACATGTCTTTGAAAGCCTTGGAACGGCAGAACTTTTCATGTGAACCGTGGTAAATGAGCCGCTGGTTGAGGCAGGCCACTTTATTGATATGTCTGTTGATAATGCCGATCTCATGGGTTATGAGAACGATAGTAAGCCCTTGGTGTTTATTCAAATGGCCAAGCATATCATAAAACATTTCCTGTGTTTGCTTGTCCACTCCCGTTGTAGGCTCGTCGAGAAAAAGCACCTGGGGCGAATTGGCAATGGCTCGAGCAATGAAAACACGCTGCTGCTGTCCTCCCGAAAGGCTCCCGATGCGCTGCTGTATATGCCCCTCCATTCCTACCTGCGACAGAATATTCTCAATGAGACGATCCTCTTTAGACGTCAAACGGGAAAAGGGCTTTCTTGAAAGCAATCCCATGGCAACCACCTCTTTAACAGAGGCAGGAAAATAAGGATCGAAATGAGTGGCATTTTGAGGTACATATCCGATCTTTCCCCAATCGTGAAATCTTTGAATGGAATGTCCGTCTATTGAGATCTTGCCATTTGATGGTTTGAGCAGGCCGAGAATAATCCTGATCAATGTTGTTTTTCCAGAACCGTTAGGCCCGATGAGAGCAAGAAAATCTCCTTTTTGAATCGATAAATCGATATTCAATAAAACCTTGATATTGCCATAGCCAAATGAAACATTTTTTACTGAGATCAGAGTTTTCATTTTAGAAACACGAGAGAGCGTCTTTCAGTCTTTTAAGGTTATTTTTCATGATGTCGATGAACGTTATCTTCTCACTCTTCTCTTCCAAGGAGATATTCACCCCTGGATTCAGGACCATGGTCTCAGCCTGGATCTCTTCGGCAAGGACCTTCGCCAGTTTTACGCTCACCTGTGATTCGAAAAAGATGACTTTTATCTTTTTTTTTCGCGCCAGTTCGATCATTTCAATCATTCTTCTTGGTGTCGGAGCAGCATCAGGACTCAGCCCAGATAAAGAGATCTGTTGGAGTCCGTAACGTTTGGCCAGGTATCCGAAAGCGGCATGTCCCCCGATGAACAATTCTCTTTTTTTGCATTTTCCCAAGGTGCGCTTGTAGTCATTATCCAGCTCTTTTAATCTCTCATTGTAAACCGATGCGTTCCTGTCGTATTCATCAACTCCATCAGGATCTATCTCTGAAAGCATAGCGGCGATCCGAAGAAGAATGGATTGATCGTAATCAAAATCCAGCCAGATGTGAGGATCATGTTTCGTATGTGAAACCGAATGATCTTTGTCATCACCAGAATGACTTTCCTCGAGCAGGACCAATCCTTTGCTCGCCTCCAGGACTTTCAGATCCGGATTTTTTGTGCTTTTGAGCATGTCCAAAGCCCACGGCTCGAGATCGGCTCCTATGTAAATAAAAAGATCGGCCGAGGATAAACGGACGATATCGCTCGGGCGGGGTTCCCAGGTATGTATCTCTGCGCCTGGAGGAATCAGCAGGAAGGTCTCTCCCCTGCCTCCGGAAACTGCTTCCGAAAACTCCATCAGAGGAAAGACTGTGGTTATAATTGTCAACTCCTTTTTGACCGCGGAAAGGAAAGAAAGAGGGAGGAGAAGGAAAAAGATCAAGAACATGCTGGATCGTAAAGAGGCATTCTTTGGGCTAATGGATGCCATTTTTTTATTATGCATGAACAGCTCTTCTCGCACAAGAAATCAATCTCTCAGATGGGGTGAGACCGGATCCCTTCATCGATCTCGATCTGATAGATGGACGGTGTGCTGAATCCTTTTTTTTTGGCCTCCTCCATCAGGGTCTCTCTGCATTCCTGGAGCATCCCCTTCTCGACAAGAGCAATCCCCGATCCTCCGAAACCTGCCCCTGTCAACCGCGCTCCTAAACCTCCAGGGAATCCCTTGATCACCTCGAAGAAAAGATCTAGTTCTGGACATGAAACCTCATAATCATCCCTTAAGCTTTCGTGGGAGCGATTCAATATATCTCCAACGCGGATAAGGTCTTCTCTTTCCAGAGCCTTGAGCATCTCCAATACTCGATTGTTTTCAGAAACGATATGCCTGGTTCTTTTAAAGAGAGTATTGTTCATTCTTCTTTGTTGTTGGTCCAATTGTTCTGGTGTAATATCTTTAAAGGAGCTTGATCCGAATGTCTGCAGATGGAAAAGTGCCTCTGATGCTTCTTTACGTCTTTGGTTGTAATCCGACGCAGCTAAATTCCTTTTGATACCGGAATCATAAACAAATAAATCTGTCTTTTTCCTTATCATATGCAAAGGGACAGGCCTGTGATCGAGCGTCCCGCAATCAAGGAATATTGCATGATGTTTTTCCCCGAACACTGAGATGAATTGATCCATCAGGCCGCATTGAATCCCGACAAAATCATTCTCCGCTTTTTGAGCCATAACTGCTATCGTCAGCTTCGGTATGGAATGATGAAAAAGCATGGACAATCCTTGAAGAGCACTGATCTCAAGGGCTGCCGAAGAACTCAATCCTGCTCCTTCAGGAATATCTCCTGAAATGAGGGCATCGAATCCATGTGTTCTGTATCCATTTACTTCCAGGATCCAGAGAATGCTTTTTATATAATCAAACCATTCTGTCTTCTCTGGGGGAAAGATGTCTGCTTGAGAAAAGCTGGTTTCTCGATCAATATTCACAGAATAGAGATTCATAGATGGGTCGTTCCGGGATGCAGCAAGGAAATAGCTCCTTCGATCAATAGCTGCCGGAAGAACATATCCTCCGGTATAGTCTGTATGTTCTCCGATGATATTGATCCTGCCCGGAGCGGAGGTAAAGATTTCTGGTTTTTTCTGGTAGCGTTCCTCGAATTCATCGATCAATGAGTTTTTCATGCGTATGAATTTTATAGCATCGGCGTGGGACTGTCCATTTTGATCTTTGCATTCAAGTCAAAATCCGATTTCAGTGATCAAATTCTAAATTGCATTTCAGATTCAGACTTATATGTTGTATCTCCTGGGTTTTTATGGCATTATCTAACCCGTTCATAAAAATACGGAGGTCGTGAATGTCTTCATTAGAAGGATTAGAACCAAAGAACATCTGGAAACATTTTGCCGAGATACTGAAAATCCCGCGCTGCTCTGGGAACGAAACTGTCATCGGAGACTATATTATTTCATTTGCCAAAGAAAAGGGAATTGAATGGGATAAAGATGAAGTCGGGAATGTCGTCATCAGAAAAAAACCAACTCCCGGTCATGAAGATGCAGACGGAGTGATTCTTCAGGGCCATCTTGACATGGTCTGTGAGAAAAATTCCGATATAGATCATGATTTTTCGAAAGATCCGATCCAAATTGAGATCAATGGAGAATGGGTAAAGGCAAAAGGCACGACTCTAGGAGCTGACAACGGCATCGGGATCGCCGCCAGTCTGGCGATCATGGAAGAAGAAGATCTTGTTCATGGTTTGCTGGAGGCCTTATTCACGGTCGAGGAAGAAACAGGATTAACCGGTGCCACCCAGATATCTCCCGAGTTTTTAAAAGGAAAAAATCTTCTCAATCTCGACAGTGAAGACGAGGGAGAATTCACCATCGGATGTGCCGGTGGCGCAGATACAAAGATCTTCCTCCCTCTGGAGAGAGAATCTCAACCTATCGAGAATGCCCATCTTCTCAAAATAAAAGGGCTTAAAGGCGGTCATTCCGGAGTTGATATCGACCTGGGGAGGGCGAATGCCATCCAGGTTCTTGCCCGATTTCTTTTCAAGATTGGAGCCGACCTCCCTGTGAAGCTTGTTTCCTGTAAAGGGGGAAATTTGAGAAATGCTATTCCGCGTGAAGCAGAAGCTGTTATCTCCTGCGACCCGAACCGGGTAGATGAGCTCAAAGCAGCCATGGACAAAACTTTTGTCGAGTTCAAGGAAGAGTTTCGTGTGGTTGAGCCTGATGCAGGGATGGAATTTTCGTCATTTAAAGAAAATGCCCTCCCGCCTCTAACAGAAAAATCCCAGATTCAAATGATCAATTTTCTCTTCACAATACCGCACGGTGTCATCACCATGCATGCGGAGATGGAAGGCCTTGTCGAAACTTCGACAAACCTCGCGGTTATCCACACGCATGAAGATCAAGCAGAGATCATCTGCAGCACACGGAGTTCTGTAGCGTCTGCCTTACAAGCCACACGCGAAACCATTCTTGCTCTTGGACAGATGGTGGGAGCAGAGGTTGTTCTCGAGGAGGGATATCCAGGATGGACGCCTAAGCTCGATTCCCCATTGCTAAAAACTCTCAAAGATGTCTACAAAATGACCTTTGACAAGGAAGCTCATGTGGCTGCTATCCATGCCGGATTGGAGTGCGGGATACTCGGCGAAAAATATCCTGATATGGATAAGATCTCATTCGGCCCTACGATAAAATTCCCACATTCACCCGACGAAAAAGTTCACGTTGGAGATGTCGATAAATTCTATACTTTTCTGAAAGCTGTGATCTCTGAATTGGCATAGAGATCAGGTTCAAACCTGTCTGTTTTTTTTATTACCTCAAATGAGTCTGCCTGTTTTTGATTCTGCTGATTTAAGAAGTGATTCACTGGTGATAAGGCCTTCTACCTTTCTGAGGTCGTCAGACATGACGCGATCATGAGAAAGTGAGGGGACAAGCTGCCGGATCGTTTTGTGAACCGCTTTGATCCCATTGCCTGGGCTCTCTTTGATAAAATCCAGTCCTTGAGCAGCGCATAAGATCTCTATGGCCAGAACGCTTCTGACATTCTTTATGATCTCTGCCGCCTTAAAAGCAGAGATCGTCCCCATGCTGACATGATCTTCCTGGTTAGCCGAGGTAGGGATGGAGTCGACCGAAGCTGGATGTGAAAGCACTTTGTTCTCCGAGACAAGGGCCGCTGCTGTATATTGTGTGATCATATATCCGGAATTCAATCCGCCGTCTTTGGTCAAGAAAGGAGGGAGGTTGGAAAGAGATGGATCAACCAGCCGCTCGATTCTCCTTTCAGAGATGTTTGCTAGCTCTGACATGGCGATGGCAAGGTAATCCAGGACCAGGGCACAAGGCTGCCCGTGGAAATTTCCACAACTTATACTTTCTTCCGTATCAGGAAAGATCAAAGGATTGTCTGTAACCGAGTTCATCTCCGTCAGGAGGACCGAATGAACATACCGAACTGTATCCCGCGTGGCGCCGTGGACCTGTGGGATGCATCTTAGCGAATAGGCATCCTGTACTTTATCACATTCCTTATGACTGAGCTGGATCTGACTCCCCTTCAATAGTTTACGCATATTCGCAGAGACAGATTTCTGCCCCGGATGAGGACGAATCCTGTGAATTTTCGGATCAAAAGGGACATCTGTCCCTCGAAGAGCCTCGACCGAGCAAGCTGCGGCGATATCCGCAATGCGGCACAAAACTTGACTGTCGTACAGGTTCAGAACACCAACTGCCGTCATCATCTGGGTTCCATTGATAAGAGCTAATCCTTCTTTAGCCTCCAGGATAAGAGGAGAGAGTCCTTTCTTTTTCAAGGCTGCAGATGAAGGCATGATTTTGCCTTGATATACAACCTTTCCCATGCCTATCAACGGTAGTGCCATATGGGCAAGAGGTACGAGGTCTCCGCTCGCTCCGACACTCCCCTTTTGAGGAACGATCGGAAGGATATCTTGGTTGAGAAAATCCACGATCCTCTGAAGGGTTTTCCATCGTATACCAGAGTATCCTTTGATGAGCGCATTTATCCTCAGAACCATCATCGCCCTGACTTGATCCGGAGATATCATAGGGCCTGTACCTGTAGCATGCGACATAAGAAGATTCTTCTGAAGTTCCCGTACATGATCCTTGGAAATAACGACATTTCCGAAATGGCCGAACCCGGTGGTGATCCCGTAGACAATCTGATCCGTGGCAATGAATGTGTCGATCAAGGACACGCTTTTTTCAACCTGCTTTCTTGCGTTTGGATCGAGGCGGACTTTTTCTCCTGATCTTGCCACGCGGACGACCTTTTCGATGGTTAAGTTTTGCCCGTCCACTGTTATCATCAGTGTCTCCTTAAGATAAAAAAATGTCTTTATAGTGATTTATGGAGTCTGTTGTCCCTAAAATTTCCAGATCAGGACCCTGTCTTCATGAAGGCATCGATCTTATTGGTATCAGTTTGGAGGAAACCAGATAAAGCATCTTTTTTAATCTTTTTCTTGCGATATGCTTCAAATGCCAGTCTCACAAATCGATCGGATATGATCTGCTGTTTTTTTGGACGGTTAGGCGCCAGTTGTTCCAACAGTCCAACAATATAAGACTTTTCCGCTTTTTCTTCAGGTATTTTAAGAAATCTGGAATATTCGGCTGAGGAAATAAACTCAAAATTTAAGAGAGATCTTAGTATATGGGTGATTCCGACGCCGAAGCAGCGTTTTAAGTAGAGAACATCTTCAGTTTTAATTCGCGAAGGAAGAATCTCTCTTCGGACAATCTCCTGGATCCTTCTTCCCGGGATCAGGAATTCGAGTGCAAAATTCTGAGCAAATTGTTCTTTTGAGGGATAGAGATGGATATAGTCATCGACAAGAACATCGGGATTGTCGATGATGGGGTCGTCTTCTCTATCCTTAAGATAGTGACTGTATTGATGCGCAACGGCGAATACCTGCTGAGAGGGAGATAAGCGTGCGTTGATCAGCGAGAAGGCAGACTGTTTGCTTTCTATGAATATGAACACAGCCGCGATGTCCATGTCATCCGGGATTGGCTGGCGCAGAATTCGAAGACCATTCAGCTCTACCAGTGAAAAAATATCTATGAGGGGAGCTGTTCCCAGTCCAATTCTTTTCCTCTCGTCTGCAGCCAGTTTCAAGGCCGTTCCGTGAGAATAGAAAGGCGCCAGATCCAGATGTTTTTCTGTGCAATTCTCGAGAAAGAGATAATCCTCACAGTATTTCTTGAATCTGAGCAGCTCTTTTTTTGCTCCTGGTTTAATCTCTTTCCGTTCCAAAAGAACAGAAAAGTCATCTTCCTTATCAATGAGAAAAAATGAAATGTCCTTCCCAAAAAAATCTGATAATGCAGATAGTGTATCCAGGCTCGGATCGCGTTTGCCAAGTTCGAGAAGAGAAATGAATTCGCTGGAAAGACCAACGGCTTTGGCAAGTTCTTCCTGGGTTAAGGTATAGCTCTCGCGTAACTTACGGATTTTTGTTCCAATGATTCGATGCATGATTGCCCCCATATCTTTATAACTGTGAGTTATAAAAAAGTCAATAAATCCCTATTTTTATGACTGTGAGTTATAAAATAAACAGAGCATTATATGGAAAGAATGCTTTTTTTTTAAATTTATTTTCCCATCCTTGAGATAGAAATCGCAGCTTGCTATTTCCATTTCAATTCAATAGGATTTTAAAAAAGCGAGGTCTTAATGTCGAAAAAAAAACCTCTTGTTATTTTAATTATCCTTATGAGTTTTTTGCTTGTTTTCCAGGCATGCAAAAAAAAATCAGACCGGGAACAGGAAGTAACTCCTGTTTCTCCTGCAGGTGATCTTAAGATCACTTTTTCCAGCCCTCAAGGTAAAACTGAAAGTCCCCATGAGTCAGAAGCAGTGGTTGTCATATTTGACCAGCCAATGGTAGCACTTGAGGCGCTTTCAGAGAGCAGGCGATTATCTCATCTCAGAATAATCCCTAAAACAGCCGGGCAGTTCCGGTGGCTGGGGACAAAAACCCTCTCTTTCAAACCGGATGAACGTTTTCCATTCGGTGCCGAGATAACAGCCACTATCCCGGCCGGAACATCTTCACTCGACGGCCATATCCTTCCTCAAGATAACAGCTGGAAATTTACGACCATGCTTCCCCGTCTTATCCGGCATTATCCCAGCAACAATCAAAAATGGATCGGACTCGATGAAGAGATCATTTTAATTTTCAACCAAACTGTGGATAAAAATGACGCAGAAGATTTTATCTCCATTCTCGGTATCAGTCAGGATGAGAATGAAGAGCTTCTCGAATTTTCCATAAAAACACCTTCAAAAAAAGAGCTTGAACAACATGATATTGATGCGTCATTCGGGGAAGTGCTCTTTGTCAATCCCAGAAAAGCACTTCAAATGAACCATACCTATTTTGTCGAGCTTCGGGCAGGACTGCATGGAAAAGAAGGACTTTTGGGAATGGAAAAAAGCATCGTATTTAGATTTGAAACCATCACCGATTTCCGTTTCCTCGGATTAGAAAAAAAAGAAGATGTTTATCCGAGCGGACCGCTAAAATTGGTGTTTTCAAATCCTGTCACAGATAAAGAGGCTGTCAGCAAAATCCAATTCGAGCCGTCAGTTGAGATCCCCGAATACTATTTTGAAAGAGAATGGGGAGATGACGAAATATGGCTTTGGCTTCCCTTTGAGCCTGAAACAGATTACCGGCTTACCATACCGGCGGATCTGATGGATGAATTCGGAAGCCCTTTAGGTGAAGAGTATGTCCTCGATTTCAATACATCTTCCTACCGGCCGTCGCTTTCCATGACAACCGGGATCGGACTCCTTGAGTCTTACGGAGATAAAAGGTATCCGGTTAGTGGTGTCAATGTTGATGAAATCGATTTCAGTGGCGCGCGCATAAGGAAAGAGGATGTCATTCCTCTATTAAATGAAGAAAAGCTGTTTTGGTCGAATGAAAAAATCACAAAA
>Ga0255054_10000667_pt1 | contig 20265 bp, 16 predicted proteins | sample JV7_2_23_MG_FD_188634 | JGI IMG/M metagenome (GOLD analysis project Ga0255054, IMG submission 188634) | Seawater microbial communities from Jervis Inlet, British Columbia, Canada - JV7_2_23 | ecosystem: Environmental > Aquatic > Marine > Inlet | place: Canada: British Columbia | collected...
TGAACTGAAAGCAGATCAGACCTTGGAAGGCGACATTCAGCAACCATGGGTGCTGGAGGCCGATGAGATCGTCTATGACCGCCGGCTGGATCAATATACAGCCCGCGGCAATGTTAAGATATCCAAGGCCGATAAACAGCTGACGGCAGATTTTATTCGATTTGATCACAAAACCATGCACGCCTATGCCCAGGGCAATGTTGTCCTGACCGTGGGCCGGGATATTCTTTCCGGCAGTTCCCTGGAAATTGACCTCGATAAGCAGGTGGGTTCCATTGAAGATGCTTATCTGTTCCTCAAAGAAAACAATTTTCATATCACGGGACACAAGATTCAGAAAACCGGCGAAAATACCTACCGCATTGATGAGGCCACTCTTACCACCTGCGACGGGGATAAACCGGACTGGAAAATTACCGGCAAAGATATTAAGATTAAAGACGATGGCTCCGGCACGGCAAAACATGCCACCCTGCACGTGAGAAATATACCGGTATTATACTCGCCTTACTTTTACTACCCGGCAAATCGTGATCGGCAAAGTGGGTTTCTGATGCCCGAATTTGCAAGTTCGGAACGAAAAGGTGAAGAATACAACCAGCCTTTTTTCTGGGCAATTTCGGATAGTTCCGATGCCACCTTTTATGCCGATTACATGACCACGCGCGGATTAAAACTCGGAGCCGAATACCGGTATATCCTCAGCGAGCGGTCCCAGGGTACGATCATGCTCGATGGCTTCCACGATCAAAAAGTGGATGACGGCACCGGCGACTCAAGCGACAAGTACGGCTATGAAGACGAACCCGTGGATGTATTGCGAACCAATGAAAATCGGTTTTGGTTTCGGGCCAGCCACCACCAGCAGTTGCCCTATGATATCTTTGCCAAATTGGATCTAGACATTGTCAAAGATCAAGACTATCTCCGGGAGTTTAAAGATGGATATATGGGCTATGAAGATACCGAAAAGTATTTTCTGAAGGTGTTTAAACGCCAGCTGGACGACTATAATGATCCGTTAAGAGTTAACCGCTTGAATCTGAATCGAATCTGGCCTAAATTCAGTTTTAATTTCGAACCGCGCTGGAATGACGATACCCGACGTAATAGTAATACGAGTAAAACGCTTCAAAGATTACCGTTTATCGGATTTGATGGCGAAAAACAGAAGATTTTGACCTCGCCGTTTTATTTAGACTTAGAGTCTCAATACAACTATTTCTGGCGGGATGAAGGATCCAGGGGTCAACGCATAGATGTGCACCCCAGGTTTTATCTGCCGTTTCGTGTTAAAAATTACCTGACCATCGAACCGTCAGCGGGTTTCCGGGAGACCGCCTATCGATTGGATAAGAAAAATTTTGACGGTGACGCCAGCAACGATCGATGGTCACACCGCGAGCTTTTTGACACCCGTTTAGACTTTTTTAGCGAAATAACCAAAGTATTCGACTGGGAAGGTCAGCTGCTTGAAAAAATAAAACATACCATCAGACCTCAGGTTACCCATGAATTTGTACCCGACTCCAATCAGGGGGGCTTGCCCAACTTTGATCCGATCGACCGAATCGATGAGACAAACAAAATTACCTACTCGCTGACCAATACATTGACTTCCAAATCAAAACAGGTTGACGTTGAACCGGCTATCTCAAAGCAAGCAACAGCCCGCGCCGGCATATTTCAAACACCTGTCGACTATAACTATACCGATTTTTTTCGCCTGAAGGTGGAGCAGAGCTACGACTTTGAAAAGTCAAAAAGAGTCTTTTCACCGATTTCAGCCAAATTGGACATCATTCCTGGCAAATATATCTGGGTAGATGCAGACACAGCATGGTCGGTCTATGATAATGACTTTCTGTCCCATAATCTTCAGACATCGCTGTGGGACAATCGAGGCGACATGTTGTATGTGGACTATCGCTACGCTAAAAAATCTAAAGAAACCGACACCGATGAGACCATCCAATCCATTTACGGGAAAGTAACATTGCAGCTGACCGATCGGCTATCCATTATCGCAGACCACGAACAAAACATTGAAAAAAGCTTAAGAATCCAAACCGGCGCCGGTTTCTCCTATCAGGCCCGCTGCTGGGCATTTGATTTTAAATATACGAATGAGCCCAATGACCAAAAATTTGAGTTTAAAGTCAACCTGCTGGGGCTCGGCGAAGCCGGCAATTGATTTTGTGCTTTTAGTTTTGGGTACATGATGCTAAATTGATACTATTACATAGGATCGTAACGAATGGAAGACAAACGATTAAGCCGTCTCTGGTATGTGTTACACACCAAAAGTAGATTTGAAAATGTGGTCAATGACGGCCTGGGGAAAAAATCCATAGAGGTTTTTCTACCGAAGATTACAGTTAGGAGCAAACGCCGGGACAGAAAAGCCATGATTCGAATTCCGCTGTTTCCCGGGTACCTTTTTGTAAAAACCGATCTTGCCCCCGAGTCTCATCTGGAGATTGTTAAAACCGCTGGAGCGGTTCGGCTGATCGGTAGTAAACAGGAACCCGTATCGGTACCTGAAGAAACCATCGATTCATTGAAAATCATGGTGACCGGTGACCATCTCGTAACGACCGGTAACAGTCTGAAGAAGGGAGATAACGTTCTTGTTGTTAGTGGACCGTTTGCCGGTGTTACCGGAACCTTTATCCGCTACGGTGGGAAGGGTCGCGTAGTTGTCAATATCGAAGCCCTCGGACAATATGCCGGGGTAGAAGTCAATGAAGACGAAATTGAAATTCTACCCAAAATATTAACATAACTACTTGACATCTAATTAAGTTTTATCTTATAAATTTCGAATATTTTAAGCCGACTCGTATTTGGAAAAAGGAGGTTCTATGAATAAGTTGGAGCTTATCTCCGCTCTGAAAACTGAGGCCAACATTTCGAAAGCGGAGGCAGCAAGGGTTGTTCAAATATTTTTCGATAACATGGCAGATGCCATGGCGCGTGGAGAACGGGTTGAAGTTCGTGGTCTTTGCAGCTTTTTTGTAAAAGATTACAAAAGCTATACCGGTAGAAATCCAAAAACCGGCGAGCAAGTTACCATACGACCAAAAAAACTTCCTTTTTTTAAATCCGGAAAAGAGCTGAAAGAACGGGTAGATTATTGAAGTTTTTCAATATTTCAACCCGCTTTTGGCGATAAACCGTTCAGATTCTGAAGGCGATCGATTTGCCCTTAGCGCATGGGATATTGGAAAGTTGGACTAATGGAAAAATGGGTAAAGATAACGAAAAGGTCTAATTTTAAATGGTCCCTATCCATTAGATCCATGATTCCAGCCTTCCGATACGCCAGGATTCAATTGGCCAACGGAGCGAAATGAATTGTGCCTGGGTTTGAACCGCCTATAAATCAAGAACGACCCATACGAATTTTACACACCCTCCTCAAAAACAGGACCCTCCCTCACGCTCTTCTTTTTACAGGTACCGAAGGTGTGGGCAAACAGGCTTCCGCCATTGCCCTGGCAATGGCATGTAACTGTCAGGGGGAGAATTCCGGGCTCAAGGCTGAAGATCGGGCAAAACAGGACGAAGGCCGTCCATCCGTCAAATCTTATTTTGCAGCTTTCGAATTGTGTGGTGTCTGCAAATCGTGCAGAAAAATCGAGTCCGGGAACCACGCGGACATCATCCGAATCCAACCGTCCGGTGCATTTATTAAGATTTCACAGATTCGGGCACTGGTTCACACGCTGGCCATGAAACCATACGAGGCCAGAACCCGGGTGGTTGTGATATCCGATGCCCAGGAACTGAATGCAGCGGCCAGCAATGCGCTCCTTAAAATATTGGAGGAACCACCAGATCGCACAATGCTGGTACTAATCGCGACACACAGATCCGCTCTTCTCCCAACGATCGTATCGCGCTGCCAGCACGTTGGATTTAATCCGATCTCCAAAAAAAATATGGCGGTTTTGCTCAGCGAAAAACATGGGCTTGCACCTGAAGCAGCCGAAATCGTTGCAGCGATGGCCAATGGAAGCTTTTCCCGAGCTCAGGCCATGGTCCGCCACAACTGGTTAAAACGCAGAAAATGGTTGCTCGATGAAATTAACACGCTATCATTACAAAAGATGGGTCGCCTGTTTGCGCTAGCTGAAAAATTATCCGGGGAAAAGGAGGCACTTTCGGAAACCCTTGAGGTCATAAAAGTTTGGTTTAGAGATCTCATAATCGGACAGTATGATCCCGGGAAAATCATCAATCAGGATGTTGCCGATAAAATTAAAGTTGCATCAGAAAAGGCCAGCGTACCATCGCTGCTGTCGAAAGTTGATGCCGTTCAACAAGCTCAAAACCGTATCACCGCAAACACCAATTTGAGACTCACTATGGAAGGTTTGCTTATCCAACTGGCACAAAAAACCTAAAAATTACGCTAATGAAAAAAATAGTCGGCATACGATTCAAACCCGCAGGTAAGGTTTACGATTTTGACTGCGGTGCATTTGTCCTTAACCAGGGTGATCATGTGATCGTTGAAACAGAGCAAGGACTCGGTTTCGGAACGGTGATGGTGCCTCCGTCCCTCAGAGAAAAGCCGCCGCCCGGCAAGCCACTCAAAAAGGTCTTTCGGTTGGCTACTGAAAAAGACTTCAACCAGCGTCAAAAAAATCTGGCCGATGAAAAGTCGGCGCATACCTTTTGCCTGGAGTACATCCGAAAACTCGCGTTGAAAATGAATCTCTTTTCTGTTGAAAAATCATTCGATGGGAGCAAATATACTTTTTTTTTCACAGCCGAGGGGCGTGTTGATTTTCGGCAACTCGTAAAAATGTTGGTTAAAGAACTCGGGGTCAGAATTGAAATGCGCCAGGTGGGGATACGCAACCAGGCCAAAATGTGCGGTGGTATCGGTCGCTGCGGCCGCCAACTGTGCTGTTCGACATTTTTGAACAAATTTGATCCCGTATCGATACGCATGGCCAAAGAACAAAGCCTGTCGCTTAACCCTACCAAAATTTCAGGACAATGCGGTCGGCTGATGTGCTGTTTAACCTATGAGTTTGAAACATACCAGGAGCTAAAAAAGAATTTGCCCCGCTTGGGAAAAACTGTCATCACCCCTAGTGGAAAAGGCAAAGTTGTTCGTCATAATGCCATCTGCAACCGCATTGCCGTTCGGTTAGAAGGCGACCAGGAAATCGAATTCACCGCGGATAAAGTAAACCAGGAGAAGGAATAAGAAGGAAAATGGCCAAGCCGTTTTACGTCACCACTCCCATTTACTATGTGAACGCGCGCCCGCATTTAGGACATGCCTATACGACCATTGTCGCCGATGTAATTACCCGGTTCCATACCATGCGCCCGGCAGAAGTTCATTTCCTGACGGGAACCGACGAACACGGAGACAAAGTTGTGCGAGCGGCTAAAAAGGAAAACCTGAGCCCCAGGGCCTATGTCGACAAAATCAGTCAGCTATTTAGAGATCTGTGGCCGGAACTCAATATTTCCAACAATTATTTTATCCGAACCACCGATGCCGCCCACATGGAGATCGTGAGCCAGATCCTTCAGAAAATATATGATGCAGGCGATATTTATTTCAGTGAATATGAGGGCCAGTATTGTTTCGGATGTGAGCGATTTTATACCGAACGGGAATTGATCGACGGCAAGTGCCCGGATCATGAAACAGTGCCCGAAACCATTAAAGAATCGAATTACTTTTTTAAGATGAGCCGCTACCAGGATTGGCTCATCGATCACATCAAGCAGCATTCGGGATTTATCCGCCCGGAGCGCTACCGTAACGAAGTGCTCGCATTTCTCAGAGAACCGCTTGAAGATCTTTGTATCTCTCGGCCAAAGAGCCGACTTAAGTGGGGCATCACGCTTCCTTTTGATGAAAATTACGTCACCTACGTTTGGTTTGATGCCTTATTAAACTACATTACAGCCCTTGGATACCCTGACGGCGAGTTGTTTCATAAATTCTGGCCGGTAGCCCAACACATCGTCGCCAAAGATATCCTCAAACCCCACGGTATTTATTGGCCCATCATGCTCAAGGCTGCCGGAATTCCAATATACCAGCACTTAAATGTGCACGGATACTGGAATATCGAGCAGAGCAAGATGTCGAAAAGCCTTGACAATGTGGTCGAACCGTTGCAACTGAAAAATATCTATGGTCTGGATGCGTTTCGGTTTTTTCTAATTCGCGAAATGAACTTCGGGCTGGATTCAAGCTTTGGTGAAAGCGCATTGGTGCAGCGGATCAACTCGGATCTGGCCAATGATCTCGGCAACTTGTTTTCCAGAATTATTTCAATGGCCCATAAATATTTCAAGGGACGAGTCCCCGAAGTCGATCCTCAAGCAGAGCAGGAATTAGGCCTTGATCTGCAATCCGGTGCCCTGAAAACCATCAAGGAGTTTGAAAGCTTTATGGGATCTTTTGAATTTCATAGAGCCCTGATGGCTGTATGGGAATTTATCAGGCAAATGAACAAAACGATCGACGTAACTGCCCCCTGGGTCCTGGCCAAGAAAAAATCAGGTCGCAAGCAATTGGAGGCTGTTATTTATCATCTGCTTGAAGGGCTTCGAATCATCTCAGGCCTTATTTACCCGGTGATGCCGGATACGGCAAAAAACATGCAAAAACGTCTCGGGCTGAAACCAGACGACTCTTTTTATCACCTCGATCATCTCAAAACCTGGAAAGCAATAGCGCCGGGAACGGCGCTATTAAAATCGGTCGCCCTATTTCCAAGAATAGAGATCGGAGAAAAAGCTCCGGATTCGGCCCCTCAAACGCAGGAGGAACCCGCTGTTTTGAATATCAAACCCGAAATTACGCTGGACGAATTCAGTCGCATCGATCTGCGGGTTGCGACCGTTGTGCATGCCGAACAGATCCCTAAAGCAAAAAAGCTCCTAAAACTGGAAGTGGATATGGGACAAAAACGAACCCTGGTAGCCGGAATTGCCGAAAAATACTCGCCTGAAGATCTGATCGGCAAGCAGGTGATCATTGTCGCGAATCTGGAGCCCGCCAAACTCATGGGAGTGGTATCCAATGGGATGGTGATTGCCGCAGTTGACGACTCCGGCCCTACCCTGGCAACTTTGGAAAAACCGGTGGCGCCCGGAACACCCCTCAAATAAGGTTCAGAGGTTCAAAGGTTCAGGGGTCGGGAGTTCAGATTCCAGGGTTCATGCCTTTGGCTGCTGGTTTCTGGCTGCTGGCGGCTACCGGTCCCTGGTTTCCGGCAGCCACAGAGGGCTGCCCTACTTTCGCTGGTTTCTGGCTGACCTCAACATTCCGCAATCCGCAATCTGAAATCCGCAATTACTTGGATCTGTCCTTTGACCTCTGACATCTGTCTTCTGTTATCTAACCTCTGAACCTTGAACCCTGAACCTCTTAAACCTGACAGAATACTTGACCCCAGGAAGTCGATCGGCGATAATAATGTGTTATGCTGATTTAGCTCTTTGATCATATATATACAGCGTCATAATAAATTGCGTATTCACCCTATGAATCGTTGATTTTAAAACTGCCGTATAGATCAAACATGCAGAACGCTGTGTATGTATGCATAATGATTTATATCGTTCTATATGGAAAGGTATTGCGTCGGTGACGGCCAGAGCAATACACAAAAAAAGATCAAACATTATTAATGGGTACAATCTGATAGGAAATATCCGAAAAAAAATGAAATTATCATTACAAGCTAAATTGACGATAGTTTCAAGGCGCACATGCAAATTTTTTCGCCATCGGGTTCTTCAGGCGAGATTGGTTCTGCAGGCCAATGTTTATTTCGGTAAACATATCCATCGAGTCCCTGATGGCGCCATTGTTTTTTTCCCGTGTCGGGAAACCATGCTTTATTGCGGCATTGCTGGGATTGTTGCCTTTAAAAACAAACCGGCGATGCGTCATCGTTTCGACCTTGAATCGCTGGAAAAAATGGCCCGGCAGATCGAGGCCGGTGGGTATCAGTCCTGTCAGCAAACCGATGCGTGGAATGAATGCTATCTAGGCGGCAGTGAAAAAATCGATGCGTTATGGCGCGGCGTACAGACCTTAAAAACCGACACCCATTTTTTTTCAGTTTTTTCAGACGAAAAAGCGCAAAAGTATCTTGAACAACTTGCAAATCGTCTAAGAGCGACCATTGAAACTGAAACCGACCTGCTGGCCGAACAAATGGGCCATCTTTCAGCAGAACAGGTAGATCTAATCTCCCATCGTATCGAAAAACTGAAGGATATAACCTGGAGTCTTGACACCGATCTTCTATCCAATACAAAAAAAATACGAAATCTTTTGGTTCACAGTCCTGAGCCGCCTTCACTGTCAAACGTAAGCTTTTTTAAAAATCTAAATGCTGTACTGAACAGCATTGACCGACTAGAGGTCAGGGGCAGAGATTCGGCGGGAATTTCCATCATGTTTATTTTCGAGGCGCCTGAATTTCAAAAATTTGAAGCGGCCCTCGCACAGGCGGACGTGCTGGATCAATTTAAAGAGCGATGTGAGCTTGACCCGTTGGTCAACGCCGGAATCAACTGCCAGCCGTCAACAAAAACGGACGGCAAAAAGCAGGTGGCTATTGCGGTTACATATAAAATAGCGTTAGAAATCGGACGTCTTGGAGACAACGTCCAATATCTGCGCCAGCAGATCGCAAATGATCCCGTTTTTCAGATTCTGGCGACGATTCCCGCATCATTTGAAACGGTTTCAGCGCACACCCGTTGGGCGTCGGTGGGAGCGATCACGGAGGCAAACTGTCATCCGGTCGACAATCACACCCCCGGCAATGAGACACCAAAATGTGGGATCATTCATACCTGCCTGAATGGAGATATCGATAACTTTCAGGAGCTTAAGGCTGAATTCGAACGTAATGGAGACCGAATCCACAGCGAAATAACCACCGATACGAAGATTATTCCCCTTAAGATCCAACAGTATTTCCAACAGGGCCATGCGGTTGATGAGGCCTTTCGGCTGGCAGTCAACGATTTTGAGGGATCCCATGCCATATCCATGCATACGGATATAGCTCCTGGAAAACTATTCCTGGCGCAAAGAGGCAGCGGCCAGGCTGTCTTTGTGGGGATCGCAGATGAGCACTATATTCCAAGCTCTGAGGTATATGGCTTTGTTGAAGAAACCCCCTATTACCTTAAACTGGATGGTGAAAAAACGGTTGAAGGTAAACAGGGAAAAACCCAGGGTCAAATTTTTATTTTAGACCAGATGAGCACCGGGGGATTAAATGGTATTAAAGCCCAGTTTTATGATGGCACCCCGTTGGGGCTCAATGAAAGCGACATTAAATTTACGGAAATAACGTCGCGGGATATCGACCGCCAAAATTCTCCGCACTATTTTTTAAAAGAAATCTCAGAATCTCCGGATTCGGTTGCAAAAACCCTGCAAAACCGATGGAAAATCAAAGAAGATAACAAATCTCAATACGCGATTGTGCTGGATGAAACCATTATCCCACAATCCCTGAAAAAAGCGCTGATAACGGATAAAATTAAGCGTATCTTTTTTATCGGACAGGGCACCGCCGGTGTGGCAGCATTAACCTGCGCCAATATCCTGAATTATTACCTGGATAACCCGTCGATTCAGATTAATGCCCTCAAAGCCTCTGAATTCAGCGGTTTTCAATTAAATGAAAATGACGGTGATAATTCCATGACCGACACGCTGGTTGTCGCGATCAGTCAATCCGGCACCACTACCGACACCAACCGCACCGTTGACATGGTCAAAGAACGCGGGGCTTACACACTGGCCATTGTCAACCGCCGGGATTCGGATATTACTTTTAAAGTCAACGGGGTGATGTATACCAGCAGTGGTCGCGACATCGAAATGTCGGTGGCTTCCACCAAAGCTTTTTATTCTCAGATCGTTGCCGGCGCCATTTTGGGTCTTTATATCGCCAGATTGAAAAACCGCCGCAATGACGCATTTGTAAACGAGGAAACCCGGCGTCTGTTGGAGCTTCCGTCACACATGCGCAAAGTGCTCGCTATGGGAGAGGCCATTAAAAAATCCGCACAGAAACTTGCGGTAACCAAAACCTACTGGGCGACTGTCGGCAGTGGACCCAACAAGGCCGCTGCCGATGAAATTCGTATCAAGCTGAGCGAACTTTGCTACAAAACGATCTCCTCGGATTACGTTGAGGACAAAAAACACATCGACCTGTCATCCGAGCCGCTGATCATCATGTGCGCCGCTGGGTCACGGGGTACGGTAATCGGCGACATCATTAAAGATACGGCCATATTCAAAGCCCACAAAGCAACCCCCATTGTCATCGCAAACGAAGGCGAAGACCGATTTTTCCCATATGCCGCTGATGTTTTTCAGGTCCCACCGATTAAAGAGCATCTGGCCCCCATCTTAAACACGCTGGTGGGTCATATCTGGGGCTATTATGCCGCCCTGGCTATCAATGATGGCTCGCGGTTTTTGTATCAATTCCAAGAGGAGTTACAAAATACCATTGATGCATATGCAGAAAAAGGATTAGATGTATACGAAATCATTCTTGAAAGGTCATTCCGAGAAAAAGTTGCTTTTTTTGATAAGGCATTTAGAAGAAAAAAAGTCGAAAAACAGTTCCCCTTTGCGATTGGTTTTGAGGCCACTTCGGACTTAACCCTTTTGCTCAAATATTTATCGGGAAAATTGCCGGTTGCAGACTTTGAGCTTGATTTTAGCCAAAAGGGAACCGCCACCAATCTGTTAAATGCAATGTTTAAGTGCCTGGGGGATGCCATTAACTGCCTGGCGCGCCCGGTGGATGCAATTAAGCACCAGGCTAAAACCGTAACCGTCGGCACCAGTCGGATTAGTGAGCGGATTGAAGGAATCTTATTTGATGTTTTAGCGACCGAAAAGTTTGGCATTTCTCAGCTAACAGCTAACAATATTATTGTACTAAAAAATTTTCAGGACATTGTTTCCGAGGTCACCGGCTCCGTGCTCTACCGGATTGAAGGATTAGACCTTTTAGGGGAACCGGTTGCAGACACGACAATCCATATGATTACCAAAAGGGGCGTCGTCAAGAAAATTCCTTCACGGGTTGAAACCGATACGACCCTGAAAGGAACCAAACGCATCATTGTCAGACAGGGCAACGTCTACGTCGGCAAAGGCCGTAAAGACGCGCGCAGCATCGTGGTGATACCGATCCTTTCCAGTTCACCTGCTTCACCGAACATCATTGAATATCTGGTATTGCTTCATGTGAAATTTAAAGAAGACATCTCACTGAGTACCCGAATTAAAGCTCTGGGAGGCAAATACGAACACATCAAAAACATCGTTCAGGAAAACAGTGTCGCCTGGGATGATCAGCTTCTCGAACGCATCCAGATAGAGGAGATGTTTGGACGATCCGCTGAAAAAGTGGCGGAATTCATCGTAGCCCAAGTAAAAGCCTAATCACTCAAAACACAAACACCCAGTTTTTATCAAGAAAGAACGGACGGCCACCCGCTAAACCAAGCCACAATCCATCTTTTCTGAGACCGCCCATGCGATTCAACCTTCTCATTTACGCTATTGTTGCCCTTTCCTTAGCTGAAATTCCCGGTGTCGCATCGGAATTGTCGTCAGGGAAACCCATAGAAAAAGAACTGCTGGACGGCAAGGCCTTTATCACCAAGCTCAAACCGCCACATCAAACCGGCAAGGGTTATAAACTGGTATATGTAGTAGAGGCACCGATAGAAGCTTTTTGGAAGTTTAAGACTGACTTTGATAATGATTTTTTATTAAGCAATAAATTTATCAAATCTCACCGACTACTGAGCCGCCGGGGAAATGTTGTGGTTACCGAGGACATATTCACCGAAGACGTATATACCCATAGGCCAAGTGCAAAATTCCGCTGGCAGACTACGGTCTCCCCCGACAGGTATCGATTGGATTTTGTTCTTCGAAATCCGGAACAATGTGGCCAAAAATTTCATTATGGGCATATTCAGCTTGAGACGCTCGAGACCATCGGACAAAAAACCAAGGTCACACAGGTAGCGTATTTCGACTTTTTTGGCGCCTTTTTTTGGGTCAACTATCCCTGGTATGGTGGGATGATGGACTTTTTAAAATACACAGCCCGCTGGGAACAGGAGACAATTCTGAAGTTGAAATCAAAATATGGCAAAAGTGTACAATAATCTATATTAAAATTGACATAATACCGGGGTATGTTATAATCTGTACACAAAAGTGAATATATATCCTTTTGTCGATTTTACCGAACATCATAAGACTAAAGCCGGTTATAAAAACATAACATATTGTTTTTAAAACAATATTATGACAACTCCCGCGAATTATTTTAAAAATGCATCGCCATAATTGCTTTCCCAAATTGATCAAATTCATACTATTCCAGATTAAGGATGTATAAAAATGGATAACAACTTGAAGCACACGGATACTTCTATTGATCGTTTGAAAGAAATCTCCACCTGGGTTTCATCGGTTCAGGATCTTGACCGGCTACTTGAGCTGATTATTGAAACAGCCACCCGAATGATGGATGCAAAAGCCAGTTCGTTGCTGCTTTTGGATCCCAAGACCCAAAAGCTATATTTCAAGGTGGCCACCGGAGAAAAAAAAGATGATGTCAAGCAGTTCGAAATCGATCTGGGGCAAGGCATAGCGGGTCATGTGGCTCAGACGGGAGAACGCCTTCTCATCCCTAATGTTTCCAAGGACCCGCGTTGGTACAAAGAAATCAGCGAAAGCATCGGGTTTGAAACCCGCTCAATTGCCTGTGTACCTATGAAAGTTCGCGGGGAGATTATCGGCGTTGTTGAGATCATTGACAAAGTAGATGGAAGCGCCATCACAGATGCGGATTTAAAGATTTTGTCCGTTTTTGCTGAACTTGCCGCGGTAGGGATTGGCAATGCTCGTAAAATCGAGCACGATAAAAAAGAAATCAAGGACCTCAAAGAAGAACTGGATCTTAAATATGAGCTGGTCGGTGAAAGCCCGGCACTTAGGAAGGTCATTTCCGATGCGGTCAAAGTCGCCAATTCAAAAGCCAGTACCTTAATCTTAGGCGAAAGTGGAACCGGCAAGGAATTGCTTGCGCGTCTAATTCACCGGGTGGGCGTCAGAAAAGATGAGCCGATGATTGTGCTCAATTGTGCCGCCTTGCCGGAATCGTTGCTTGAAGATGAGCTTTTCGGCCATGAGAAAGGCGCATATACGGGCGCCGTGGGCCGCAAAATAGGAAAATTTGAACTCGCAGACAAAGGCACAATTTTTCTTGATGAAATCGGTGAGATGAGCCCGGGTATGCAATCAAAACTGCTTCGTATTTTGCAGGAAGGGGTCTTTTACCGGGTGGGCGGCAACAAATCAATCCCGGTGGATGTCCGGGTCATCGCAGCTACCAACCGAAATATTGACGAAGATGTCACTGAAGGAAGGTTTCGTGAGGACCTTTATTACAGGCTGAATGTTGTTCAAATTCAAATGCCTCCTGTTAGGGAGAGAAAAGAAGATATCCCCTTGTTGGCGAATTATTTTTTAAAAATTTTTAAACGCGAAAGGGGCATGTCGAATCTGACCATCGCAAAAAAGGCAATGAATGCCATGCTCCAGTATGATTGGCCCGGCAACGTGCGCGAGATGAAAAACGCCATTGAAAGAGCCGTTGTAATGGGAAATGGGCGAGATATTATGCCCGAAGACTTGCCTCAATTTGCCTCCAAGCCGAGTTATCCAGGGATGAAAGTCGGCTTAACACTAAAAGAAGCGACTGATATGTTTAAAAAGGAGTTTATCGCGTTGAATTTAAGACACACCGGCGGCAACCGAAGTTTAGCGGCCAAACAAATGAGTATTCAAAGAACCTACCTATCGCGCCTCATCAGCCGGTACAACCTGCTGGATACATGAAAATGTTTGGTAATATCAAAAAACGTGTTATGTTGTGTTCAGATCAGCGCTTATCCAATTCTTGCCTGCTTCAAAACATCTGCCGACCTTGAGAGGGTAGACCGCTATGGAAAAATTTAGCATCTTATTAGTAGATGATGATCCGTATATTCTTGAAGGTATTGGAGCGGATCTTGAAAGCCAGGGTTTTCACGTGACCAAAACCAATAGTGGGGATACGGCGCTGGAACTGCTGCAGAAAAACAGTTTTGATCTGGTGATTACAGACCTGGTAATGGAAGATACCGATGGGATTCAGGTTTTGAAAAACACCAAGGAATTAAATCCTGACACCATGGTCATTATCCTTACCGGCTATGGCGATATGAAATCCGCCATTGAAGCGTTACGGCAAGAAGCTGACGATTTTTTACTTAAACCCTGTGAATCCGCAGAGATGCTTTACCGCGTTAATCGCTGCCTGGAAAAAAGGGAGCTTGCACGCAGGATTAAAATTTATCAGAACATTCTTCCGATGTGCTGCGTATGTAAAAAAATCAGGGATGACCGTCACAAGGAGCCCGGCAAGGGAGAATGGGTTTCGATTGAGCAATTTATTCATGAAAAAGCTAAACTGGATATCACATCCAGTTACTGCCCGGAATGCGCCCAGGAGACCATGGATGCGTTCTCTAATAAAAGGGCGACCCGAACTACAAAATAGACAACGCGTTCCCAAACGCTCTCAAGGTGTGATGGAAAGTTTGTCGTTCTGATGGCCCGGCCCGCATACCCGCGAGCACGCACCTATTTGGAGGTGAAGGTGAAAATGAAATCTAAATTCTGGAAAGCAATCCTGTTATTATCGATTTGGATGGTACCGGTTCCTCTTTGTTTTGCAACTGTTGACTGGGAGATCCTGAATACGTTGCAACTTGAGGCTTCTCCCCTGGATGTGGCCATCTCGCCCGATGGCAAAACTGTATATGTACTTAACAATAAAGGTGTCATACTCGTTTACGCTTTAGACGGCAATCTCACCGATAAAATTGAAGTCGGCAAACAGATTGATCAGATTAAACTGGGTCCCAAGGGAGAGCGTCTGTTTGCAACCAGTCGACAGAGCAAAACTGTTGAAGTCATCGCCCTTGATTTTATTCAAGAGCTATCCATCAAAGGATCGCCTTACAAAGGCCTCAAAGATGCACCAGTTGTTATTGCGGATTTCAGCGATTTTGAATGACGATACTGCGCGAGGCTTGTGCCTCTACTCGATCAGGTGCTCGAGAAAAATCCCCAAACGGTCAAAATTGTGTTTAAAAACTTCCCGATTCGCAGCCATAAGTTCGCCTTTAAGGCAGCCGTGGCAGCCCTCGCTGCCGATCGTCAGGGAAAATTTTGGGAATTTCATGATGAATTGTTTAAAAATCATAAAAATCTTAATGAAAAAAAAATCGAAGAAATTGCTTCACAACTCAAATTAAATAAAGCAAAATTCGAAAAAGATCGGAAAGATCCCCTGCTACTCGAAAAAGTGAAGCATGATTTCAATGAAGGCATTAAAGCGGGCGTAAATGCGGTGCCGATGGTTTTCATCAATGGGAGAAAACTAAAAAAAAGAAGCCTGCAAGGATTTCAGGAGCTGATAGATAAAGAATTAAACACCCTTAAAATAAAAAAATAATCGGAAAGTTATATCATTTTATTATGTAGTAGAAATTCCGAGATGTAAACTTTACTGCTGGTTGCGACTTTGAGAATTCCTCAAGGATGCCCCAATAAAATCTCGAAATAGCGGATGCGGCTCCATCGGTCGAGATTTGAATTCCGGATGAAATTGACAGCCAAGAAACCACGGATGATCACCGATTTCGATGATCTCGACCAGTTCGCCGTTGGGTGAAGCGCCGCTGATGATCATCCCTTTTTCCTTCAATTGATCCATAAACTCGTTGTTGAATTCATAGCGGTGGCGATGCCGCTCGGAAATATCTTCTTTTTGATAGGCCTGGGAGGCAAACGAATTGTTTTCAATATGACAGCTGTAAGCGCCCAGCCGCATGGTGGCGCCTTTATCAGATAAATCATCACGTCGCTGGACGGTCTGGCTTCTTTCATCAAACCATTCGCGCATCAGATAAATAACCGGATACGGCGTATTTGCATCAAATTCCGAACTATTCGCATTTTCCAGACCGGCGACATGACGTGCAAATTCAATAACGGCAATTTGCATCCCTAAACAAATGCCGAAATACGGCACTTTGTTCACGCGCGCAAAATTGGCAGCGCATATCTTTCCTTCAATACCACGTTGTCCAAATCCCCCGGGCACCAGAATACCGTCAGCATCGGCCAGCATCTGAATATAAGTCCCACTGTCCAGTTTTTCGGAGTCAATAAAATTCAAATTTACCTTACAATCGTTGGAGATACCTCCGTGATACAGCGCCTCATTTAAGCTTTTATATGATTCGGTAAGATCAACATATTTGCCCACCACCGCAATCGTAACCGAATGCTTGGGCGCCTTGATTTTCTTGATGAGTTCCTCCCAGTTGTCCAGTTGAGGGTTTCGCGTCCAGATATTGAGTAACTAAATAATTTGGTCATCCAAACCTTCTTGATGAAAGATAAGGGGAACTTCGTAAATATGATCCACATCTTTTGCGGTGATAACTGCATCAACACTCACATTGCAAAAGAGGGAAATTTTAGCTTTGATATCTTTGGACAGAAATCTATCGGTGCGGCATAAAAGAATGTCGGGCTGGATGCCGATACTTCTCAGTTCTTTGACACTGTGCTGGGTTGGCTTGGTTTTGACTTCACCCGCGGTGCTGATATAAGGCACCAGCGTCAGATGAATATAAAGCGAATTTTCTTTGCCCACATCCGCTCTGAATTGTCGGATCGCTTCCAAAAACGGCAGACTTTCAATGTCGCCGATAGTACCGCCGATTTCAACAATGAGCACATCAACATCGTTGGCGGCCAGTTTAACACTGTTTTTGATTTCATCTGTGATGTGCGGAATTACCTGAACGGTTCCACCCAGGTAATCCCCTTTGCGCTCTTTGGTAATGACAGAATGGTAAATTTTCCCGGTCGTAAAATTGTTATTTTTGCCCATTTTAGCATGGGTGAAGCGCTCGTAGTGCCCCAGATCTAGATCGGTCTCTGTTCCGTCATCGGTCACAAACACCTCACCATGCTGAAAAGGGTTCATCGTTCCCGGATCCACATTTATATAAGGGTCCAGTTTTTGAATGGTCACGGTCAGGCCCCGGCTTTCGAGCAACGCTCCGATCGCCGCCGACGCCAATCCTTTGCCAAGAGATGAAAGCACACCACCGGTTACGAATATATATTTTGTGTCCTTTGCCATCTTCTCCCCTCATACAGTTGCAAGCATAAAACGTTAAATTATTCAAATATTTTTTTGAATTCCTCGATGGTTTTTTGAACTTCGCTTAAGCCATCGGTCTCATTTGCACGAGTCGGTGTTTTAACAGGTTGCCGATATTCCAACTTCAGACGGGCAATATCAAATATGTCTTTAGAAAAGTTTGGGTTGATCTGATAATCATTAACCTCAATCGCCCGCACGGTTATGCCATCCTGAATGAACTCAGTTCGCATCGGATACCATATTTTGCTAATTTTTCGCCATTCTGAGTATCTGATTTCCAAAAAATCAGTACTGTATGCGCTGCTGTCACTGGGGATTATCATGCGCAGGGGGTGAAATGTTACCCTATCGATCCACACTTGCGGCCGGCTTTCATCCGGATATTCGGCCCCCAACACAAAGGCATTTAGCCCTTCCAATTTCCCCAAACTTGATACAGAAATATCAATACCCAGAGACGAGAGTCTCTCAGAAAGCGCCTCACGAGATCGGTACAATAACAGATCCTTGTAAAGGTCAAACCGAGTCTCGCCGCCACCTGAAATGACACCGTCAATCACCGTTAGCGTCTGACCGTCCCTGAAAACAAAAATTCGCTGATTATCATCCGAGACGATATCTGAACGAAAGGCCTCAGAAAACACATATCTCAACGACTCGTCTAATTGAATCGTCTTTTGCTGGACCGCAGCCTCATCTGTCTCATCGGATACGGCTTGATGGTTATCTGGATTTTCCGCAGCACCATTACCGGTTTGACGGCTGTCATTTTGGCTTAAAGATACGGGCTGAGGCTGGATGTTGTAAAAAACCACTTTTTGGGAAATAAACAGACTGTCTGCTTGCCCCAGTTGCTCGGTCATGAGCTGAACTATGTGAGGGCCCTCAAGCACATAGGCGGAAATAATCGTGGAAAACAAAGTGGCAAGGAACAGACCGAGGATGTATCCGACAATTTTGTTTGATCGTGCAATCATGTTAGAACAGTTCTTTGGAGAAATTAGCAGCTGGCCCGAGTTCTTCTTCAATCCGAATAAGCTGGTTGTATTTTGCCACCCTGTCACTGCGCGACAAGGAGCCCGTTTTTATCTGGCCGCCGTTGACGCCAACGACCAGATCGGCAATAAAGGTATCTTCAGTTTCACCGGAACGATGAGAAACCACGGTTGTATATCCTACCTGTTTGGCCAATTCGATGGCATCAAGGGTTTCGGAGACCGTTCCGATCTGGTTCAGCTTGATCAAGATCGAGTTTGCGATGCCCTGTTCAATGCCTTTATTGAAAATCTTGGGGTTGGTCACAAAAATATCATCCCCGACAATCTGGACGGCACCTTCCAGTCGATCGGTCATAATTTTCCAGCCATCCCAATCCCCTTCGGCAAGACCATCTTCAATGGAGAGAATGGGATACTTATCTATGAGTCCTTCATAATAGTCGATCATTTGACTCGCATTGAGCTTTTTATCTTCGGATTTTAGGATGTATTTACCACTTTTAAATATTTCACTGGCAGCTACATCCAGAGCAAGGCCTATATCCTTGCCGGGTTTATAACCGGCAGTTTCAACAGCTTGCAGAATATTCTGAATGGCAGCCTCGTTCGACTCCAGATCAGGCGCAAAACCGCCTTCGTCGCCTACCGCCGTGTTGAATCCCTGGCTTTTGAGGATTTTTTTTAGTTGCTGAAATGTCTCCGCGCCCATCTGAACCGCCTGGGCTATCGAGTCGGCACCCAAAGGCAAAATCATAAATTCCTGGATATCCAGATTGTTGGCCGCATGCACTCCGCCATTTATGATATTCATCATCGGAACTGGCAGGTACCTGGCATTGATGCCGCCCAGATATCGATAAAGGGGTAATCCATAAGACGCAGCAGCAGCACGAACCGCCGCCATGGATACACCCAGAATTGCGTTGGCTCCAAGCTTTGATTTATTGGGAGTACCATCAAGCTCAATCATCCGTTTATCCAATGTGGCCTGATCCGCGGCGTCCATTCCCTCGATAGCCGGAGCAATCTTAGTCAGCACATTTTTTACGGCAGAGGTCACGCCTTTTCCCCCAAAACGTTTTAAGCGTTTGTCACGCAGTTCCAGCGCTTCCCGTTTTCCGGTAGAAGCACCAGAAGGTACTGCAGCTCTTCCAACTGCGCCGCACGCGACCACAACGTCCACCTCAACAGTAGGATTGCCTCGTGAGTCCAGTATTTGTCTTGCATTTACTCCAACAATTTCAGTCATGGCTGTCTCCTTCTTAGTGGCCGGAAAAAGGATTATTGAGGACCACCGGTTGATTGAAAAAGGCGATTCCTCGGTTTGTGATTCGTTAGGTTACGGCATGCCACAGTCCGAGCATCGCCTGGCAAGCTTCCCTTGTTGCTTGACAAATTTTAAGAAAATGTTACTCTGCTAAAGAGCTGATGTCAAGTACAGCCAGCAGCTTTTCAGCACATCATCTAAAGTAATAACCGGTAATTATGGAAAATAAAAGCAAAGATTTATATACAAGCGCCCACCTTTTTATATCGGCCATAAGGGTTTGTGAACATCAAAATAGCACGCCCCCGACTGTAGAAGATATATGTCGAGTTCTATCGATGTCAATTGAGCGCAGCAGTTATCTCTCCAGAAAATTAAAGGAAATGGAGATTATTGATATTGTCGAAGGATCTTATGGTAACAGACTATTTATCCGTGATTTTCTGAAAATTGAGGAGATTCCGCGCGGTGATGATGAGAGCAAGCTAGAAGAGGAGCTTAAAAAATTTAAGGAATCCCAAAAAGGTCTTTTACAAAAAATTGAGTCAATTCAGACTCAGCAGGCAGAAAAAAAGAAAAACCTTTTTGCTGAAATGGAAAAAAAACTAAAACAAGAACTAAATAAAAAATAAACCATCCATTCTCT
>Ga0255054_10000668_pt1 | contig 20249 bp, 23 predicted proteins | sample JV7_2_23_MG_FD_188634 | JGI IMG/M metagenome (GOLD analysis project Ga0255054, IMG submission 188634) | Seawater microbial communities from Jervis Inlet, British Columbia, Canada - JV7_2_23 | ecosystem: Environmental > Aquatic > Marine > Inlet | place: Canada: British Columbia | collected...
CGTCCTGCCCTTCGAGAATCTGAGCCGCGACCCTGACCAAGAGTTCTTCAGCGACGGCCTTACTGACGGCATCATCACCGCGCTCTCCAGGTTCAAGGACCTGTTTGTGATCGCCAGGAACTCGACCCTTCGGTACAAGGGTCAGGCCGTGGATGTGCGCCAGCTGAGACACGACCTTGGGGCTCGTTATGTCGTGGAGGGCAGCGTCCAGAAGGCTGGAGACACGCTCCGGATCACAGCGCAGCTCTTGGATGCCAAGGACGGCACGCATCTGTGGGCGGACACCTATGACCGCGATCTATCTACCTCGAACATCTTCGCAGTGCAGGACGAGATTACCGAGCAGGTCGTGGGCACAATCGCCGGCCTCTACGGCGTCATCTCCCGGGACCAGGTTTCCGAGGTCAAGGAGAAGCCAACCGAGAGTCTCGCTGCGTATGAATGCGTATTGCGGACAATCGCCTATTACAGGGACAGAACGAGCGCGACAGAACATGAGAAGCTTCGTCGATGTCTTGAACGTGCAGTGAAGTCTGACCCCGGATACGCGAATGCCTGGGCTGCTCTAAGCTTCATCTACTTCGATGAGCACCGCAATAACTACAACCCCCGACCCGGTTCGCTGGATCGCGCTCTGGACGCAGCGCGGCGGGCAGTGGACACTGGTCCTACCATGCAGTTCCCGCATTCTGCCTTGGCGTCTGTCCATTTCTATCGACACGATCTCGACGCGTTCTACGCTGAGGCTGAGCGCACCATCGCGCTCAATCCCAACAATTCGGCGAGGTTGGCCCACCTGGGCGGGTTGATGCTGAATGCAGGTGATGAGCGCGGAATCGCCCTGGTGAGAAAGGCAGCGAAGCTGGACCCATTCCATCCGACGTGGTTCAACTTCCATTTCTCTTTTTACCATTTCGAGAGGGGGGAATACGAAGAAGCCCTCGTCGCAGCACGAAAGATCAACAACCCCGGCTTTTTCTGGACTCCGGTCCATCTAGCCGTGATTTACGCAGAACTTGGCCGCCAGAGCGAGGCTCAATCCGCTCTGGACCAGTTACTCGAACTCTACCCAGGCTTCACTATCGAGAAGTACGTCGAGGAAGCGCGGAAACTCAACAATCCCGATGACACCATTCACCGCTGGGCCGCGGCACTCCGCAAGGCCGGGCTGCCGGAGTAGGTGAGAAAGGGACAGCCATGTCGCTTGAGGATCTGGGGAACATCGGGGAGTTGGTTGCGGCGGTCGCGGTGATCGTGACACTCGGTTATCTCGCGGTACAGATTCTACAGAATGTGGCTCAAGTCCGGATTCGGGCCGAAGTCAAATAGTGGCGAACGATGGGAGCGATAGTCTCCACGTCTCGGAACGCTCCGTAGTGGCCCCGGCCTCGGACCGTGTGGAACTCGGCGTTGATGGCCAAAGCCTGTTGCTTCAAGAACTCGATGCCCGGCTCCCGTTCTGCGAGATAGACGAGGGGAGGCTGCGGCAGTCCCGACAGGTCAATCGCTGGCTCCTTCGCGATTCGGCCCTCGAGTATCGCTGCGACTACATGGAAGTCTTGCCCATACTGCAACGCTCCTCGGACGGCCAGATTGTTGAGGCCCATCAAGGTCCAGTACTCGTTCCAGTCTCCTACGCGCAGGGCTTCGGCTTTCCTGCGTAGAGGCTGAGAAAAAGCGCTGACCACCGGGGGAGGCATAGTCAGGAAGCCCGATCCGCCAACGACGAGCGATCTCATCCGGCGAGGGTGCTCAGTCGCCAGTACACTTGCGAGCAGCCCACCGCGTGAGTATCCCCAGACGTGAGCGGCCTCCACGCCCTCCGCGTCTAGTACGGCGAGGATGTCCAGGGCGCATTGATCGACCAGATACGCTTCCCCCTCCGTCGGGGAGTCGCTCTTGCCGTGGCCGAGGGGGTCAACGGCGATGACCTGAAACTCGTCGGAGAACCGCAGCACGTATCCGGCGTCCGCCCAACTGGAAGCAGAGGCCATGAGCCCGGGAACCAGGACGAGTGCTGGCCCGGACCCCTCGACGACATAATGGATGCGCCAGCCCCGAGACCGTGCGTACATTGCTTACCTCGCGATGTACTGGCTGCATTCTAAGACACGTTCATCTGGCCGCACCAGGCACCGGCTCTGCGCCTCCAGCGTGCCGGGCCAACACCCTGATCGAGTAGGGCGATTCCGCCACGGCTACGCCATCGGGCGTCGGATTCGCCCTGATCCCAGCGATCCCACGGCCATATGGACTCCTGATCCCCCGGGGTCCATAATGCCAGCGGGTAGGGCCGTGTCGCGTCTGAAGCGCCTCATCCAAGAGATCCACCGGCGCTCGCTCTGGCAGGTGCTGGGGATCTACCTCGTCGGAGCCTGGGTCGCCTTCCAGGGCATCGAGGCCCTCGTCTCCGGGCTGGGCCTCCCTGAGTGGGTCCCGGGCCTCACGGTGGCCATACTGATCGCGGGGCTCCCCATCGTGCTGGCCACGGCATTCGTGCAGGAGGGCATCGGGGCCGGGGAGGCACCTTCTGAAGCCTTGGCGACATCCGAAGCGGAGGAGGCGGCCACGCCAGCCGAGGCCGGAGGGCTACACCTCGTCCTCACTTGGCGGAACGTGATCCTGGGCGGCGGCGTGGTGATTGCGCTCGCGGGGATCGGAGTCGCTGGCTGGCTCCTGCTCGGCGGCGAGTTCTCTCGCTCGCCCGAAACTATCCGCTCCATTGCCGTCCTACCGCTGGAGAACCTCTCAGGGGACCCGGAGCAGGAGTACTTCGCCGATGGGATGACAGAGGCGCTCATCTCGGAGTTCGCCCGGCTCGGCGCCCTGAGCGTGATCTCGCGAACCTCGGTGATGCGTTACAAGCAGAGCGACAAGTCGCTGCCGGAGATCGCGCAAGAGCTGAACGTGCAGGGAGTCGTCGAGGGCAGCGTCTTCCGTGCCGGCGACCGCGTCCGCATCACGCTTCAGTTGATCGATGCACGCAACGACGTCCACCTATGGGCGCAGAGCTACGAGCGCGACCTGCGCGACGTGCTGGGATTGCAGGGCGAGATCGCACGCGCAGTCGCCCGGCAGATCGAGATCAAGCTAACTCCAAGAGAGCGGGCTCGTCTGGAGAGATTTCCCAAGGTGGATCGGGAGGCGCACGAGTCGTACCTCAAGGCCCGGTACGAAGCGGCGAAGTTCACAGCCGCAGGCCTTGAAAAGGCCGTGGGGCACTATCAGCAAGCGATCGACAAGGATCCGAGACACGCACGCGCCTACGCCGGGCTAGCAGATGCGTACATACGGTGGGCACAGCCCCTGATGGCGTTCCCTCACCGCGAGGCAATGCCCAGAGCCAAGGAAGCCGCAAGGAGCGCACTCGAAATCGATGATTCGCTCGGCGAAGCGCAAGCCGCTGTCGCTGCAGTAGAGTGGTTGTACGATTGGGACTTCCCAAAGGCTGACCGCGATTTCCGGCGAGCCATCGACTTGAGTCCAAGCTCGTCCCGCGCCCATTGGTGGTACGGCATTTACCTGTCAGCGATGGGACGATACCGAGAAGCGATCGAGCAGAACATCCGGGCAGCGGAACTCGATCCTCTGTCACCGTTTCTGCCAACTCTCAGGGCGGAATTATTCTACTACGCCCGCGACTATGAGGCCGCAATCGAGCAATGCCAAAAGGTGTTGACGACCCATCCCGATTATGCACGAGCACACCACATACTCACTTGGCCCTACCAGCAGCTCGGTAGGTACGACGAAGCGATTGTCGCCTACCAAGCGGAGGCAGGCCTCAGCGCCGAGGAAACAGAGAGCTTGCGACGGTCCTTCGCTAGCTCGGGTGCACCAGGCTATTGGCGGTGGCGGCTGGCGAGGTTTCAGGAAGCCGCGCCTAGTGGATACGTGGACCCGAGCATGGTGGCAGAGTTTTACGGTCGCCTCGGCGAGAAGGACACCATGTTCGAATGGCTCGAAAAAGCGTACGAGGCCCGCGATGGGGGTCTCACTTTCTTGAAAGCGGACCCCCAGTGGGACCCATGGCGTTCCGACCCCCGCTTCCAGGACTTGCTCCGCCGCATCGGGTTCCCGGAGGAATGATGACAGAGGCCGAACGCAAACTCGCGGCGATCCTGAGCGCGGATGTGGTGGGCTACTCGCGCCTCATGGCGGAGGACGAGGCGGCCACGATCAGCACCCTCACTGACTACCGCGAAGAGATCGCGATGCTCGTGCGCCAGCATCGCGGTCGCCTGGTGAACTCGCAGGATTGGCGGCAGCAGGGCGACGGCGGTCGTAGAGGCTTCACTCGTCAGTGCTTCGCGTGGTAGAGTCGAGACCAGCCGCAGCTTAGCGGCCAGACGTTGGGCGGCGCAGCGGTGGCAACCTGCAAGGCAGCAATTTTCGATCTCGGTGGCGTCCTCATCCATTGGGACCCGCGGCTTCTCTACAGGAAGATGCTCCCCACGGAAGCGGCAGTCGAGCAGTTTCTCTCGACGGTATGTACTCTAGAGTGGGATGCCCAGCAGGATGCCGGGCGGCCGCTCGATGAGGGCATCACCGAACTCGTTGCTCGGTTCCCCGATCAGACCTTACTCATCGAAGCGTGGCGGGACCGGATCGCCGAGATGGTGCTTCCTATCCGGGACTCCGTTGAGCTTCTGCGCGAGCTTCGTGAGCGCGAGGTTCCTCTCTATGTCCTCTCCAATTGGGGTACCGACGAGTTTGAGGCCATCCGCGATCTCTTCCCCTTCTTAGAGTGGTTTCAGGGCATCCTCATCTCGGGCAACGTGGGCCTTGTCAAACCCGACCCACAGATCTTCGGTCTTCTCGTGCGGGAGCATCGGCTGCACCCCGCGGAGGTCGCGTTCATCGACGACCATCCTCCGAATGTGGAGGTGGCTCACCACCTTGGTTTTCAAGCCGTCTTGTTCAGCTCCCCGGCGGACCTTCGGGAGGAGCTTGGGCGACTTGGCCTTCTTTAGCGACCGTGCGGCGCCCACCAACCCGCTGAAGCTGCCGGCCGGACAGCGCGGGCCGACCGATCCGCGGCGCCGGTCGGGGCTCCCCGCGGCGGGGCGCCCGTGGCCTCGTGCCGTCACGCCGGGATCTGGCTCGAAGGCTCGAACGATCCTCAAGTGAGATTCAGCGGCTTTGCAGCTGGTCTTCGCCCGCGCCCTCGCGGGGTCGACATGGGCTGCGGAGCCTTGCAGCGGTCTGCCGGACGCCCAGTGCGAGAGCGGCCAACCCCCCGCCGCGGCACGTGATTCGGGGCCCCTCGCTCTGGGCTCCGCAAATGGGCTGCCTAGCTCGCAGCGTTTTGGAGTACTCTGGTGCAGTCTATTTTGAGTTAGACGACGCGAGCTGCCGTAACCGGAACTGTGAGCGAGCCGCGATGCCCCGCGCGAGACCGACGACCCTAGGACCTCACCGGCTTCAGAGAAGCCGCTGCTACCCTCCGGCCCGATGATCTGGTTCTCGATCCTTCTGGTCTTCGGCACTCTGGCGTTGATCGGCGTGAACCTCACCTCGGAGTCGCCGGACCTCCACCTCGGCGCGAGCCTGATAATCCGCGGGCGCATTCCGTGGATCCTGCTCGCGGTTCTATGGGGCGGCATCGCGCTCGGCGTGGCATCGCTCTCCCGCGGCCGCAAGCTTCCGAAGCTGGGCGTGCTGCTCCTCGAGGTCGCGCCGGTCGCCTTCGTCTCGTGGTACGTCATCCTCGGCAGCGTGCTTCCGGCCCATGCGCTGGCGATCGAGGTGGGTAACCCGTTCCCCGCCTACGCGCTCCACGACCAGGATGGGGCACTCCGCGAGCGCGCTGCCCTCGAGAAGCGACCGCCGGCGCTGTACATCTTCTACCGCGGTCACTGGTGACCCTTCTGTCGGATCGAGCTGGTCCAGCTCGACGACTACTACGACCGGATCTCGAACGAGGGAGTGGAACTCTTCGCAGTGAGCGTCGATCCGCCGGCGGCGTCACGCCGGATACGGGATCGGCTGAATAGCCGCCTCACCTTCCTCGCCGATCAGGAAGGCGTGCTCCTGGACCAACTCGGCATCCGCCACCGAGGAGGGCGCAACGATGGCGTCGACATCGCGTACCCCACCGCCGTGCTCGTCGACGCCGACGGCGTCGTCCGCTGGATCTTCCAATCCGACACCTACCGCGAGCGCGCGAGGGCCGAGGAGATCTTTGCCGCGATCGAGGAGCTGCGCGAGACGGGCTAACCCCCACCTATGTCTCGGCGCGCCGCCCCCCAAGCCGCCGAAGCTGACGCCCGGACAGCGCCGTCCAATTGATCCGCGGTGGCGTTCAGGGTTCCCCGACGTGGGGTACTCGTGGTAGGGTGCGTACCGTTGGCCGGTGGGCGGCCAGCCGTTGTTTTAGGGGGGCCTTGGGCTGGCGACAGCCCGGGGCCTACCCGGTGGCGGCGGGGCGAGGCCACGATGCAGGACGACGGTGAACTGCACGTTGTTACGGGCGCCTTCGGCTACTCCGGCCGGTACATCGCCGAGCGCTTGCTCCGAGCTGGCCACCGTGTCCGCACGCTTACGAACTCTCCCGATCGCGAACACCCGTTCGGAGATCGAGTTGACGTGCATCCGTTCAACTTCGACGATCCAGCGCGAATCTCGGCGTCCCTCGAAGGGGCCGCGGTTCTCTACAACACCTACTGGGTCCGGTTCAATCATTCTGACTTCCAGTACTCCCGGGCGGTGGAGAACACGCGGGTCCTCTTCGCAGCCGCGTGTCGCGCCGGTGTTTCGCGCGTGGTCCACGTCAGCATCACCAATCCATCGGAGGAATCTGCTCTTGAGTACTTCCGCGGCAAGGCGCTCCTAGAGCGTGAACTCAGAGAGTCGGGCCTCTCGTACGCGATCCTACGTCCGGCGGTGCTCTTCGGACGCGAAGACATTCTAATCAACAACATCGCATGGGTTCTTCGCCACCTCCCCGTCTTCGGAATCTTTGGCGCCGGTCACTATCGCCTGCAACCAATCCACGTCGACGACTTCGCCGACCTCGCTGTCGCCCAGGGAGTCGAGCGCGCGGATCGGATCATCGATGCCATCGGCCCAGAGACCCTCAGCTATCGCGAGCTCGTCAAGGAGCTCGCTCGTACCATCGGCGTTTGGCGTCCGATTATGTCTGTGCCGCCACAGCTTGGCTATCTCACGGGCTCGCTTCTCGGAAGAGTCCTCGGGGACGTCCTCATCACTCGAGACGAAGTTGAGGGCCTGATGCAAGGCCTTCTCGCAACCGAATCCGAGCCCGCGGGCCGAATCGAGCTATCAGCATGGGCCCTCGAAAACGCCCACACCCTGGGTAGGCGTTACGCGACGGAGTTGGGGCGGCGGAGGAATCGCCGCGTCGCATACGCCAGCGCTAGGTAGTGCGTGCCGAGGGTTGCCGCCGACAAGCCGCCGAAGCTGCCGGCCGAGCAGCGCGGGCCGACCGGGCCGCCTCTCCCCCTTGACGCCTCGGGGCTCTCGGGGCCATGGTTGCGCTGCGGCGGCCGGCGGGCGGCTACGAATCGAACTGGAATCGGGAGGCTACATGACCCTGGTTGAACTCGGAGCGCTGGGAGAGTTCGTAGCCGCCATCGCGGTTCTGATCACACTCGTCTACCTAACCATTCAAGTTCGGCAGGGTAACGCGCTTGGTCGCGCCCAGACTCGTCAGCGCATGGTTGAGCAAGCCGAACGCGAGCTTCTCCGATTGGTTGAGGATCCGGTCATCTTCAAGTGCTTTCTCAAGGAGGACCCGCTTACTGAAGAGGAGAAGATTAAGCTGGCCTTCTGGCTTACTGCCTCCTTGCGCCAGCGGGAGTACGAGTGGTTCCAGTATCGGGATGGCAAGATCGATCGCCAGACCTGGGAGTCATACCGGAGTGTGATACCGACGCATCTAGGTACGGCGAGGACACGCGAGTGGTGGGGTTCGTTCCTCTCTCGCAGCCTCGATCCCGGGTTCGTTGCCGAAGTCAACAACCTCATTGAGCATAGCCCTCCGACAGACTATTTCGACCAATTCAAGAACTCGCGCTTCTAGCATGCACGGCGTAGTGGGCCTTCCGCGTCGCCGCCCAGCACCCATAGGGCCCCCGGTCGTCGAGAGGCGAGACGACCCCGCTCGCCGACCCTCCCGGGTGCTGCGCCGTCGACCCTGCCTCGCCTCTGTGTCTCCGAATCGGGCTCCCCCCGGCGCCGGAGCGACCCGCTGTCGGCCCGCGGGCGGCTGGCGTAGAATCGCCCCGGGGGCGGGGGACCGGGCGTGGACTTTCTCTCCAGCGTCTTCACCTGGCTGGGCGAGCGCGAGGCCGGCATCAGCGCCGTGGTGGGGATCGCGGTGACCGCCCGCGGCTCGAGCTTCACCTACAAGGGCAAGGCCCAAGACGTGATACAGGTGAGTCGGGAGCTGGGTGCCCGCTGGATCGACGGCCTGCGCGAGGCCGGGTGGAAGGAGTAGAGGGCGTTCCCACAACCAAAGGCCGTTCTGACCAACGGCATTCCTTGGGGAGGGTGTCATGCAGGTAAAGGACCTCAAGAACTACGGAAGATCTATGAGTGAGATGCTCATGGACGTGCCCGACGACCTCCAGAAGCAGCTCCAGAGGATCGGTAGACGCAAGGTCTCGAAGGAGCTCGGCCTGCTCAACCTGATCCGGTACGTCTTCCTGCATCGTAAAGAGAAAGCCAGGATGTCGAAGCTAGACCTCTCGGCTGTGCGCGAGAAGGGGATGAGGGATGAAGGGTTCATCAGCTCACAGATCGAGTGGGCGGCGATGTTCTCCGCACTCTCGAAGCTCCGCGGGTCCGAAAAGGCGATTCAGATCTTGAATGAAGTCATAGAGGCAACCACACCCCTAGCCTTCGCTCACATGATGCCGAGCATCGAAGACACGAAGAGCTTCGACGACCCCTTCAAGGCATTCAAGGAGTACAATCTGGCTGGGCCTGAGGCTGCAAGACGATCCGGGTGCCACGACATCGAGATCGTGGAAGATACGAATGACGCGCTGCAGCTAGACATCACCTACTGCGCGTGGCACGAGATCGCGAGGCAGTTGGGTGTCGAAGAGGCATGCCTGCCGAACTGCTATTCCGATGACGTGCTTCTCCCCGACTACCTCGAACCACTGGGGATCGTTTTCAAGAGGACAAATACGCTGGCCCGGGGTGGAAGCCGCTGCGACTTCAGGTTTGAGCGGGCAAAAGCCTGACTCACCCGGCCCCCTAGCCCATTCGGGAGTCCCCCCGGCTTTGCCGGGAGGCAGTCGAAGTTTGACAGTTCCGGAAAGCCCCGGAGCGTGGAAACTCCCTGACGTGAGCCGCTCAAAGCATCACGAAAGGGAGTTCCATGTCGAACTACAAGAAGCTACAGCACAGCGAATGAGAGTGTAAATATCACAATTGACCGCCACCGAAACCCACCCGCTGCGCCAGGTGATTCGCTGATGTGGCTCTCCTGGAGGCGACGCCGCGGGTCGTAGAGGCTTCCTCCTTCTAGACCGCGTGATTATCGCCCCAGTGACAGCGGCGGGGTGTATGATGGGGCGAGCATGGACCAAGGAACCGAACGCACCACCCGCATGCTGGATGGCCTGTGTCAGGGGAACGATTCGTTCCTGACCACCCGTGCCGACGCCGTCTTCAACTGGGCGCGCAAGTACTCCATGTTCGCCTATCCCTTCATGACGGCCTGCTGCGCCATGGAGTTCATGTCTGTGCAGGGGCCTCGTTACGACCTCGACCGCTTCGGGTGCGCCTTTCCGCGCTGGTCACCGCGCCAGGCGGATCTTCTCTGGGTGGTCGGCACGATCACACACCGCCAGGCGCCCATCCTCAAGAGGGTCTACGATCAGATGGCAGAGCCCAAATGGGTGCTTGCCTTCGGCGCCTGCACGTGCTCCGGCGGTCCCTACAACAACTACGCCACCGTGCAGGGGATCGACACGATCATCCCCGTGGACGTCTACATCCCCGGCTGCCCGCCGCGCCCGGAGGCCGTCCTCGACGGTCTCATGAAGCTCCAGGCCCGGGTGCAGGCCGAGAAGGTCCCAGCCACGGGGCGCCACCGGGAGACCGAGGACCTGCCCCTTCCGGTGGTCGAGAAGCCCATCCCTTGAAGGCGGCTGGTCGGTAGCCGGCGCTCCAAGGAAGCGACCATTGAGCGGATACACAGAACCTGAGTACCACCGTTCGGCGCTGATCACGATAGACGTGCAGTGCGATACTTTGGACGGGGGACCCTTCGAGATTGTGGGGACATCGGCGATTCTGCCGCCGATCGGAAGGCTGGCGGCGACCTTCCGATCTCGTGGCGCTCCCATCGTCCATATTGTGCGGATCTACAGGCCGGATGGGTCGAACGTCGACCTTTGCCGCCGGGACCGCGTTCAGGGGGGAGCGAGCCTCGTGATCGCGGGTTCTTCGGGCTCGCAGATCGCACCACCGCTCTTGCCGTCGCCACCGCCCCAGCTCGATTCAGAGCTGTTGCTTCGCGGTGGCATCCAGGAGGCCGGGTCCAGGGAATGGATCATCTACAAGCCACGCTGGGGCGCGTTCTTCAAGACTCCACTCGAATCACATCTTCGCGGACTTGGCGTCTCCACGTTGGTGTTCACTGGCTGCAATTTCCCGAACTGTCCTCGCACCTCGATCTACGAGGCTAGTGAACGCGATTTCCGAATTGTTGCAGTCAGCGATGCAATCTCGGGATTGTACGATCGGGGTCGGGCTGAGCTGGAGAACATCGGAGTTATCGTGGTTGACACGGAGAGCTATCTGAGAGAAGTCGCGGCCCAACAAGACCCTGGAGTTGACCGCCCGTAGCCCGGGCCGGGCGTCGTGGGATGCGGGCGGCGGCCGGTGGGCGGCCAGCCGCTGGGCGCCGGCCAATCGACGGTGACGTACGCACATGCGAGACCTGCAACCGATCGTCCGGTTGATCGCCACTCTTCTTTTTGGCCTTTCGGCGTTGGCCCTGCTCTCCCTCGTCTCTGCCCAAATGGCAAGTCACTACTTCCAAGGTTCCGCCGAACGCACCATTCGGCAGGTCTTCACCGAAGGTACCCAGACCAAGGACGGCGTGCGCTACGACACCGTTTGCCGGAGATCCGATATCGACCGCGAACGTTTCTCAGAATGTGATCCAATTGCGGTCAAAGCGGAACGGTCGCTCCGGTCCGCCTCGTGCAGTGGCAGAGGCTTCCTGCGCTTTCTCGGAAAGCAATGGAGTTGTGTCGCCAAGTTCACGGATGGAGCGACCCTGAGGGTCGATGTCTCGCTCGGTTTTGGGCGCCGTCATCTGGAACTCGTTCTCCCCTTCCGCGAACCCGGCGCCTGACAAGACGCCGCAGCTGACCGCCAACAGCGCGGGCCAATCGCCCCGCGGCGCCGGTCGGGGCTCCCCGGGGAGGGGTGGAGGCGCGGTGTCGAGGGCCGACCCCGCCTCCCCGCCCCGGCGGGCGGGGCCCGGGCCGCGCGTCGCCCCGGGTTGCTGTCACGTTGCTGTCAAACCGCCGCCCGGGGCGCCCGGGGACGCGCAAGAAGGCCCGTAACCACGCGGGGATGCTGGAGCCGACGGGCGGGCTCGAACCGCCGACCTGCTGATTACGAATCAGGTGCTCAACCAGGCACGCACCTTCCGGGGCTGGCAACTCCCTGAAGTCCCCCCCCTCGGTGCGAAACTCGCGTGGATTCGTACCAGCGGCGTGGGGAATCGGCTGGCGGGGGAACGGGGCCGATTCAGAGCCTGGAGGTGGGCTGGGGGTGCGCTGGGGGCGTTCGAAACGTCCAGGAATCTGGGCCTCGCCGAAAGGCTCAAGCCCAGCGCCCCGGTCAGCCGATCGAAGGCCTCCGCCACTGAGGCTGTCCCAGCGATCACGAAGCAGGGACCCCCTGAGGCGATCGAGGATCGCCCGGGACGGGACGGTGGTGTCGCCTGGTCGGGGGGGGTCCCGGATCGGACCCCCGCGCGCGCTCACTCGGGCGGCTGGCGCTCGGCCCGCGTACCGCTTGATTCGGCACATGGAAGGACTCTTGGCGCTCCGGATGGATGGCCTCGCCCCCATCCCCGTCTCGAACCACAGCAATCGGCCGCGGAGAAAACGCGCGGCTTCGGCGCGGTGGGGCCAGCCGCACGGTTGTCTCTGCTTGGGGCGCGCGAAGGTGCTCGACCAAAGCCCCGCGAAATCGCGGGAATTATCGAACTGGCTCGCGCTCCGCCCGAGGGTTCTCCGGACTCGCGGACTGGTTGGCGGAGCGGGCAGTCTAGCGCGAACCCGTCTCTCCCCCCAAAATCCCTGATCTAGAGGAAAATACAGGGAAGTCGCGCGGCTACGGGCTCCGCCGGCCTGGCCATCTTGCCAGATTCGCCCCCCTGCGCGGGGGCTTGCCCGCCGCGTTCCCTAGCGTCGGGAACAGGGAATTGCGTGCCATCGAGCCCCGATTCGCGTGGCCACGATCCGCCTCGGAGGGGCCCGGATAGCCGAGGCGCCGCCCCGCTCCGGTCGGTCCGATCCCAAGCACCCAAGCGCGTCTTCCGCCGGATGTCTTTGACGATCTTCTCTGCGCACTCCCCTGCTCCCTTGGCCATTGGATCCCTCCTCGCCCAGTGGCAGAAGTGTCTCTTATCTCAAGAGCTTAGACGGTCCAGATCGCTTTGGCGGGTCACAGTCCGAAAACGCGGATCTGCAAGCTCCCGCGGGGAAGCACGCAAAACGGATCGCTTGCCGCGTTCCGAGTAGCGGGCCGGCGCCCGCTTGCGTTCAGTCGGGGAGTTGCGTCCGTCGGCGGGCCTCCCTCCGCTTCTTCGCCTCCTCCACGTAGCAGCGCATCGGCTTCGCGAACACGTGGTCTGCGCACTTGCTGCACGAGACGCAGCTGACCTTCTTGCGGTCCCCTTCCCTCCAGCGTTCGAGGAACCGGGGCTCGCGGATGAATGGCCTGGAGATGGACACCATGTCGGCCGTTCCCTCGCACAAGATCTTCTCGATCACCCTCGGAGAGCGCATTCCGCCGACCAGGATCAGCGGGATGCGGAGCGCAGGCCTGAGAGCCTCCGCGTAGGGACGCAGATAGGCCTCCTTCTCCTGCTTGTTGATTCCCTTTCCGAGCATCCGCCCTCCGGAATCGGGTATGCCCCCGGTTACTTCGATGCAGTCGATACCGCCCTCCTCGATCAGCGACGCCACACGCACGGCTTCTTCTCTCACCAGCCCTCCGGGAACGAAATCGTCGCAGTTCATCTTGATCATGATCGGGTAGTCGTCGCCGACGAGTTCGCGGGCGCGGCGGACGATGTCGACGATGAACCTGGCGCGCCTCTCCGTGTCTCCACCGTACTCGTCTGTACGTCGGTTCGTGTAGGGAGAGATGAAGTTGCTGATCATGTAGCCGTGGCCCCCGTGGAGCTGAACGGCGTCGAACCCCGCCTCCTTCACCCGCCGACAGGCCTGGGCGAACTTCTCCACCATCTCGCGAATCTCCCGCACCGTCATCTCGCGAGGCACGACTCCCGACCCCGTGAGCTCGACCGCAGAGGGAGCGAGCGGCGGCTCGCCCAGGCGCAGACCGGGATCTTCCTGGCGCCCGGGGTGAACGATCTGCATCGCAATGGTGGCGCCGCGGGACTGGACGGCCGCCACGACGGGCTTCCACAGCTCCACCAACTCGTCCCGGTCGATGAACAGGGGGTACGCGATGTCCTGGCCCGCCGGCAGCTGCAGCTTGAATCTCTCGACCATCGCGGCGCTGGTGAAGATCAACCCGACTCCGGACTCGGCCAGCTCGGTGTAGAGCCGGGCGAGCCGCTCCGAGGGCTCGCCTTCCGCACTGCCCATGCCCTCGAAGGTCGCCGAGCGAGCGATTCGATTGCGAATCTTCAGATTCTTGATAGTGACCGGTTCGAACATAATCGACATGGTTCTCATCCTTTTCTTCTGGGTGAGCCTCTTGTGCCTCCCGAAAACCTGATTCTCGCGGGATCACGGTCACTTATCGAGACCCGTTCCCAGCCGGGGGATGCCCCGGCCAGGCGGCGGCCTGCGCATGACCGTCTCCGCCGACGCTGTTGAGCAGCGGCGACGGCCCTCCTACCGTGCCCGCCATCAGAGCTGTCCTCGTCGCCTTGGTCTTCTCCCTGGTCTCCGTGCTCCGCTCACGGGTCTCCGTGCACCTGGAGGTCCTCGCCCTGCGCCATCAACTCGCCGTCCTTCAAGCGGCAGGGGATCAAGGCGCTCATCCGGCGCTGTGCTCCTAAGCGCTGGAAACGGCCCGGAGCTCGCGCGAGATCTCAAGTCCCCGAAATTCTGAGCGAAAAGCGGCGGTTGACCGCCCATACCCGAATACACGAAACTGCACGAGGACTTACGGAAAACGGGTGAGGTTCCTCGGGAAACAGCGATGGCTACGGCCAGATAGCGGGAAAGAGGCTTTGAATGAACTATCCGCCGCCAACCAAAGGCGGATTTGATTACAGACAGCAACAGAAAGAGACACCGATGCAGAACAAAGAACCTCAAGTGAGGGCACTTTTCGAGAAGATGCTCGAGGACACCCAGGAATATGCCAGGACATATGAACACTATGTCAAGGACATGAAGAATTACAGCGCCAAGGTTCAATGGAAACTCGGTCCCATCAGCGGATATCAAATCTTCAAAGGACCGGAGTACTCATTCAAGACCGATGCAGAGATCGAGGATCCGGATGTATTGATTGAATGCGATGACCTCAAAGATGCCAAGCAGTTCTTTAGGGATGGTTTTGAAGACATGCGCGACCTTGCGCAAGCTGATTTCGAGATTACATCCCCGAAATCAGCAAATCCTGCTCTCGCCGATTCATGGAGGCTGGCGAGTGCTCTGGTAGCGAAAATACCGGCTTTCAGGCCGATTATGGAGAGAACAGAAGGAGCCCAACACTCAACCGCCGTGGCAATTCCAATCAACCAATCCTTAGGTGGATTCAATAACGAAATACTGCCTGTCGCAGTCGTGGAGCATTTCATCAACAAGGCAAGTCATATCTTCCTTTACGATCTATGTCCTTGTCGAGTAACGCGGAAGTGCGAGCACTTTGACCACTACAATTTCGGGTGTATGTGTCTAGGCAGGGGAGTTCTAAGAATGAAACCCAATGACGGCCTTATTGTACAGGGGCATATCGCCACGAAAGAAGAAGCATTGGAACGTGCGCGAAAGGCCGTTGGGGTCGGGCTGATCCCAGGCTTCGGCAGGCTCAGAAGCGATGCTATCAACCGTATCGGTGGACCTATCCCTGATACAGGAGACCTCTTCAATCTGTGCTATTGCTGCCCGTGCTGCTGCGTCTTGCGGGGCGTAAAATATTTTCCGAGCTATTTGAGATCGATCTTTGAGAGATTGGAAGGGCTGACTGTTGCAGCAGACGAGGAGCTCTGTACCGACTGTGGAGATTGCGCTGAAGACTGTATGTTCGGTGCGCTGGAGATGGTGGATGGCAAGCTGGAACGGGACGACGAGAAATGCTTTGGCTGCGGCAGATGTGAAACAGTGTGTCCGACTGGAGCGATAACCATTGCGCTGGAAGAAGGCAGCGTGGAAAGAATGATCGCCCGAATCGAGGCCCACGTTGATGTTACTTAGTCGCGAGCGCTGGCCGGCCGTCAGCGTCACGTTCTACGTGTTTCCGCAGCCTGCTAGACATTGGCGGGGAGTTCCGAGTATTTGACGAGGACAGGTGGTCTTAGGTGCGTCGAGCGCGGAGGGCCGTGATCACAGCAGCATCGGCAGACCCAATGTCCGCCGCATGCCACGGAAAAGCTCGATGAATCGAGGGACGTCGCTGCTGCAACGCTTCTGCTTCGGAATGTCCTGAAACGCAGCAGTGAAAAGGATCGGCGTTGGCTCGTAGTCAGGACGGGGCGGTAGCGACTCCGCCAAACGAATCGAGAAGCTCATGGGTATCCGATCATGACCCCGCGAGGAAGAGTTCTCTTGCTGATCTGCATCATGGCCTCCGTGGTTCTGATCGTCGCGGTGGCATCTTTCAGCATGCTTTTTCGAACGGCGCTCGCTGAAGAAAGAGCGCGTCTCGTAGAGACCGCCAGGAGTCAAGCGCGCCTGATCGAAGCAGTTGCACGATTTGATGCCAAATACAGCAATGACTTCCCACAGGGCGCAAGAGCAGCGACACTGAGTCAGATCGTGGACGCCCATGCGCACTATCAAGGCTTTGGGAAGACAGGAGAGTTTACTCTTTCGAGAAGAGAAGGCGACGATATCGTCTTCCTGTTGAGCCATCGCCATTCAGAGGTTCTGACTCCGAAGCCCGTGCCTTTCGACTCGGGGCTGGCAGAGCCGATGCGGCTGGCACTCTCTGGACGCTCCGGAACCGTCATCGGCTTGGATTACCGGGGGGTAACGGTGCTGGCCGCATACGAGCCGATGCAGGAGCTGGGCTTGGGAATCGTGGCGAAGATCGACCTCGAAGAGGTTCGAGCGCCCTTCGTGAGAGCGGGCCTGCTGAGTGGATTTATCGCGATCTTTTCGATCGTAGCGGGGGCAGCATTCTTCCTTCGAATTACCAATCCGCTGCTGCACAAACTGCAGGAGACGATTGCGGGCCTCCAGGATGCCCTGAATCGGGTGAAGCTGTTGAGTGGATTATTGCCGATCTGCGCGTCCTGTAAGAAGATCAGAGACGATGGAGATCGCTGGAGGCATCTGGAAGACTACATCGGTGAGCATTCGGAAGCAGAGTTCACCCACGGTATCTGTCCCGATTGTGCGAAGAGACTTTACCCAGAGCTACATGAAGACGGTTGAGAATGGCGGGGCCTACCGAAAGCTCGCGATGGACTCGACCTTCCTCCCTCAGACCGGCTCACCGCTGAACTTCCGCACCAAGGCGAGGAGGGATCCAGCGGCGAAGGGAGCGGGAGTATCCGCTAGGGAGAACCCATCGAGGCTCCCGCGTGAGAGGACTGCCCCGAGCGTACCGCGTAGGACGATCGCGTCGGCGCTCGGAGAAGCCAAACAATGGCGGGAGGTTCCGAGTATTTGATCGGGACCGGGATCCTGAGTGCTCCGCCGAAGTAGACTATCGGGCCGGACAAGGAGCAAGGCGTGGAAGAAAAGGCGATTGATCTGAAACGAGTACCGGCATTTGCTCTCTTGTTTCATTTGGGCAAGATGACCATGCGACCCGGGGGCATGGAATTAACGCGCCAGATGTTGGATGGGTTGCAGATCGGCGAAAGGGATCACGTAGTCGAGCTCGCGCCCGGCCGCGGAGCCACGACGCGTATGGTGCTGAGGCTTTCGCCTCAATCGTATACGGCAGTCGAGCGAGACCGGACCTCGCAACAGAAAGTGCAGAAACTCCTTCGGAACGGGGAACTTGGGCAATGCGTTTTGGGAAAGGCGCAGGCGACCGGGCTGGAGGATGGTTGTGCGTCGGTGGTTTTTGGCGAGGCAATGTTAACGATGCAGACGAGGGCCGCAAAGCTGCAAATCGCGAAAGAGGCATTTCGCCTGCTCGAACCGGGAGGCCGGTACGGCATACACGAGACCTGCCTCGTGAAGGACGATCTGTCTGTGGAGCTGAAGAGCGAGATGGAAGAGGAACTGAGAGAGGCGCTGCACGTGGGGGCGCGGCCCTTGACCTTAATGGAGTGGCGCGAGCTCCTGGAAGAGGCGGGTTTTGCGGTTCGGCAAACCCGTGAAGCACCCATGCACCTGCTGGAGCCGCGACGAATGATCCAGGACGAGGGATTGTGGGGAGCAGCGAGATTCTCTTTGCGCGTGATGAGATCCCCCGCAGCGCGCCGCCGGATACTGGGAATACGCCAGACGTTCAACAAGTACAGCGAGTACATCAACGCCGCAGCTCTTATCGCGGTGAGGCCCGAATGATCCCGGAAGATGTGTCCACAGCTTGAATGGCAATACCGGCGTCCAGGAACGTATGTGGCCCAACGGGTTGGCGCCTACCTAGCCCAGCTGCGATCAGGGGCTTTGGATCGATCCCGTGCGCACGGCGTACCGCAGCCCTTGGCAGAACGCGATCGCCGAGCGGTGGGTAGGAACCTGTCGAAGAGAGCTTCTCGATCACGTGATCGTCTTCGGCGAACGTCATCTCAGGCGTCTGCTCGCTGACTACGTGGCCTACTACAACGCCGAGCGGGTCCATACCCGCCTCGACGACTCACCTGAGGCTCGCCCAATCGGGGCCCGGCCCTCCCCCACCGCCAGGGTCATCGGCCTCCCCCGTGTCGGGGGTCTTCACCACCGGTACGTCTGGGCGGAGGCAGCGTAGGGTGCTCTCGGGTTCACTCCAGGACTTCGATCGGAAGGGCGGATGAGTTTTGAGAACAGACAGGTGCGCGGCTTGACGAACAGAGAGTATCCGAATCCCAAGTCCATATCTCTGATAGGCTACTGGGAGGAGATCCGAACGAGCGGTCGTCGAAAAGGACTCTTTGAGTCAGCGAGCCGTCACGGGAGGGAGTCATGGGTTCAAGAGACACGAGAGAACGACTGATCTGGCACGGGATGTTCCTGTTTTTCCTGGGACTTCTCACCGGGCTGACACTGCCCGCCCTGCAGGTCGCGCGCTTGGGGCTGAGCGCGCACGTCTCGGCGCTGATGGGTGCCTTCTTCCTGATGATCCTGGGACTGATCTGGACCCACGTGAGACTTGCGCCGCGTGCGCGGAGCGTCACCTTCGGGCTCGCGCTGTACGCTTCCTACGTGAACTGGGGCGCGAATCTGCTGGGCGGCATCTTCGGCGGGAGCAAAATGTTGCCGATCGCCGCGGGCGGCCAGGCTGCTGGCGCTGCATGGCAGGAAACTCTCGTCAGCATCGGCCTGGTTTCGTGCGCCCTGGCCATACTGGCGTGCTCCTTGTTCCTCCTCTGGGGCCTGCGAAGGGGTGGATCCCAGCAAGAGGAACCCGCATAGGCTCTTCGCAGACCTGTCTGCGCCGCCTGGAGCCCGACCCGGCTCTTCAGCGCGCTCCGAGACGGAACAGGTAGGCCTCGGCAACGTTCTCGTTGCGGGGGCGTCGTCCGTACTTCTGTTCGTAGGCGTCGCTGAAACGGTCGAACTCCTCCTGGCCGTCGACGCGCGAGGCCACCAGCTCGTAGATCGAATCGTTGACGCGGAGCCGCACGTTCGGGCCCGCCTCCATGTTCGCCACCCAGGTGCTGCGATTGGCTCCGGCGTGGACATAGAGGTTCTCGCCGATGGCGATCACCCAGACGTTCACGGAGTAGGGATCGACGGGGCGCGTCTCGAGCTGCACCGTCTTCACGGCGTCCGTGAATGCCCAGCTGTCGGGGATGGCAACCGTCGAGCCTTCGAGGGCTCCGCCGGGTAGGAGGACAAAGGGGCCGCTGCAGGCCGTGATCGACGCGGTCAGCATCAGGACGAGGAAGAGGGCGATTCTCGTGACCATGGAAACCTCCGATCGGGCAAACTCTATACCGGGGTCCTGAAGCGATCCAGATCAGGCCTCCGAGACCCATTCCAGCTGCGTTTCAGGCCATTCTGACGTGGAGGCGTTGCAGCTGCAGCGGGCGGAGTGCGGAATGCCCTGAGATGCAGCAGCTCTCGGGTTCACTCCACGACGTCGAACGGATCCGCGAACGAGTTTTGATGACAAACAGGCATTCAAGCCGGAGATGACCATGGCCTGCCGGCGAGCAGCTTGGTATAGAATCGCTCCGTGCCAAGCCTGCTGCCCGATTTCTCCGCCTTTCTCGAGCGATTCGTCGACGACGAGCTGCGCCAACGAGTCGATCGTATGGGCCTCGCGGTCAACGAGTTCGGCTACGACCGGTGGGGCGGATCGCCTGCGAGCGCCATGCGCATGATGGTGATCGTCCGCTGGCTGTATCGGAACTACTTCCGGGTGGAGACGAGCGGCCTCGAGCATCTCCCCCCGGGACGGGTGATGGTGGTCGGCAACCACAGCGCCCAGCTCGCCTACGACGGCATGCTGGTCGCCGCGGCAGTGGCGCTCGAAGCCGAGCCGCCGCGCATGCTGCGAGCCATGATCGAGCACTTCTTCGCCAACGTCCCGCTGGTGAGCATTCTCATGACGCGCGTGGGCCAGCTGACCGGCACGCCGGAGAACGCCGAGCACCTGCTGGCGGAGGAGGACGCCGCCATCATGGTGTTCCCTGAGGGGCACAGGGGGGGCGGGCGGGTCTGGCGAGACCGCTACAAGGTGCTGGGATTCGGGCAGGGTTTCATGCGGCTCGCGCT
>Ga0255054_10000670_pt1 | contig 20227 bp, 23 predicted proteins | sample JV7_2_23_MG_FD_188634 | JGI IMG/M metagenome (GOLD analysis project Ga0255054, IMG submission 188634) | Seawater microbial communities from Jervis Inlet, British Columbia, Canada - JV7_2_23 | ecosystem: Environmental > Aquatic > Marine > Inlet | place: Canada: British Columbia | collected...
TGCCAAGTACCCATCCGCGAACACTCGCGGGTCCGTTGCGCCTCCTTCCAGGGGGCCAGAGAACGGACGGCCAATCCAGACGTGGAGACAGTCGCAGCCCCTGTGGCACTTGAGGCAGGGGGAGTGTATTATATTGGCTAACTGCCAGGGAACCACCAAGGCCAACACCCCCTGCAAGCGCAAGGCATGGAAGGGGTCGTTGTACTGTAAGTTGCATGCGCCCACGCCCGAAGAGAGTGAATCGCATGCGCGCGATAGGGGAGTAGGCAACGACTTTCGCCAATGTTTTCAGGACATTCTAGACTGGACTGATGAACTAAAAAATGACCCGCCAGACAACCTAACGCAGATGGTTTCACTAGGTAAACTGAAGCTAGATGCCACTAGGGCTGCTGTCGAGGATCTCAGACTCAGGGATGGCATGGGGCAGGGTGCTGAGTACAAATTCGTCATGGTCCAGCCCCCACCGGCAGAGCTACCGCCTGTTGAGGCGCCTGAGTTGGCCTCGGGGGATGATGAGAAGGTGTTGAATTGAGCTGGATGTACGGCATTGTTGATTGGCGGCGCCCACTGTATTGGCACCCAGAGCACATGAGGGCTGCTCCTGAGATGATACTCACCTACGACGTAGTGGACGAGTCCGGCCCCAACTGGGAGACTGGGCACTCTGTTGACGCCGACGAATCCCACCGCCGCATCCTGGAGGGGATAGACTAATGGGATTGATTGTGTTTCTTGTCGGGGCCGTTGTGTTTGGTGTGCTTATTTGGTACAAGACCAAGCCCGAAAGGGAGGCGCGGTACAAACAAGCCAGGAAGCACATGGAGGACACGCGAAGGCTGCATGACCAGTTGGAGCTGCGTCTTCACCAGCTTATTAAGCTACGAGATGAGGCGCGGCTCAACCCCCGGCCCATACCTGCCATATACGACGTGGAGACAGGTTCTTGATAGGCATAACCGCAGTAGCCGCGCTACTCGTGTTTATGTCGACGGCCTTGGCCAACATCCTTGAGGCCCTATGATCGCCTGGCTAATATTTGTTTTCCTGGTGCTGCTGATAGGCGCGCTGTGGTGGTCTGAGAGACGGAGACAGAGGGATAAATGAAATGTCCGACATGCGATAGGGAATACCAGAAGTCCAAAACACCAATGGGCCGATGGTTATACAAAAAGAAGTGTCCCTGCAGTAGGCCAGACGCGGGGAGAGTGATGAATGAGGGGCTTAGGCGCACGGGGCGCGTCCCCAAGTCACCACGGCCGCGTGAGTAGCCGTGTGAGTAGCCGTGCAATCCAATGCCCACACAATAGAGGTCAGCTGTCAGCCCAAGAATCACCAATGGGACGCATGGGAATCGACTAAAGAAAATCGTGTCACATGGATGTGTGGAGGTCTTGGAGCTGGTAAGACGTGGGCGCTTGTATGGTGGTGCTGGTTTATGGCTACAGAGTGGGCCCCTGATGCAGACGGACTACTTTGGGAGCCTGATTTTGCGACGTATGAAGACACTTTCATGGTGTTGTGGCGGTTACTCATACCAGGAGAGGGGGCGTTATGGGAACAGGTAGCGACGAAATCATCTGGGAAGATGCTCAAGATTCACGTGTCGAAGAGTCGGACCGTGACTATCTATGTTCGCTCTGCGATGAACCGCCAGACTGTGATGCGTTCGGAGGGGTTGACTACAATTGGGTGGGTTGGTATCGACGAGCCGGCCCGAATGTTGCTTGGCCAGAAAGCGTTTACAAACAGCCTAGGGCGCGCCCGCGCAAAGATGGATGGATGGAATCACAACCCAATTTATATGGTTGGTTCGCCCTTGGGCCTTGGCCACTGGACGGCTGACGTAATGGGCTGCACTACAGACCATCCGCGAACTGGTTACTATAGGACGTATTGCCCTGACCCGCTTAACAAGCCCGATCACGTCATACGCGCATGCCGTACATCAGACAATGCAGACAATCTCGCCGATAACTACGAAGAGGGCTACAGGATGAGCGTTGGTGACGCCCTTGCGTCACAGGAGATGAATGCATCACTATTGCATGCCAGCGGCATGGTATTCCCAGAGTGGCGCACGTCGACCCATGTGCTCCCTCATGACCAAATCAAAGAGATGTGGACTGAGCAGGTGCGTAAGGTCCAAGGCGGTACAGACTGGGGTACGCATATCCAAGCATGCGAGGTCACGGGCTGGACCAAGAACCGCGAGCTGCTAGTAATTGACGAGTGGTACAAGTCCTCAAAGAACATGTTGCAGCAGGGTGTTGCTATGGACGGCTTCACAAAACAGTATGCTCTCAACGAACAAGGTGGCGCACCCACGATGGCATGGTATTGTGACCCTGCGGACGGTGGTACTGATGCTCGTGGAATCATGAAAAAAGGGTTTGAAGTAGACGGCATTAAGTATTATGTAGGTGCACAAAAAGCAAAAAACGCGTGGGAGCCGGGCATATCGCTCTTGCGCCAAAGGATGTCGGTTCGCCCTGGGTTTGACCATCCCGCCCGCCCTCCCGGGAACGGCCTAGGGCGGCCCGGCATGTTTGTCAGTGATAGATGTGTAGGGTTGATTAAAGAGGCGCCTGCGTATAGACTGGCACCGTTTGAAGAGGGCAAACCACTGAAGGACGGCCATGCGAGCACAGACCCGCTGTGTGATGACCATGCATGTGATGCTACTAGATACGCGGCATTTTCGACGGCCGTTGACCTGCCCACGCGCTCTTATGGGCGACGTGCACAATAGGAGGGAATGATGATCACTATTAAAGAAAGAATGGCAATCCTTGAAGATTTAGAGTGTAGTGCTAAAGACCTTGCACATTCTTGTCCAACGTTGAATCAGTCCGTAATGCAAGCCCAGATTATTATTGCAATCTGTCTGCTTGAGGAGAGTATATCAAAAGATCGGTATGGCGAAGAACAGGGGCATTGCGATGATTGATTACGCAAAACGACTTGATGAGCTGGATAAGCAAATCCGTGTCTATCTACATGATCAGTCAGACGGATGGGGAGACGGTCATAAGCAGGTTGATGAGATAATTGGTATCGCACGCGCCCTAGATAAAAAAAACGAGTCACTTACAAATACAATACGCGGATGGTCTGATGAATTTGCTGACTTGTATAAGTATGTATTTGAGGTGGAAGAAGAGCGGGATGAATTGTTCCAGAAGCGTGAGTGGTTATTGGGCGCATGCAAAGCAGCAGAAACAGCCAACTGCGACTGTCTCACGCTATTTCAAATCAGAGAAGCAATAGGCGAGCCAAATGCCGACTAAATGGCCACTACCTGAAAAAGGAAGTCTCGTACCACCGGGCTCTATCACACTAGAGCACGCGGACTATACTGCCAAAAAGGACGACTGGGAGTTTTTCAGACATAGCGATGAACTAACCGGTGGATACGATGCATCTACACAGACATACACAGGCCCCGATAGCGCTCCAATCTTTAAAAAGACGTATCTAGTCCCACACGTCAAAGAGGCCCACTATGACGATTTTGCGCGTCGTGTAGCAGCTGCCAGGCCACCTAGGTTTGTGCGCGAGGGCATAGAGTCCGTCGTTGGCGTATTGACCAAAGAGGAGCCCAATCGCGACAACTACCCCGAAAAGCTGGGCACGTGGACCTCCGGTGTTGATGCAGATGGGTCTACGCTACAACAGTGGATAGCGTCCAAGATGTGGCCCAAGGTGGAACGCTATGGGCTTTGTTATTCGTTTGCCCGCCGGCCTACTATTGGTGGCGCGAACCTCAAAGAGCAAGAGGAATTGATTAAAGAAGCCGGTCTGCCTGATGTGTTGTTATTAATCATCACCCCGGAAAACATGCCATGGTGGTCAGTTGACGAAGTCGGTCAATTTGAGATTGTCCGGTATATAGAGACCAAGGTCGAATTCAAGATGGAAGATGGCTATGCAGTCGAGGACAGAGAGTATACACGCCATTGGTGGATTACCCATGAGGGCTGGTGGTATGCCGACGAAAAGAGCTATGACGAACAGGCACTCAAGGTAGAAGACGTTGGAACATGGGGCAAGCCAATGGACAATTTCCCCGTTGTCAAGTGGTCCCTTAAGGATGGCATCGGCCCGACCGAAAGCGCGTCATACGCACAGTTGATGTATTTCCGTAAGGACAGCGAGCTTAACGAAGTAGAGCTCTCGTCCGCGTTTACGATGACCTGGGTGCCAATATCAAGCGGCGCAGATAACCCCGAAGAGACGGTGCGTGGTGCACATAGGGTTGGTGGTTGGGACCCCGAGGGCACTGGTGGTGCTAAGCCAATGCTGCTAGAGCCGTCCGGGGTCGCACTAGACTACTACATTTCAAAGCGTCTCCCGGAGCTGGAGGCCGATGCTAGCGCACCCTACGGTATCAATGATGCAGTCGGTGGTAATGATAGCGGGGTAGCCCTTGCGCACATTGAAGCCAAGTCTACTACTATCTATACTCAGCATGCACAAGCTGGTGGCGAGTCTGAGTTTGCTGGTCTACAGCCCGTGGCCGAGTTGTTGGGCGAGACGCTTGAGGATGAAAATAGGGCTGAATGGAACATGAACTTTGGAACCTTGTCTGACACGTCTATGTCTGATATTCTGACGGCCTGGAAAGAAGCTGAGCCAGGTGAGGTATTTGAGGAATGGATTCACAAGAAATATGCCCAGATGGTTGGTGGCATGACGTCTGACCAGATCGAGGAGGCCATTGAGGCCTGGAGGTCTGAGCGCGAAGAGATGAAGACCCGTGAACAGGAGCAAGAGGACGCCCTGTTCGAATCCGAGGGTGAGTTGCGCCGCGCCAAGACCGATAAGACCGATGCAGAGGGTAAGGCGGTTGTGCCCAAGCCGTTTGCGGCGAATCCAAAGAGCGCTGGGAAGCCCAAGGAGCGACCATGAAGAATCAAGCATGGGTGGCATCTAAGGATGGGGTGCCTATTATCCGATTAGACTGGGGTGGCAGAAAATACACTGGTACTATCAATGGCAGGGTAGTGACGTTCAACTATTACTTGCCAAATGACGGGGCCGCTGGAATGGCGTATCAGTGTTTCGGAAAACACCTTAGTAACAAGCATTCCACGGAGAACGAAATCCACGATGGTATCGCATGACCTGCCCAACCTGCAAACAACCCTACACGCGAGTAGAGTCGCCCACTACGACGGGCTACACGGTTGCCTATCGTAAGCGTTGCGACTGCAAGCGACCACGTACCGAATCCAAGGATCGCTGTTACGACATCCGGGATTTGTGGCGGGATGAGGTGATGAGGTGAAAAAGCGCCAGCGCAAGAAGCTAGAACTAGGCACAAGGCGACGCGATTCAAGGCTTAGACGTAGATACCTGGCTACCACGTCGCACCTATTACTATGGCATGGTGACCGTGGCTGGTGGAATGCCTTAAGGATGTGGAGGGATGAGGTTGTCCCCCATGACTGCACATGCCCATAATTCCCACATCCCAATCCCAGCGCATCCGTGAAATCCAGGACATCTTCTGGCGCTCACTGGACGAATCCCTTGACGAGCTAGACGACCTGATAGCCCAACGTGCGCGCCTATCCATGGCAAAGATACGCGCCTCGGGCTACTCCAAAAGCGTCATTAGACGCGAAACAAAGAAAATAACGAGTGCAACCAATGGGTCGACCGAGAGACTACTAGCATCACAGATTGAGGCAGCCGCATTGTACGCTCAGAGAGCCGCAGACGTCATCAGGGCATGGCAGATATCTGGTAGGCTCAGAGACGGCGTAGAACACCTTACAGTTAGCGACAGCGCCCTTGCTCGTGCTAGACTACCCGGCGCATCGGCCATTGATGCAGAGGCGTCACTTGCGCGCATCAAAATCGCACCACTACGAAGCCAGGCCGAGATCGACAAGGCGCTCCTTGAGTACGGCTCTAAGAAGGCTGTACAGCGACAAGGCACGGTCTCGACGCCGGGGACAAGGGCCATGGCTAAGCTACGCAAGGCACGCCTGGTTCGGTCGTCGCCTGAAATTGGGCTGTCAGCGCGTCTTCATGGGTCGGCAGCGCTTAACGTGGACTTGACCAACAACGCGGTCTCCACGGCTATCCGCGAAGCCAGCAACATGAACAAGGCTGGGCGGGATATCGTCAACCTGTTGAATTCCGAGGGGTCGCAACTATCAGTCAACCGCAAGCTAACGACGCCACTGATGCGCCTCAAGAGAGCCGGGCGCAAGCTACAATTGCTATCAGTCAACAAGGCAGACCCGGACGCGCTGAAGGCCGCTACAGAAGCGTATAACAAGGAATTTGCCAAGATTCGCAAAATTGCAGCCAGCAGGGTCGATGCCCGTGGTGGATATATCGAACTCGTGCAGAAGGTGCAAAAGGGAGTTACCCGTTCGTATCGTGGTCTAGGCGTCAAAAAAAAGGCGTTTCAGGAGGCCACCGAGGCACAGATAGGGCGCTGGGTTGCTAAAAGACAGGCAGAACTGACAGACAAGGCCCTAACACGCTGGTTAGACGAAAAGCAGGCCTACCACGCCGAGCGCATCTCAGAGACCGAGACCGCAGGCGCTTACCGTGCTCGCGAGTATCAGCAGCATGCCAACAAGCTCTACATCGTAGGGTTCTGGTGGAGGCGTAACCCGGGGATGTTGTCACTAGACCGCAAGAGACAAAAGGACATCTTCAGGGTGCGCAGGAGCCGTCGTGCTGGGCGTAAAGCAAAGCGACGTACCAAGGGTGCACCGTGTCGCGTATGTCCCTCACTGGCCGACCTGCGGTTTCCGGTGGAGTATGCGAGGGACTACCCCCGTGGAGCACATCCGCATTGTAGATGTTGGTATGAGTGGATTTACGATACGTCTAGACGGGATGCGATGCCGATTACTCAGGGGGATTTGGATTGGTATGAGTCGCTGCCGGACTGAGTTCATCGGCGGAACGGATTTGTGTCCCGCGCCGGTCGAAGATTGCTTAGACGGCCCATACACGGGCACTTGTGAACTTACCCAGTCTGGACAATGCGTTAGGACAGACCCGGGTCGTTGTCCCATTTGAATGTTTTGCGCTGATATGACTTGCGCTTGTCTGGTTTGAACCATTTACAATCACCACAAAAAGGCATTCTCATCCTCCTATGCACGGGGCAGGATTTGAACCTGCAGTGTCCCTTATCTCGTGCTGGCCAGTGCACTATCTGGGGGACAGCCGGACAACCGACCGCGTTTTCCTGATTTCGCCACCCGTGCGCATTTGTCTATTGGCATTTCCCCGTCTCCTTGCTCCGACACTCGGCTGTGCTGGATTCGAACCAGCGCTTAACGGGGCTTAAGCCCGATGCCTCTTCCGCTGGGCTAACAACCGCATACGCCCGAGAGGATTCGAACCTCCATCGCCTGGGTCCTAAACCCAGCGTCTCTGCCGTTGGACTACAGGCGCACATGGAGCGACTAGGATTCGAACCTAGATTTGCGGGGTTACGGCCCGGTGCACTTGCCATTTGTACTATCGCTCCTTTCATTATCGTTCTTCAGTCCATTGGAGTGAATCCGCCCAACTAGCACATCCCTGTCGGGGCAGTCGTTTGGGACAGTGCCACTGACCAGGATTGCATGTTGGTTTATACCATCAAGCACAAGGCCTATAGCGGCGTTCAGTCTTCTCATGTGCTGCACCTCAGCATTGTCCTGTTTCATTCGTTCCCCGAGCCGAGTAATTTCGACGCCTCTTGCCATGCCTTAACCGCCATCATGTCCCCTCGTTCTACCAGGCCAAAGAAATCAGCCAGGCTTGAACACCGGAATGGGGCCCTATAGGCAACGGCTCGCAAAACGTCAAAAGTGTGTTTGGTTACGCGTATTGTCCGCGTTTCACGCTTCGAAACCATACCCCCTTGTATCACAGACAGTCACCCAGTGCAACAAATTTAAATCCAGTTTGTTATACGCGTCTAACACTGGTAATCTATTCTCACGTAGTCAGGGGCGGCAACGGTCTCAATCCGTCCCATCTACACCGAACCTAGCGGGCAGGCCAACTAGGGCAAATTGAGACCCCGAACCTACGGTCATAGGGCACAAGGTGTAGACATGGCAGACGAACCTACAGCACAAGATGCGCCCGTAGAGGGCGGCAACGGTAAGCCCGCTGATGCATCCCCGGTCCCTGATGTTGCAGCCGCTCGGACAGCTGCGATCGCGGCCGGCTTGCAGGTCTTTGACTCTAGCGAAATGCATGGGTTGAAGTCCGCCGAACGCGCCAAGGCAGAGGCCGAGGCAGCGCAAACGGTAGCTAAGTACGAGTCACTGCAAGCCGAGCACGCCAAGCTGGCCGAGTGGAAATCCCGGCAAGACAACGAAGGCAAGTCAGAGGCAGAACTCCATCGTGAGCAATTCCGTGCATGGCAAGAATCCGACAAGAGCAAGGATGCAGATCTTAAGGCAGCCACTAAGGCCAACAAGGACTTGCAAAAGCAACTCGAGCTGGAGCGTGTACAGAATAAGATTTCCATCCTTATGCCTGATGCCCAAAGCCCAGAAATGGCGCTCATGTGGGCAAGGGAAAAGGTTGGCGAGCGGCTATCTACAAACGATAAAGGCGCACTCATCTGGACCGAGCCTAGCGGCGTACCCCACGAGGGCGTTGCAGCTGCCCAGAAGTTCAATGAGTGGTATGCACTCGACGCCCAAAAGCATCTTCGCTCTGGCAACGTCCCAGGACCCCCTACGTCGGGCGCTCCGTCTGCGCCTACACCGCAGGAACCACCACGACCAACAATCCAACCCGGTCGCACAAGCATGGAAAACTATATTGCTGGCGATGACTGGGACAAACAAAGGGGCAATCAGTAGCCCCAGGAGCCCTTAAGCAATGGCGACTACCACACTAGCAACCATGCTCAGTCTTATCAAAGATACGACATTGAGCATGATGGTGGATGAATTTTTCGTCCAGCCTGACCCGGCAACTGCACGGGTACCAATGACCCTAGCTCCTGATGGATATCAGTGGGAGCAGGAGTATACCACCGCACACACCCCGGCGGTTGCGTTTAGTCATTATGACACGATGACCCCGTTTGGGTTTGAGGTGGACAAGTATACAGCATACCTGTCTGGCATCTTGAAGCAGGACCAGCGCAATAAAGCCGTATCTAGCCTGCGCGAGGGCCAGCAAGGTCGCATAGACCGCATCAAAAAGAAGCAGATGATCATCAAGTCGATGTCAGAGCTTTGGCGCCAGTATGTGTATACTGGCGAGCCAGTGACTGTAGCCGTAGGCGCCAACCTTGCCGCTGTTATCGGTGCTAACGCTGTCATCGAACTCGGCCCCCGCTGCGTTGAGTTTGCCAACGTGCATCGGTTCGCTGGCGCAATTACTACCACGGAAGGCTTGATTCGCTGGGTTACCGCCACAGATTCCATTTCGTACATGGCTCCCGGTGACACCCAGTATGGTCCGCCCGTGATTATCACTGCGGCCAATCGCCATCGAATTACCCTGTGGTCTGGCGGCGGCGTTGCAGGGTCTAAAAACGAGCCCCGCTGGATTCGCATTACCATCGCTGCCGCTGAATTAGCTGCACTACTTGCAGCGGGTAACTTTACCCCGACGGCCGGCACTGTTAACGATGTTCTGACGTTTACTCCAACCAAGCAGATGACTGGCTTGTATCGGCAGATTTCTCCGATGATGCAGTGCTACCACAACCTAAGTGGCACTCCACCCGCTAGCGGTATTTCTGTTGCTGCTAACGGCCCTGCGGCTGGTGGTTCGCTGAATCGTGAGGCGCTGTCCTGGATTACCCAGAAGCTTCTGGACGCATCCAATAACAACCCGTCCCAGTGCGCCGTGTTTTTGTCGGACAACCTGATGATTCGCGCTGAGGGCCTATTGCCCGCATTGGGCGCTGGCGCTAGCCCAGTATTTTTCATGGGCAGCGCAATCAACACGCTGTCCTATCGAGGCGTGCCATTCCTGCGCAATGAGTGGCTGCCAACAGACCTAGACAGCCTTGATGGTACGCGTGATGACCTGACCTTGATGATGGGCGCGTGTTTCGGCACCGAGAATACCCACATCAAATATCAGACCCTCGCGGGCGACCCGACTAACGAGATTGTTGCAGATGTCCAAACGGGCGTTGTGACCGCGCTTGGCGACGGTACACCTACGGGGTCTCCGATTCCTCTGACGTATTGGGAAGACCTCTATTCCCCAAATCAGCTTGTGGTTAATCAGCAAGCTCACATGATGGGCGAGCCGGTCGCACTGTTGCAGGACCTTTGTGCTGTGACCCATCTTAACAACGGCTAACACCAAGGGCGGACCATGCCAACTAGTTCTGAAAAAGGGATTAGAATCCTAGATGAAGTTACTTTTTACTGGGCGTGGTCCGACCAGGGTCCAGCCGATCATGGCATTTTTTACGGTCGCTTTATGGACCATGGAATTGTGCCACTTCCACTGCCCGGTGATGTCGCCGGTGACCTTGAGGCACATGGCTTCTACCTGACTCCGTATGTTGCTGGCGAGTGGTTCGCAGGCTGGGAGAAAGACGAGGATCACAGCTTTCACCAGCACCCGGTTTTCAAGCCGATTGAGACCGAGTGCAACTGTGAGGACCCTGGGCTTTCGTTGGTTCCTGAGGCTTTTCCACCTGCGGAACTACCAGAAAAACTGCCCACAGACTGGGTTGAATTTTTCTCAAGGTATACCGCATCCGGCAAGCTGAGAAAGCACCATGGTAGCTAGTATCACAGACCAGGCAAACCTGTTGACCTATACGACTGTCTCTGACAACGAGCTAGCTCGCCTGTCTACAGATAGGATGACTGCGGATAGTTGGGCGCGGTTTCACGTGGTCGCCTGGACTATGGTCAAGCAGTATTTGGCAGACCGTAGGCCGACCATCGCCGAATCCGATTTGGACGATACGGATGAGCTACTCGAGACGACTTGTTATGCAGTGCTTTATCTTGGATACGAGGAAATGGAGCTAGCCGGTGGTAGCGATCAGGACAAAGTAAAAAAGCGGTTCTGGTTTCGCAAATTCCGTAAGGCGTTTGCCAGGGTTACATTGACAGTGGACGGAACTGATGTTGCCCCTGAATGCTTTGCCAATCGGAGGTCATACCGTGGCTAGGGGCACGTTCAATATCAAGGTCGATTCCAAGAGCGTACAGGATGCGCTAGGCAACAAGCTCCCAGCTGCCTACGCCCGAGAGTCCGGCGTTGCACTTGAGCAGATTGCAGACGGTACGATTGCAAGTATTAGACGTCGCCAAATCTGGCCAAATGAAAGACGCGGCATTCTCAAGAAGGGACTCTGGCGCAGTGAGCCACGTCCTGGCCAATCTGGTACTGAGATTGACATGGGCTGGTCTGGCCAGGGAGCCGCATTCGGTCCTGGCCATGAGTGGAATTCGTTTCCTTCGTCTTGGGTTGTAAGGCCAGTCAATTTGCGCACTAGCACAAAGCAGACATCAAAGAGACTTGGCCAGCCCATCAAGGCCCTGCGCTTTGTCGTTGGTGGTCGCGTGGTGTACAACCGAGGGCCAATTACCATCCATCCGCCAAAGGACCTAAAACCACACTGGGCGCCTGCTATTGAGGCTTATCCAGTACAGGCAGTCCTTGGGCGCGCACTTGATACAGCCACAAAGAGAGCTGGCCTGTGAGGGCTCCTCCTGACATACAGGTTTCGTCAATCCTCTACTACCTAGGGGAGGCATTGCGCCAAGACGAAATGATACAGAAGTGGACCGAGGCGCGCCCTGAGGAGATTGTAGCCAGCACCGTGGAGCACGTCCCTATGGATGTGGGCTCAAGCGGCAAGGGTGGTATGTTCATCACTCTCGCCCAGATGCCAGCCCTGTGCCTGAGTATCAACTCGGAGCGCTTTAAAGCCGTTCCTGGTACTGGCTACATGGGCAAGCCGCCCCGTGGCCGTGAGTTTCAGGCAACCCTCTGGTACCTGTTTCAGCCGTTTCAATCCGAGAGTCGTGACATACACGGCCTGACCAAGGGCGACCGACTGTGTACGCTCATCTGGTGGCGCATCAAGCACCACCTGGCGCGTCAAAAACTAGGCCCAGATGCAGTCCCAGTATTCGACCTACAGGAAGTCTCGAAAATCCGCACGCTGGAAATGACAGACAGCTCCGAAAGGGTCGTGTTCGATATTGTCCAAGGAATGAAAATCCCCCTCACGGTGTGGCACGGGTTCGCACCGTATGAGGAAGTTGACCCGGCCATCCTGGAGTTAATCTCGATCGGGATTACTGCAGATGCAGGCGCGGGTTATGGAGTAGATGCTGATGTTGATGTCTCCGCCCCGTAAAAAAAGGACGGTCAAGATGCTGTGCCCTGCTGGGGTACTTGCGCCGTGTCCACCGGGTCCGCCATACGGACCTGTTATGCCTAAGTGGCAGCGGTTTTACAATTGGCCACGCGATGCCAACGGGCAGCCAATGGAAGACCGGCCTGACTTCCCAAAGTCAGAGGATATCCCCGAGGTGATTGTGGAGGTCCCCGCGGATTCGCATCACCTGCGTACCCTTATCTATAAGGGACACTGCAGACTGGTTGATGAGCCAGTGGCCAGCGCACCGGCACCGGTAAAGCCCAGAAAGAAGGATAACAAATAATGCCTACAATCACCTTCGTTGAAGCAGTAGGCGGGCCAGTCCCGGCGGTTGAGATTGAACTCAATCTCAGCGGCTCTGGCGGTCTCCCAGACGGTGGGCAGATTCGATCCATCATTGTGGTAGCCGAAAAGGTAGCCGCTGGGACGCAGACGGCTGACACTGTGAGCGCTACGGCCTACGGGTCTGGGGCTGATGGTATCGCCGCGTTCGGGACTACGTCTCCAGGCGCTGCGATGATCGCCGCTATCTACGACTATTACAACTCAGAAACCGGTCGCGCCAAAGTCGAAGTTTGGGGCGCTTGCATTGATGAAGACGCGGGTAGTGTCGCTGCCATTCAGACTTGTACGGTTGCGAATAACGCTACGGCCGCTGGCGTGCTTACGCTGCGTATCGGCGGCAAGCTTTTCACCGTCTCAGTGACCAACGGCATGACTCCTGCAAACCAGGAGATCGCCATTGCGGCCGCGTTTAACAACGCCCTTGAAAAGGACAGGCCCCCACTGTTGGCAACTGCCCCCGGTGCTGGAGTTGCTACCTTTACTGCGTCCGTTAAGGGCGCGCACATGAACAACATCGGCCTTGAAACTGTGTCTCAGGGTTCGATTACCGGCTCAACCTATACGTGGTCTGGTACTACCATGGGAGCAGTGGCCGGTACTGCTGGCGTAGGCGCCCTGGCAGCTGGTGATTTCACCGCCGTCATTGCCGCGCTTGAGAGCTTTAGCGCCGCCGGACAGTATGTAATCCCGTGGACAGAGGTAGGCAATGCAGGCGCCCTGGCGTTTGACACCGTTGTTCCGCCGATCTTCAGGGACCACGTGATTTCACAGGGCGATGCCAGCAACATGATCCCTGCTACTTTGCGGATGGCATGGAAAGACAGCGGCGGTGCCGCCATCGGCCCAGTTGCAGCAGTGGCCGCATTGGATACCAATGACTGCGAGCGGGTATCGTTGGCAATTGCTCCATATTCTGCGGTTGAAATGTCCGGGTCATGGGAGGGAGAGATTGCGGCTCGCTACGCGGCAATGAGAGCCTCTGAGCCTCATTACGGGCGTAGCTTTGACGGCCTGCCGTTTTCTGACATCGCAACCTCGGCACCGGGTGACGTATTTACCAAGGCCGAATTAACCACCCTGCTCAATGGCGGCTGTACTCCGCTTAACACACCTCGCAATGGCGACACAGTGCAAATAGTGAGAGACGTGTGTTGCCGCACCGACCTTGGGCTGTTCGACACCCAGGGAATGGACGCACTGGACTATATCCGTGAGGACTGGGAAGCCACTCTTGTGGCACAGCGCAGGCTGTCCATTGTAGAGGACACTGCAGACCTACCACCGGTTGAGTTTATTACCCAGCCCAAGGTCATCAAGGCGCTACTGCGAAGTCGCGCTGATCTACTGGCTAACGCCGGCTATATGACCAACGTCGCCGAAAACTGGCCCAGTGTGACGGTCAATCTAAGCGGGTCTACATTGCAGATAGCCGTACCGATTGACCTCATTCCGGCATTGCACAACATCATGGTTCGCATTGACGCGACCGTGCCCCCAGGAGCATAGAAAATGGGTAACGCTGCCACAGCACAATACAGCTTCGGGGCGCAGGTACTACACAACATCGCTGACGTCAATATCAGTGATGATGGCGGTACGTCTTCCCCTATCCGGGCAATAACGCCCAGTCGTAAACCAATCGGGTGGCGACACAGTCAAAACCCGACTCACACGATTACGTTCAACGTTGCTGTTCTTGACGATGGTGTCGAAGTCGATTGGATGCGATACAAAGAGACCAAGAACGAATTCACCTTCGGCGAGGTCTCGGACCTGTGGAATCGCAACTTTGACTATGCGATTGTGCAGACCTGTGAGTCAAGCACTGACACAGACACCAGCACTGTAACCTGGGCCGTAACCGTCATGGCCCTAGAAAGCACGTATGCCACAACCTAAAGACCTAGGCGATTTCGAGATTGGCCCGAATGGTGTTGTCTATGATGGGCCTCCGGGTGGTCTTGAGGCGCTGCTGTCCTCCCGTGCGATTGTTTCTGATCCTGTAACAGTGGAGCATGGCGACGAATCTAAAACCGTCAAGTTTCGTGAGCTGTCGAACGACCAGAAGAATGCAGTAAGGGCCTTTGCTGTCCAGTTCATCGAGGATAGGCGCCGTACCCAGGAAGAGGATGGCAAGGGAGAATGGCGTGATGCTGAATCAGACCGTGATGTGCTGGTAGCTGAGGAGATGGAATTACGCATGTTGCAGGCTTCTATGTTGGACCCGAAAACCAACGGGCCCGCATGCTCCCTGGCTTGGCTACGTAAACGCATGGGAACCCAACTACAGCAAAAACTAGGTGAGCGATATGACGCTTTTGAAAAGCTGATTGACCCGGAGCAAATTGACGAAGACATCATCAAGATGGTGATTGAGGATGTAAAAAAAAACACCCCGCTCGACTTGCTCTGCATGCAATACGGTTCAATTTTGCTAGCTCGCTCTTTGCAATATTTGGGCGCCCTGCACTTCAGCTCAGTGACAGACAAATCCAATGGTTTGGAATCACCAGAGACGCAGCCCTTAAAGAAGCCAAAGAGCAAGGCATCGATGTTGGCCCGAAAGCAACCACGGAGGCGCTCATCGAAGACCAAACAGAAGTAGTTGTAGAATGTACAAAGGCCTTAATTGAGGCCATCGGAAACCGACCCCTAGGGATTTAATGCCCGCCAAAGATAAAAGAATTGCCCTTACGATTACTGCAAATACCAGGCAGCTGCGTCAAGACATGCGCAGAGCAGGCCGTGAGGTCAAGGGGTTTGAGCGCCAGGTTACTGGGCTGGGCAATCGTCTACGCATGATGCGCATGCGGTTCCAGCAGTCTGGCGTTTTCGGGCGTGGTGGTGGAGCCCTACGTACTGCGGCTGGCTTTGCTGGTGCGTTTGGCATTCAGCAAATGTTCGCCGGTGCCAAAGAGGAAAACGCGGCGCTGACTGATATCGCCATCACTGGTAACCTCACTGATAAGCAGCTTCAGAAGTTGCGAAAAACCATGTTCGAGGTGAGCAACGCTACGGCGAAAAGCACCGGCGAGCTAACATCGTTTGTGGCGACTGTCACCACTATGACCGGTGATGCAGCGGGAGCACAAGAGGCTCTTGCTGGAATAGGCGAGGTGATGGTAGCCACCGGCGCGTCTGGAGAAGCGCTGGCCGGTACCTATGTCAAGCTGACCACCACCATGGGACTGCTTCCAAAGCAGGCTCGTGAGGCGTTCAACGTGCTTCGGTCTCAGGAGAAGTTGGGCTCCGTTACCCTAGCAAACGTGTCCGCCAACATCGGCAAGATTATCGGTGCGGCAGGCGTCTATGGTGCAGAGGGTAAGGGCATCAAGGGCGTGCGCACTCTTGGCGGTCTATTCCAGATTGCACAGCGAGGGTTTGCGGTAGGCCAAGAGGGCGAAGCCGCCACGTCAGCAGCTGCGTTCCTGTCGTTCATGGGTCGTCGTGCAAAGCAGGTCAAAAAGACATTCGGCGTTGATGTGTTCGACAAGGGCGGCCAAGCACGCGACCTGCCAACTGTACTTGAAGAGCTAGGCAAGGCGTTCAGCGCAGACCCAAGCAAGCTACGCACAAAGGGCCAGTTGATTTTCGGTCGGGCCGGTATTCGTACTGCCCAGCAGTTGGCAGAGGCAGCCCGCGGTCCGCTTGGATTCGGCGGCAAGGTTGGGACATTCGCCAGTGCGAACGCATTGCTCCGCGGAGCTGGTGGAGTTGATGAGATCAGCGCCGATGCAGCCAAGCGTCGCAAGTCTGCATCGTATCAGTTTGACGAGCAGATCAATATACTCAAGAACAGCTTCCAGAAGCACATGATTCCTGTGTTCAAGCAGCTCGCTGCCACGCTAAAGGACGTTGGTCCAGACCTCGTGCGTATGCTCAAATTTGCCCTGGAAAACAGCAGGGCGCTGTTTAAGCTATGGCTTGGATACAAGGGCATAACGTTTTTTAAAAACCTCATGGCGCCAGTACAGGGAGGCGCACAGGGTGGCGCGGCTGGCATTGCAGGAATGGCAGCAGGTGGGTCTGGTGGCGCCTATATGATGCCAGGCGGTCAGATGGCTCCTGCATCTGCACTTGGCGCGCGCGCGGGCGGCACATGGCTGAATCCTGCGTTTTCAAGAACTCATGGTTTCGGAGTTAATCGCTGGTCGGACGCACAAATGCTGAGGCGCGAGCGCAGCAGGTTTAGACGTGCTGGCAGGTGGATGGGCAGGGGCGTAGGGCGCTATGGTGCTGCGGGCCTTCGTGGCAGTGGGCAGATTCTTGGCGCTGCTTCATATTTCGTTGACTCTCCGCGCAAGAACATGTTTACAGGACAAGACCAGGCAGAAAACATGGCACTGATGTCTGGCAATCCATATGCAATGGCAGCAGGCGCAACATCAAAGGGGGCATCAAACACAGCCGGTTATATGCAGGGATTTGGTTCAAATGCAGGTTGGTTTGCAAGCGGTGCGCTGTCTCTTTTAGGGGGAAGCACGCGTCAAGTACAGGCGGCAAGAGGCATCGAAGAGAAGCTGGGGCTTGGAGGTGGCAAGGGCGCCCTTTCTGCTGCGGTGGACAGGCTAGCCACCACGGTTAATAAGATTGGATCGTCGCTTGCTAACGGTGGGCAAAACCTAGATAAATTCTATACCCAGACCTGGAGAGGCGTAGCACAGAAACAAGAATCAGATAGGCTCATTGGTAAGTTTGACCCGTACCAGGCAGACAAGAGCGGAATTTTCAGTACCCTGTTTGCCGGTGGTGGTGGTGGTGAATATGGCATTTCTCCAGAACAGCGCGTTGCCATGTCAGGGCAGGGGATTGGCAGCCTAAAGACTCTCCATGGCAAGCTGGGCATGCAGCGCAATGCTGCCAGACAGGCTGTTATAGCATCACTCAAAAAGAGTGACTACAAGGGCCCGATTACAGAGGAAGTACTAGCAGAGCGATCGCCACAGTTTGCCAAATTGAATGATCTGTACAAGGCAATGGACAAACTGATTGCAGACATTCTTAGCGGCAAGAAAATAACGGTCAACGCAATAGTCCCACCCGGCACCACTCCAGCCCAGCGCGTAGAATACAACGCCAGGCCACTAACCGCAACAGCCACAACCCAGGACATGACCGAATAATGGCAAGCCTACGCGAAACCATAGCGATGGAAGCCAAGGTTGGCAGCGTAAAGTTTTGGGCAAAGCGTGCTAACCCACAACCCACGCCACGACGCCTAGCACAGTACATCGGAGTAGGGGTTACGGGTGCGAGTCTTGAAGACCTGGGCAGAAATGCGCGCGTTGAAATCCTCACCGCCGAAGTGACCGAAGATATCTACGTCGACCTGGATTTCATTAAAGACGCGGCCAAGGTCATCACGATTCAGCATCCGCTGTTTGGCGTGTTCGAGGGACGTCTAGCTGATGTCACCTATGACGCCGGCCCGAATGACATGGTGGATATTGTATGCACGTGTATCGAAGATGGTGACCCCAAGGTGTTGTTCGTCCCTGCGGCAAACACTACCGCTCAGAAAAAGCAGTCCGCTGATTCTACGTTTGACAATCTGACGCTCAGTGCATTCGATGCCGCACCCACGTCAAGCGGCCTACCATCTGCATCGGCCAGTCTTGATTCCAGCTTCAGCAGCCTCTCAGCCGTTATGGACGCCGTATCATCTGCAGACGCATTGTGGGCGGACGCAAGCGCAGCCTTTTCAGACCTGGCCAGCGCAGGGGATGTATTCATCGATGCCGTTGATTCATTCCAAGACGCCACCCAGGAAATGGTAGACATGGTAGATACCACCTACGAGCTCATCAATACCGCCAGGGAGTGGGTAGACGCCGTGGAAAACCAGGTAGCCGGGGTGTGGCAAAATATGCGCATCACCACGCCTCTGTCCATCGCAGAGATTGCACTTGGGCTCGTGGGAAAAGATGACGAAGACACGATAGACCTGATATTGTCTCGCAACCCAACACTGATTGACCTCAATGCTGTCCCAGTGGGCTTTGAGTTGTCGATCCCGATAAGCCTGTGACCATCGACCTTGACATACATCTGGTAGACCTCGATACAAAGAAGTCGCATCGGCTGACCCACTGGACTAGCTACGCCGTGATTCAGGATTTAATGAATCCAGCGGACACGTTTAGCGCCACCATTGCAGCGGTAGATAGCCAACGTGATTTCACCGCCCATGGTGGTCAAAAGGCGCAGGTGTTTTTCAACGGGGCGCTACAGTCCACTGCTATCACAGACGAGCGCTCAGAGGCCACCAGTGGCAGCTCTACGGACTTGCAAATTACTGGTAGGGGCGTAGGGGCCCTGTTGCTTGATAACGTCGTAGCGGCCGATCGGTTGTCCATGGTCAATAAGACCCTGTTTCAGGTTGCGCAGGATATCACCGCACCGTACCAGCCTGATTTCATCACCAGCGTTGTGACTAACAATGCTGGCAATCGGTACATGGTTGCGGGTAAGAATCCGAGCTACTCGAACAAAAGCAAGATGACGAAGGTCGAAACCAGGGATGCCCAGGGCAAAGTCACCGGTGTCCAGTGGGTCAAGACAACGAAGAAGATTCGCGTCAAGGGCACAAAGCAGAAGTTCGGCAAAGACTCGCCTGAATACAAGGGCACGACAGAAGACAAATTAAGTCAGAATAAGATATCCCCAGAGGAGAAAATCTGGGGCGTTATACACAAGCTCAGCAGGCAGATCGCATGCCTGCCGATGGTCGGTGCTGACGGCGCGCTGATCATCACTCGCCCGACGTACGATTTCGACAGCACAGTCTACGGGCAGGGCATTGTTCAGCTGTGGGACCGCAAGAATAAACGAGCCACCGGCGGTAACGTCATGCGCTCACAGTTCGAGACGTCTATAGCTGGCAGAGCGTCTGAGATAGTGGCCTGGGCAACCGGCAAATCTAAGAAGACCGACATGGGCAAGCAGCTTCTAAAGCACACATGGTCCGTCAAGGACCCGTCGCCTGCATTCTGGACTCGTTTACCTGCGGCTCCATGGCTAGGGACGAACATCCTGCCAAAGCCAGACCGCATGGTGTTCAAAACCATCAACAACGAGAAGTTGATCAGGCGTCGTGTGCGTACCGTGTTCGAGGAACGCGTGATAGGCGCCTTTTCACTCGAGTACCAGATTGCTGGACACACTATCAATGGCAACATGCCAGTAGTAGACAGCATGATTCCGGTCTACGATGAGCGCTACGGACTCATTGGGCAGCCTTACTACATTACTCGCGTCGAACGAAAGATGGATATCACCGATGGGAAGACCACGGTCCTCAAGCTGATGCCCCCGAAAATCTGGTTGTACTTCGACCATGATAAAACGGGCGATGCCGAATATAACGCACACATGGTGCAGAGGGTGTTTTGGTAAATGGGACTGTCTCCAAATGACAAACTGGGCGGCGCTATTCGTGGAGCGGTTCGGGGTATCTATCGTATCTCTATTATCAAGCGCGCGCTGGATTCAGGCCTGGCGTTCCTCCAAGCGTACGGACACGGT
>Ga0255054_10000672_pt1 | contig 20220 bp, 15 predicted proteins | sample JV7_2_23_MG_FD_188634 | JGI IMG/M metagenome (GOLD analysis project Ga0255054, IMG submission 188634) | Seawater microbial communities from Jervis Inlet, British Columbia, Canada - JV7_2_23 | ecosystem: Environmental > Aquatic > Marine > Inlet | place: Canada: British Columbia | collected...
CCGGCGAATAGTGATCCCCGTTGTACGTCCTGGTACGTCCTGTTTACGGGTGTCTACTATACAAAAACTATACAGTCGGCAAGGGGGGGGGGAGGACCCCACGACTTTGTGCCCCGTTGAATATAAGACCCCTTCCGAGGTCGACGCAACTTTTTGAAAAGTGATCCGGGTGTGAGATGCCATGCAGGGGTGTGCCGGGCGGGGGACGCTCTGTCCTTGCTCCGGTTGGGTTTCCTAAAAAGGTATTTTGTCGCGTGTACCGTCACACCATTTTGGTGAAAAAAAAGGACGGAGCCGATGGCCCCGTCCTCGTCGGCGATCATTACTTGAGAATGAAGGTTACCTTCATATCCACCCGAAATTCGGTGATTTTCCCGTCCCTGACAACAGCTTTCTGATCCATTACCCGGATGCCCCGGATTCCCTCGAGCGTCTTGGAAGCGCGAGCGACCCCTGACTGGATCGCATCCTCGAAGCTTTTCGTGGACGACGAGGTAATCTCCACCACCTTTGCGACTGACAGCAATGCTTCTTTCTCCAACGTGGCTGGCATAACGACTCCTTTCTCCGGAAGGATTCAGTGCGAAAGGTCTTATCTTCGATCTTTCCCCCCCCCGTCGGCCCAAAATCCGAGGAGCCCGCATCCGCACTTGATCATACCGGTTGAGAAATCCCGGATGGAAATCCCCTACCGCGCAAACGTTGGAAAAGCGGGCTGATACGGGAGAGAGAAAAGGCATCCTCGCCCCCTTCCCTCGGAGGATGAACGTTTGCCTTAAGGTTGCCGGATGCCTGTGGCTAATTCAGTTGGTTAACTGGTGGGACGAGCGATATGTCTCATAGATATCCCCATCTCATATAAATGTCAATGGATAAGGTTTCCACATGCCTGTGTCCCCAAACCCTTGTTGGGATTAGGGATGGGGGGGATCAGGAAAAACCTATTTGTTCCTATGCCTAAACTCCCACGGAGGGACCGGGTTCTTCTCCTGCCACAACCCGACCTTTTTAACCTTCGCTTCCTGTTCTGCGAACTCATAACGCCCCCGGTCCTCGGGGGAATCCTCCCAGGAGCCGGTGCATCCAACATCTCGGGGGGAGGGAATATCCTCCCCGTTTTTTTGAAGAAATGCCAGGCGGACAGGAGGAGCCTTCAGATGAAGCTCGCGGAACTCATGAAACCCGGCGGGAAAGGCGTGATTGGGACGGCCGACCCTGACGGATCGGTGAACACGGCCATATACGCCACCCCGCACCTGAGCGACGACGGCACGGCGGCCTGGGGGATGACCGAGGGACGCACCTACAGGAACGTCCGGGGGAATCCGAACGCCTCGTACCTCTACATCGCACCCAGCAGCCTGCAGCCTGATCTCTACGGATACCGGGGGGTGAGGCTCACCCTGAAGCTCAAGGAGATCCGGGATTCCGGGAATCTCCTTGAGACGATACGGTCCCGTACGAAGCAATCATGGGGGGAGGGGGCGGCGATTGCCGTCAAGTTCGTCGCTTCCTTCGAGATCGTTGAGGAGAGGCCGCTTGTGTGAGGATGGCCTACAGGACGAGCAAGGGGAAAGGGGCAGGTCACCGACACCAGAGGCGGATGGAAAGGTGGCTGGAAAATACGGAAGAAACGAAGAAGGGGCTACGGCGATAACCGTAACCCCTTGAAAAACTTGGTGGGCCACGCAGGAATCGAACCTGCAACCTCCTGATTAAGAGAAACCCCGGAGGGGCAGAAATTTCAATGGTTTCGGTCGCTTGCGATGGCCAAAAAGGGTTAAAATGGGTCAAACTGGACCGGCAAACGCGCCGCTGGCGCGCCCCAGAGGATTCGAACTTCTGACCACTTAATTCGTAGTCAAGTGCTCTATCCAGCTTAAGCTAAGGGCGCGTCTGCGGGAAAGTCATCTTACTGCAAGGGGTTTTCCCCGTCAACACCTTCCCCGGAAGATCCCCTCAAGGCCCGAAAACGGGAGTTGTTTGCACGGGGTTTGCATTTCATTCCGCCTCTTCCCCTCTGGGATCTGCCGGGATATGGCTACGAGGTCGTCTCCCCATATCCTCTTAAGAACACCCCCGGTATTGCTGACCGTGATAGCGAAGACTGAAAATACCATTTTTTCTCATGGGGGGGAAAACAGATAGGGGGCCGCCCAAAGGCAGCCCCCCTTTGTGCGCGGAAAGAAGCCTGTTCCCTGTGACGCACGACGCGTCATTGCCGTGTCAAGTCTATGCCTCCGTAGTAGTTGTAGAAACCACCGGACGGGTCTAGTTCGACAAAGGCCACATTGAGCATCGTGTAGGACGTGGCGGTGCTCTGGCTGCTTGCGCGCGCATAAAACCAGCCCTGATACCCGTTGCTAAATACATTCTTAAGAATTCCGGAATCAACGGACCAGTCGAATGTCCACCCTCCACCGCCAGTCGTGGACCCCGTCCCGTCGGCGTTGAAAGTCCACGTGGACCCATCCGTGTATGTCCCGGGAACTTTGGAAGAGTCAACCGGTACGGTTTTCTCCAAGATCACGGTGAATGGAGTTCCGGTTCCATCGTCGATCAACACCTCCATTTCCGTGGAGGAATCGGCAAGTAGCACCACCGTATAAGTCCCCTGACCCGTGATGGTCAGGATCAAATTCCCGGATGCATCGACGCTCCAGGTACCGGTTACATCCTCGCTGGTATCAGGAGGGTTCTCGTAAATGTACAGCTCTAATGAGGAATCGGCATTAAAGATGTATAGGGTGGAATCGTAATCCCCTCCTGCGTAGAAATTCTCCTCGAAGAATGCCTCCCCTGACACCATCTGGGCGGTGAAGGGGATGGTTGTTATGTTGGTGACGGTCACAACCGTATCCGCCGTCTCTGTGACCCCTCCCGAGGAATAGGTTGCCGTGACCGTCACCGCCTGGTCGCTGTCGATCGACGGACAGTAAAGCACCCCTCCTGGACTGATCGTTGCGGTTTGGGAATTTACACTCCAGGTGGGTGCAACCGTAGATGTTGAATTGTCGCTCCAGCTCGCCGTCGCCGTGTACGTGGCGGTACCGTACTCGCTCATCGACGACGGGCCATTCATGGATAGACCGGTCAAGTCTGCCGCCGGAGTTGAACTCCCACCACCACCTCCTCCGCCACACGAGAACAGGAACATTGCCAGAAAAACCAGGAGCAATGAAGCGGGCAAATATGTAATGGAAAATTTTCTCATCTCGATTTCCCTCCCTATTTCCCTTTCCTTTGATAAGAAAGGGCGATTCCGCTTGAATATCCAGAAAGACCCCATTGGTCATGGCCTTCCCCCCGAGCCGGACAGCGATTACCTCTCGATCCACCCCTTGATCGTTCCGGTCTCCGCTCCAAGTGCACCAGATTCCCCGACTTGTTGTCCTTGGAAGGTGCCGGTCAGATGGCCTTCGGCACCCTCGTACTTCCCGGTTCCGTCAAAGATAATCATGTGGGCCAACGCTAATTGGGGGGGGGGTTGGAGGCACAGGAAACTTTTCTTGGTCGTGTCCATGGTGGCGAAGAGCATCGATTGGTCTTCGAAGGTGACAACCATGTCATCTTCGGCAAACGCGAGTTTGGGATAACCCTCGCAATCTAAGTCCGGGTCCTGGATAATCCCATCAGCAATGCCAATCACCTTGATCTTGGCTTTACCAGGTGCGCCCTTGGCGACGATGTCGATAATGATGCCAGGCACAGTTTTTGAGGGATCGGGGAGGGGGGCTAGCTCCACATAGGCAATCGTCCCGGCGACCCTCCAGTTGATGGGAATTTCTCCCCGATGACGCCAAAATCCGCCACGCCAAAATCCTTCGGAGTTAGTAACAACCACGAAGCCGCTTGCAAGAACGGCGGCCGCCGTCACCACTACCAATAAGGCTCTCCTCGACATGTCCCTCCTCCTTCCCTGAAGGTTGGTTTGCTGTTACCGGAAAACCACCTCCACGTTCCGCAGCTTCGGACCCTCGGCAACCCTTGCGACTCTCGCATTCCTTCTGCGTCCGCAGCATGTGGGCTCGATCAAAAGTCCAAGCTCGTCGCCCTCGACAACCCGGGTTTTCAACCGAAACCCGGCCCCATGCGGATTCAGGTCCTCGATGACGGTTTCTTCGGAGAACGGTTTCCCGGAAGAATCCTCGCCTTCGACCGTGACTGGGATAGCGAACCGGATCTGCTCCGCTTTGCGGCGATCCTCGAGTTTGCCTCCCTTGAGGAGCCTCACAAGCTCCTCCATGCTCCGGAAGGCCTTCTTCCCCTCTATCCCGACCTCCTCCACCACGCCGAAGAGGCCCCCGTTTTCTTCCTTCCGGCGGTAGATCCGGACGATATAGTCCTCCACGCCCGCCTCCCATCTTGCTGTGCAAGCGTCCCCTTCAGTTACAACCTACCTGGAGGAGATTACGGATTAGGGACAGATTCAAAAACGCGTCGAGGAAGGAAAAAGAAAACGTTTCCTATTTGGTCAGGAGGGAATTCAGGAGATCCCGGGTCTTCGGTGAGGGTTCCACCCCCAAGGAACTAAAGGTTTTCTGCAGGCGGTCGTACACAGCCAGCGCTTCGGCCCTTCTGCCATGCACCAGGTAGCAGGTAATCAGCGACTGGTAGAATTCCTCCGCCAGGTTGTCCACCTCCAGCCCTTTCTGGTAGCACTCCCGGGCCTTTTCCCACTGCCCCGCTTCCCTCCAGTGGGCTCCCAGCCGCCCCACGGCCCGCAGGTACTTGCTCCGCAGACGCTCGCGCATGGAAACAGACCAAGAATGTTCGGCGTCTCCCGTCAGAAAGGGGCCACGGTAGAGCGCCAGGGCCTTTTCCTCCAACTCCGCGGCGTCTTCTTTCCTCCCTGTCTCTCTCAGTGATGCTGCATTTCCAAGGAGACGCTCGAAGGCAAAGGCGTCCACCCAGCAATACCGGGGATCCAGGTCGAACTTCCCCTCTTTGCGTTGCACGGCCTCATCGTGGCCAAGAAGCTGCCGGAGGCGGCGCAGGGTGACGGACATGGACTGGTACGCCATATCGCCTTCCACATCGGTCCATATCGTGTCGGCAATCTGTTCCTCCCGCACGGCCCTGCCGCCGAAGGCGACCAGCGCCTTGAGCAGGGAAAGAGGCCGCTTCTGCACCTTCCGGGAAAACGTGAGCGGCTTTCCGCCCCTCAAGATCCCGAACCGGCCGAGCGTGTAGATCCGGACAGGCCAAGGCCAGGTTTCGACCTCGACAGGCGGAGAGTCCGGAACTAGGCTCCTCTTCCGGATGAGTTCCTGTACGTACGGAACCTCTATGCCTTCCTTCAGGGCTTTCACGCAGAGGCGAGTCATGAACGAGGGGATCCAGTTCTCATAATTAAAATAGCCCTTCTCCTTGCCGATGGAAAGCGCTTTCGCAAGAGAGGAACGCCCTGATTTCTCGTCCCCCCGAAGGAACGCGATGTCGGCCTCCACCAGCAAACACTGGTACTCCAGTATGGAGCTTTTCATCCTCCGGGTGATACGTATGGCCTTCTCCAGATGACGTGTCGCGTTCTGCGTATTCCCGATTTCATTCTCGAGTCTCGCCATATACACGTTCCCCAAAGCGATCCCACAGGGTTGACCGCAGTCGGTGATCAGTGGAATCGCCGTCTCCTCGAGGGATAACGCGAGGGAAATTTCCCCTTTCAGCGCCGCGTGCCACGATGAGAGATAGTGAAAATAGGCCTGGTTGAATTTCTGACCAGTCCCTAGAAATCGGGCCATCCGCTGAAGGTATGCCTCCCCGGAATCGAGATCCCCTTTCCCGAGGGACGCGGAGGCTCCTTCGGCCAGGAAGAGGATATCCCAGATGTGAATTCCGCTTGAGCGTGCGATTTCCAACCCTTTGGCGACGGATTTGATCGAATCATCGAACTGTGCGACCCCGCAATACAATCTTGCTTCAAACAGATGAAACATGATCTTTATTTGGGGATAGAGCCTTGAGGAAGAAATCAGTTGCCGGGTTGACTCGACAACACCACGAGCTTTCGGAAAATCTCCGATCCAGAGGAAATACAGGAACAGATATAAGGATCCTTGAAGTCTGATCTGGATATTCTTGCATTTCGGGATGATGGATTCGGCCTTTTTCACCCAGACATCGATATCAGGATGATCTACCCGCCTCATATATAATCCGCCGAGCAGGCTTGCCACCGCCCGGGCTTCGATATCCGGGGAAGGATATGAGGGATATCTTTCCGTAATTTTGGCGAACACATCGATCCACTCATCCAGCGCCTTGAAGTCATATGTCAACATGGAATGAGTGTCCATGATCAGGGACCATGAGAGAAATGTCCCCACCGGGTCCTCCCCTTCCCAGAACAGATCGAAGGACTTCTCCAAACGGCCCACGCTTGCGTACGGATCGAAAGGCATTTTGCACGCTCCGAGCCAGAAAAGAAGCCAGGGATTGTTCGTTAATGCCTTCTCCGGCATGTGTCCCAACCACGCCTCCAGGACACGGTTCCTCCCCTGGGCGAGAAGGGACGGAGCATTTGCGAGGATCAGTCGCGCGAGGGATTTGTGGTCGCCGATATCACGGAAAAGATCGGCTGCATCTTCTGTTTTGCCCATTTCCTCCAAGAGTGTGGCGGCCTGCTGTTTCAGGGCATGAGCATCCTTTTCCCCCAGAATATCCCGTGCCCGGGAACGCAGAAATTTTTGGAACAGGGGATGATACTGGTACACGGGCTCGGTGTGGGGATGTTCCACCAGGAAGTAGTTGTTCCTGCTTATGTAGGAGAGCAGTTGTGCTGTTCTCCGTTGGCCCGTCAGCTTTTCCGCCGCCTTTGCCGTCATATTGGGCAAGAAGGAAGTTTTCACTAGAAATTGCCTCAAGGACCTTCCCGTCCTGTTAAAGATCTCGCTCCCGAAGTAGTCGAATATCTCCCCGGGAGTACGAGTGGTGAGGAGTTGTTGGTCGACCTCCCGTGTGTCGGTCCTCTCCAGCATGAGCACCAGGCCTGCTGCCCAGCCGTTGGTCACTTCATGGAGGTGACGTATCGCCTCGACGGTCTGTCTCTTCCTCCCCCGGAGTCGGGCGATCTCTCTGCATTCGGGAAGGGTCAGCCGCAGGTCATCCCATCCGAGGATTCCCATCAGATTGTTGGCATGATACCGGGCGAAGGCAGGCGGAGGATCGCTTCGGCTGATGATGAATACTGTCGCTCCTTCGGGAATCCGGGACAGTCCGGTGACGATCGATTCGTGAAGGAGTGACTTGGCCGATATTGCCTCGTAGTTATCGAAGACCAGTGCCGATTTTTGAGGGAGCCGGGAAAAAAGGCTCTCGAAAAAATGTCGGGTGAACCCCGGGATTCCCTGCATGTATTCCGGGGTCAAATGGGGCAGGGGCCTGCGCTTCCGGGGAGACGCCACTTTTCCTGCAAGACCCAGATAGTGGAAAAAGCTGGCAATATCGTCGTCCCCCTCGTCGACCATGTACCAGAGGGTGGGGACGTTCCTGGCCCCGACATAGGTGCTCACAAGGGTCGTCTTCCCGCACCCTGGGGGACCGCTGACCCACAACAGGGGGACATTCTTGAAACGACGGTCGATCAGGCGGAGAAGTCTCGTTCTTGGCAAGCACCCCTTCGGGACGGGACGACTAATTTTGGCGAGTGGCGGCGACAAGACGGCCATGGTCCCCTTCCCTTGGAGGATCAGGACACCGAGGCATAAATGCGAAGATTTTACTTAATATAAATTATGTTTTTATCGATGATCCCGTCAAGGAAAGATCCTTCATCCCGGATGGGGTGCTCGGGGGTCTCCGATAAACCGTCGGGGTCCTGGGCGGAATCGCCCCCCCTCGCCGCAGCCACGGAACCGTACGATGTAGCGGTTCAGCTGCAACATATTTCCTCGTCAACCGAGGAGTCACGCTGTTTGCACCGGGTTTGCGTTCTGCTGTCACTTCCTGTTCTAATCTGTCACTTCCTGTCCACTTGATGCCCGAAAACGGCCGTTGTTTGCGCGGGGTTTGCGGTTCATTCCGGCTTCCCGTCCAGAAACCGATGCAGATCCCGGGAGGGCTTTTACACTAAGATACGGGTGGACCGATCACGGGGAGCAGGTCAGCGTTTACGAGGACGATCCTCTGTACTGCCCTTGCGGCGAGAGAATGCGCGTCGTGGGCTTCATTGCTCATGCCCCGGTCATCCGCAAGATCCTTACCCACATCGGGCGGTGCTTCGACCCCCTGAAACTCCCCGGGTTGAACGAACTGTCACTCATACAGTGCCTTTTCCAGCAGCTTGTCTCTCCCATAGACGTCCTCACTGAAGCGAACAGTGCCATCAGGGCCGATCCAGACCGTACGATATGTTATATGAACAGGGACGGGTTTCTTAAAAGAAACAATCGTCCGTTTCCCGCCCGAAACAATTTCCCTTACCCTGTCGATGCCCCACCCTTTTTCTTCTCCGCCAAGGAGGTATGAAGCAAGTTCCAACGGCTTGCTTACACGAATACACCCGTGACTGAACGTACGCCCTGTGCGCTGAAAGAGACTGTGTGATGGTGTATCATGCAGATATACATTATATTTATTGGGAAACATAAACTTGACCGTGCCGAGTGCATTAGCCGGTCCCGGGTCCTGGCGAAGTTTGTAACGGGTAATTTTACTTCCAACATCGTTCCAGTCTATTTTCGTCGAATCGAGCTCTTTCGCATCCTCACCCCAGCTGCTGAATACGCGAATGTTTCGCTCCCTGAGATACATCGGGTTCTTCTTGAGCTTTGGCAGCATTTCATTCCGTGCAATACTGGGGGGTATATTCCAGAAAGGATTAAATTCCAGATACTTGATCATATCACTGAAGACCGGCGTTTTGTGGTACTTTTTGCCGACGATCACCGGCATTGCTAACTCTAGCTTCCCATCATTGAATACACCAAGTTTAAAACCTGCGATCGTCACCCCAACACGGACATCGCCAAGGTCATGTGAAATCCAGCGTGATCGCTCCATATTCATTTCAATTCGTCGTATGAGTGTTTCAACGGGAATATTCATCGCCGCACGTGTAGCATCACCACATACCCCATCAGCGGACAACCCATAGCGCATTTGAAAATGCTTGACGGCCTCACTCAGCTCTGTGTCATAAAGGACAGAAGAATAATCATCGTCGGATGCGATGTCCCCTGATATATAAAGTCGTCTGCGAATTTTGGGGACCCTGTCATCGCTCATGCCGGACTTCAGGATTTCTCCTTCAGGAATGGGCTCCCATCCTCCCTGTGCGGCAATTTCACGGTACCGTGCAAGCGTCTTACGCAGCATACGGTATCGCTCATTGCCGGGAACCTGTTTTTCGAGGAATTTCTTCAGGTCAGGGGCCTTCAGTGCCTGTTCCGCCAATTCCACAGCGTCGATCTCCACATCGCGAGCTCCGGCGAATAGCTCTGGATCAACCTTGCGTGGACTGAGCCTCCCCTCCCGTGCGTCAGCTACATATCCGCCCAGGGCAAGGGTGAGCAGGATATCGAGCCTTGCCAGTCCGACCTTGTCGGCGCTATCCCAGTATTTTTCGATCTTGCTGAGATGATAGTTTTCCGGATTCAGTCCTTCAGTATAGGCTGCCTTTACAGTAGACAACATTATTTCTGCTTTCTTCCCCGGTCCTTGAGCACTGACCCAGAAAGGGTGTAGTCCATTTTCATGATAGATGTGTGTAAGTGCCTTATCAATGCTTGCAGCATCCATCCCGTGTCCCTCGAGGCCGAGAAGTTCAGCGGGGTTATGCTCTAACTGTTCGAGCAGTGCAGTTTGAAGCTCTTCCTGACTCATGGCATATAGTTCTTGTGGAACACTCAGGCCAACAAAACTCAGGATACAGACAAGTACAACAATGTTTAGTTTCACAACATTCCATTTCACCATCAGATAACCCTCCTGAAAATTATTTAACCTAAAAAAATACATTTCGCAAATTGACCCTCCCCCCTGAAATCGGTCCGGTTCGCAGCTATGCTCTTAGACCGATTTCGAGGTTGGGGGAGCCATGTCGAAGAAACGTTCCCGACCGGAAGAGGTCTACGCAAAGCAGCAAGTAAAATCCGTTTGCGCGGGGTTTGCGTTCTGTGCGGGTTCCCTCCCAAATTCCGATAGAAATGCTAATAAGGTTATTACACTAAGATCAGGGTGGACCGATCACGGGGGCAGGTCACCTTTTTTTTGTGCTTCTCCCGCGTTATCCCCTGTGCTGATAACCTAAATTTAATAGTTTGCTTGAAGTTCAGTTTCTACTAATTCTTTCAATTGTGCGAAACCAAAGCTTGGAAGCGGTTTCCCATTTACAAAAAATTCAGGTGTTTTCCTGACATTGAGAGTTTTCGCATCTGCAAGGTCTTGTTCAATAAGTTTAGCAATTTCAGGGTCATTCATATCTTTTCTAATTTGTTCTATATTTACTCCTGCCTCCGGAAGAACTCGCCATAATAATTGAGGCTGTGGATTATGATGACTTGCCCAGTGAGGTTGATATTTATACATGACTTCTAAAGTCTCCCTGTACTTTCCTTGTTTTCTCGCAGCTTCAAGCATCTTTACAACAATATCTGAACCATCATGAAAGGGGGCATACCTCATAACGTGTTTCATTTTACCGGGGTTGGCAGCCATTAAGTTTTTAACGGGATGATATAAAGCTCTACAGGTTTCACACGCAGGATCAAAAAACTCTACGATATAAACTTTTGCGTCATCACTGCCATATGTCAGTGAATGCTCTCTAACAAAAATTGAAGCATTTTCTTTCGCCAAAAAGCCCAGTCTCTTTGATCGCTGGTGCTTATAGAAATAACTGCCAAGCACAAAAACGAGCACCATACAAATGGCTGAAATTATTACTATATTTTGTTTTTTCATGTGGAAAGCCTCCTCTTTAATATAAATAATAATATTACTATTGTTGAAAATGCTATTAGCGACAGCATTGGAATTGTGAGAATACCAAACAGGTTGATATAGTCCTCTGTGCACGAAACGCCTTGACTGCAGGGTAGTATGCTTTCAGGAATAATCCCGGAATAAAGAAGGTTATGATAAAAGGCTATAAACCATCCAGCTATAGCCAAAGGAAGGGCAAACTTAACAACGCTTTTATCAAAGGAAAAGAGTCCTGTTAATAAAATTAAAACCAAGGGAAACAGGCAAATTCTTTGATACCAACATAAAACACAGGGAGGGAAATTCATTATTTCGCTAAAAAACAGACTCCCAAGTGTAGATATACTGGCTATCATCCAGCACATAAAAAGAATAGTCCAGTTTGAATTGTCCGTTTTATCTATATGTGACATCTTTAGATATTCTCTAAAAGTAAGAACCTTTTTTATTTTAAAATCTAAAAAGCATTTCTCCTATTCATGAGACTCTTTAGCCTCGTGATAAATAACGTTTGCCATGAGAAACAATAAAATCACCGCAGAGATTGTTTTTAAAGTACGCGGGATAATCTCACCTGCTTTGCCTATCGTTGCTTTAATACCTATCTCAGAAGCCAAATAAATCTGGTTAAGAATTATACCCAGAATTATTGCGCATAAACAATTAGATGCTAAATATGTAAATGCCGATCTCCTGCCTAAAAATTTCCCGATGACCGTTAAAGAAGCTACACCGGCCTCCCGCAGAAGGCCGGTCACCCGTCGGTATCTGTATCGCCCGTACCCGCTGGCCAATTGCACGATCGCCTTTGTCAACGCATTCTCATCTGATTTGACCACAGCTGCATGCCGTTGGGTAGAACGGTATTGCCCCAGGACCGTGCAGGCCCGGCGTTCCGATACGTTCAGCCCCTCACACACGGCTTTCACGCAGGCCCGGCGGCAGGAGGGGCTTAGAAGTTTCCCTCTGCCGCCTCACGAAGGATCATCTTGTCCAGGGTCAGATCGGAGACCACCCTCCGGAGCCGTTCATTCTCCTTCTCCAACTCCTTGAGGCGCTTGGCTTGGGGAACCGACATCCCCCCATACTCCTGTCGCCACCGGTAATAGGTGACATCGGTGACGCCGAGGACCTTAATCACATCAACCACCTTCTTGCCCTGGCTGATCAGGACGTCAGCTTCACGCAGTTTGCCGATGATCTCTTCGGGACGGTATCGCTTCTTCGACATGCCAGCCTCCTCCTCGATTTGGTCTGAAAAGCATTAACACATCTCGGACCGATTTGAGGGGGGCAGGTCAATCTTTATGGAGAAGACTCACAAGTTCCCCGCTATGTGTTAAAAAACAGAACGAGTGTGCTTGTTCAGGGGGCGTGAATGGATTCTAATGTTTCAATCGGATTGGCATTCCTGGCCGGCTTGGCCTCTTTTCTTTCCCCCTGTGTTTTCTCGCTGGTTCCCGCGTATGTCAGTTACCTGGGAGGCCGGGCAGCCGGAGGTGAAGACAGGCCCGGGGATCGTTTAGCTACCTTTACACACGGCCTGGCTTTTGTGCTTGGCTTCAGCGTTGTCTTTGTGTCGCTTGGTATTACGGCATCCGTCTTTGGCGGTCTGCTCTACGGTATGCGCACCTGGGTAGCGCGTATCGGTGGGATAGTGGTCATCATTTTCGGCCTGCATATGACCGGTGTTTTCCGTATCGGCTTTCTGGATATCGACCTGCGCATTTATTATGATAGCTATTCCAAATACACGAGGGGATACATCACCTCGTTTTTGATGGGTGTGTTCTTCTCGGCGGGGTGGTCACCATGCGTTGGTCCTGTACTGGGTTCGATCCTGACGCTGGCAATCGGCGGCGGCTCTGTTGCCTTGGGGGTCAAGCTGCTCTCTGCATATTCCGCCGGCTTGGCAATTCCCTTTCTGATCGCTGCCCTGAGCATCGGCTGGATCTTTGGGATACTGCGTCGACATGGCAAAGTGATTCACTATGTTGAAGTGGGATTCGGAGTTGTTCTGATCATCGTAGGATTGATGTTGTTTTTCAATGTGTTCCAGTGGATCTCAGCCTATGGCCAGTTCTTCTGGATCGATTTCGGCCTATAGCAGGCAGGTGGAGAAAAATGGAAGAACCAGAGGTACACACAGCGGAAAAACGTAGCCGTAAACCTGTCCGCTTCATCGTTTTCATTATTATTGCTGTGGCGATCGGTGTTCTTCTGCAACGGTATGTTTCTTTTATTAATCTGTCTCATAAGACCCTCATCCTGGTGGGGGATCCTGCGCCTGTCTTTACCTTTCCCGGGCTCGACGGCAAGATGGTCAGCCTGACCGATTACAAAGGCAAAGTCGTCTTTCTCAATATCTGGGCCACATGGTGTCCTCCCTGCGGGGAAGAGATGCCATCCATGGAGAAGCTTTATCAGCAGTTGAAGGGTGAGGATTTTGAGATCCTGGCAGTCAGCATCGACACATCCGGGGCCGAGGCTGTCGGCCCGTTTATGAAAGAATTAGGGTTGAGTTTCCCCGCCCTGCTTGATACCGGGGGGACGATACAAAATCTCTATGGGGTGACCGGTCTTCCGGAAAGTTTTATCATTGGCAAGGAGGGGCGTATTGAAAAAATAGTGATAGGCCCCATGGACTGGTCTACCCCCGAAGTTGTCCGTTTTTTCCGCAATCTGCTTCAGAGGCCCAAAACCGGGTAATAAGTGGTTTGCCAGAGAGGGTGGTTATAGCCAGCAAAACCTCAAGCAACATCATCTCCACTCGACGGAAGGCCTAACCGGCTGAAAACGCTTGAAAGACGGGGGGATACAGGGGGGCTCCATAGCACTTCTGCGAATATAACCGATGTATCTTTGGGGGTTTAAATGGGGGTATCCAGGAGATATTGTTAGGAAATAAACTTTATGCATCAACATATTACGTTATTTGTTCGACTCCCCCCGCCCCACCAAATTTTAATCCGACTCTGAAGGAAAGTCGTCTTACTGCAAGGGGTTTCCCAGGTCAACAGCGTATCCGAAGAACCCCTTTTCATCCTCCAAACGGCCGTTGTTTGCGCGGGGTTTGCGTTTCGTTCGGACTTCGGCCCGGTTGGCCCACTGCAACCTTCCCGGAGCCGGAGGATCTGTTATGCCCAAGGGATTCCCGTCCCCGGAAGCCCCGACCCGTACCTTATATGCCCGACACGGCGCGCGCTTTCAGAGATGACGGGGAACATGAGAAAAAGGCAGCGCCGCCTCTTCCGGAGCAGGGGCGGCGCTGTGTTACCGGATGGCAGGGCCCGGGCGGGCCCTGCCATCCACCTTAGTCCTCGTTCCTTAGTCCGCGCTGTAGCGGTAACGGGCGTGGCATTTGCCGCAGGAATTCGGCATCACATTGGTGTCGGTGCCGCCCGCGGACGAGACCATGTCCTTGCTCACCTGAGGCGTGATGATGTCGAAAGCGTGCGACGACTGGTCGCCCTCGACGAGCGCGGTCCCGCCGAATTCGTCCGGTCCGGTGGTGTAGCCGCCGCTTTTGCCGGACTGGGGCATGTGGCAGTTCATGCAGCGACCCACGCCAGGCTCGTTGTCCACGTCATATTGGACGAAGAGGCCCATGGAGGCGTACACGTTCATGTGGTCCACAACCGTCTCGCCCACCTTCGCCTGGGCGTCGGCGAGCCTCTGGACCACCGCAGGATCGGTCGAAGCGGGGTCATAGATGGGCGTGGTGGCACTGTTGAGGAACGTTAACCCGCCGTAGGTGGCGTGCAGGGCGGCGATATCGTCCTTCGTCAGATTGGCGAAGGACCCGTACTCGGCGTGGCAGCGCAGGCAATTGGTGTTGTTCTTGAACTGAGGGGTTTCGTAGTCGTAGTTGTCTCCGGTGCTGTCCTCCGACACCGCCTGGAGCGGCCCCTGCTTGAGGCTATGCACCGCGTGGCAGTCGGCGCAGGTCATGCGCTCGTAGGGGTTGTTTGCATGTATCGAACTGACGAGCTCCGTGTACTGCTGCCGGTGCGCCTTGCCGTGCTTGCCGTCCGGCCACGCGATGAAGCCGCCGGTGGTCAGGTTGCCGATGTAGTCGGCAATGGAGTAGACGCCCGGCACGTAGAAGCCCTTGCCGACCCTGGTTTCGTTGCCGGCATTGTAGCCGTAGCTGAAGGCCAGGTTCGGATCCTCGCTCTTGCCGCCGTCGGCCGCGTGGCACTGACCGCAGGTCTGCCGTTCCTTGTCAGGGCTCAGCAGGCGGGGATTTACGATCGATTCGCCAAGACCGCCGGTTTGCAAGGCAACCGCAGAATGTTCTGAGCCCGGGCCGTGGCAGCGCTCGCAGCTGATGTTCAGGTCGATGTAGTCGAAGTCCGTCACGAAGGTGTTATTGTCCCACGCAACGGTCATGCCGGTGGCGTGGCATCCGGCGCACGCCCGGGAGAAGGCGCGTTTCTGAGTGAGCCAGTCGTTTCCATGGTACCCGCCGAACTTGGGGGCGCCGTCGCCCGACTGGGTGATCTGTACCGGGAGGATGAGATAGTCCTTGTCCTTGCCCGAATTGTAGACCCAAGAATCGGCGGCAGGAACGTCGGCGAGCAAGGCAAAATAGCGCTGCTTGTACGTGCCGACATTGGGCATGTTGTCGATGCCGCCATCGCCCTCGCCTCCGTAAGTGCCGGAAACGGGGACCAGCGTGGCGTCGCTGACCAAGCAGTCGGCGGTCCCGCCGAACTTCATGGTGTACTCTCCGGCGGTGTTCTGGCACAGATAGACGGACACCGTGTTGTCCGGGGCAGCCGGATTCAGCGCCGAAACGCCGGGGTCCACCGTGGCACCGACGGCCGGCCACAGGCTTAATTCCACCATCCGTGAATCGTCAGGAGCGAGGGAGCGCCAATGGGCCGACCCCTGGTGCTCGGTGGCGAGAGCGGGATGGCAGATGGCGCAGGAGGTGCGGCCGACCCAGGAGGCCGCATCCGACGGGCGCGCGGAAAGCGCGATATCGGGGACGGGGTTGGTGACGGCGGAGAGGAAGATCGATTCCTTGGTCCCACTGTCCAGGTATGCGGACCCGGCCGGGGCGGTCACGTCGATGAAATACGGACCCGGGGCAGTGACGCCGGCGATCGTATAGCTGCCATCCGCACCGGTGGTTGCCTCCATTGTGGTGCCTGCGACTATCACGGTGGCGTTGGCAATCCCGGTTACGACCGGGGAGTCGCTGAATCCAGTGATGGCGACAATCCTGCCGGTGATGCTGGCGGTTGTCCCGGTTGTGGACTCGAGGGTGAGGGCCGCGGAACTGGTTCCGCCGGCGATCACGTTCACCCCCGCGACAGAGCCGGGGTTGTAGCCGGCCCCGCTGGCCGTCACCGTGAAGATGCCGATCGGCACGTCGGTGAGCGAGAACGAACCGTCAGCAGCTGTGGTTGCGGTAGAGGTTGCCGGAACGGTATCGACCGAGGCGCCCGGGACGCCGACCCCCACGATATCCTTGACCGTGCCGGAGATCGTTCCCGTGTCGACCGCGCTGGTGCCTGGTGAGCCTGTGGCCCCGTCGTCGCCCTCGCATCCGACAATCGCAAGCAGCGAGAAGATAGCCGCAACAGCTAAGAATTTACGCATTTTTCCCCCCTTCTGGTTTGGTTCGGTTGCCGATTGGTGAGACTTCAGAGTTGTCAAGCCATCTATATTCTTACGTAAGAATATAAACCATTACTTTTTAGGAATTGTTCCATAATAATACATTGTTATATTAGCCTGTCAAGGATAACCTTTCCCTGTTGAGAGCAAGTAGATTTGTCCGGTTTTATAGCACATAGATTGTCCGCTTTTTGAATTTGGATTAGGGAAGTTGGTTTTGAGGTGTTCGGCTTCCACGGCCCGGTCGGTGCGCAGCGGATTTTACGCACTGGCCTTGGCTTTTTCCTCCCGCACTGGTTTTCCGTCCCTGTCGTAGTCGGCCAGCGGTCGCTGCTTTCATCGAGACGTTCCTGATTATTTCAATAGGGGGAGGTGTCCCTCGGTGAAAAAAGGTGGTAGACGCTCGAATCGCAATTTCGGTACACCTAAGCAATTGAATTAATGGAGAAATACCTCTCCAAAACCTTCCGAATGAATGGACGGAAATCGAGCCATTATATTGAAATAAGTTGGAAAAATTAGATTAAGATGGTCCCGGGTAGTGTGGCCCGCCACACCATTTTGGGTTGATAAAAAAGGACAGAGCCGATGGCCCCGTCAGTCTTTTTTGCCGAAAACCTTGTACCTGTCCGACACCTGCAGGCCGAGGGCCAGGATGATCTTTCTCTTGGTGTCCATCCTGCATGTCATCCCCTTCTCCACCCGGTCGATGGTCAGCACCGACAATCCGGCGCGACGCGCCAGCTCCGCCTTGCTTATCAGGAGTCCTTCTCTTATCTGTAGGACATTGTTCGCCTCGACTTTACCCTTTGGTTTTTCCGCCTTCATCCCGCCAACCTTTGCGTTTGGTGGTTTGCCGACCAACGGCCGACAAATTACATCTAAACAAATGGTACATTTCCCAAAAGTAATGTCAAGAGATTTTTAACTGAACGTTAAATTAATATAATTATGCTAAATTATCATCAATTGATCCCATACTCCTTTGCCTTATAAAGAAGTGCGGGCTTTCAGCCGGTTCCCTCCAGTCCGCTCCAAGCCAGACGTATCATCTGCCGTGCCATCTCCGGTTTTGTTTTCATGTCCGGCCTCTCTGTTTATGGATCACAAGTTGCTACTTCTCCATCAAGCCTCCCTCTCGTCTCCTCCTCTTCCTTGTCCGGGGGTACGCGACGGATTAGCATGGAACTACATTTCGGGGATAACCAGCGCAGGTCACCGGCATGGCGAAGAAGCGGTATCGGTCAAAAGAGATCATCATATGGTAGCAGGGGGAATCCGTTTGCACCGGGTTTGCGTTCTCCTGTCACTTCCTGTCCTAATCTGTCACTTCCTGTCCACTCGACGAAGGGCCTAACCGGTTGAAAACGCTGGAAAGACGGGGGGATGCGGGGGTGGGGCACCACAGTTCGTAGTCAAGTGCTCTATCCAGCTGAGCTAAGAGCGCGCGTAAGGGAAAATCATCTTACTGCAAGGGGTTTCCGGCGTCAACAGCTCACCCGAAAGATCCCCTCAAGACCCGAAAATGACCGTTGTTTGCACGGGGTTTGCGGTCTTATCCTGCCTCCTCCTTGAATCGGTCTGAAAAGCATTAACACATCTCGGACCGATTTGAGGGGGGCAGGTCAATCCGCGCAAACTCGTGACCAACGGGGGTACCGAAGTTGGCCTGCGTCTTGCCTTCTCTGGCGGCATACCATTCGTCTATGTTCAATGCACCGACTTCAAAATCCATCTGGGTCGTAACGCCATCTCGCAGATTAACTTTGACGCCCCAGGGCCCCAGCCCATGTACCTCGGTATCAATAAAACCGGGAGCTACAACCAGACCTTTGGCGTCGATGGTTTCCTTGCCTTTGATCTTGTCCTCGGTGATATCTGCGATTTTGCCGTCCTTGATACCCACATTGCGTACGCCGTCAAAGTTGGTCTCCGGGTCCATCACGCGTCCGTTTAGAAGGGCGATGTCGTATTCCTCCGCTTGCGCGAATGCCGCGAGGCCGACGAGTACGGCTACAGCGAATGTAACAATCCTTGGTCGCATGTTGATCTCCACTTCCCAGCTTCGTCGCCCGCGACCGGCACACCGGAACACAGAGGTAAATGCGAGCTTCAAAGTCCAATCAGGTCCGAACGGATTGGCCGATCCAGGGCCGTCTGAACTTCGACGGGGCATGGAAACCTTATCCAGCCGGACGAGCTATTTCTCGATCTGGCACTGCTCTCCGATCTCGGCACAGAATGCGTGAATGCCAGCCAAAGCCCTTTTTTCCAGCGCTTCCTCCTCTATCCCTTCTCCCCGGAGACTGAACTTGACTTCGGTTTTGTTCCCCTCAATCTGCTTGGCCTTCCAGTGACCCCAGAATTTCACCTCGCCTTCGGCCTTTTTCCCCTCAAATTCAAGGTTTTCCCTGTCGTCTTTGATAACCTCTGTATGCGGGGACTTCTTCATCTGGGATTTAACCATGGCGGCGTATATGTCCGGCGCCTTGCCAGTAACCTGCATGGTCAGCTTCACGGTATCGGCGTCCTTGTACATCTTGACCGCCACGGGTATGGCAGCCACGCATGCGGCAAGAGATGCGATGAATACGGCGACAACAGAAATCGAAAGGACACGCGTTCCCAGACCGTTCATCCGAAATAATTCCTTCTTTCTCATCGTGGACCTCCCTGGAATGTATTTGTTTACGGTATTCATCCTGGTCCCCTGCATTTCTCTTTCATCTCAAAACGAAAGTGGTTCTCAAAGAAGATTACTATGCAGAGAACGATATAAAAGATAATAGGGAATTGGAACCGTTTTTTCCTGTCTTCATTTTCTTTATCCCGCTTATTTGGTGAAAAAATATTCACGCGATTGTTGTTCGTGGTCCTGCCCCCATCCTTGGTCCAATACGAGGATTAAAAAAAATCCCCTCCTTGCGTACGGGAAATGCAGTAGCGAAGCGGCCTTCCTTTTCGCTTCCTCCTCTTGGATGTCGTTTCTGCCCACTTCATTTCTTCGTCACACCTAGATGATTGAATTAATGGAGAAATACCTCTCCAGAGCCTTCCGGATGAATGGACGGAAATTGACGCATTAAATCGAAATAAACTGGAAAAATTAAATTAAGATGGTCCCAACCTCGTTTGCCATCATGAAAGCGATGGGGCACTTTGATTCATTTGAAAACCGCGTCCGTGGAATGTCCGTGGGAAACAAAATAATCATAAAGGATGTGTTTTGGTTCCATGAATGGATTTACTCAAAAACTCATCGCGAATGATACGAACACGTGATCGCCTTCGATACGTCGTTCCGCGTGGTACTCATGTAACCATTTGGCGATAAATGTTACTTCCCGCCCAAGGCTCTTTGTACTCCAAAGCACTGCCGGTCCGATTCCGGCAGCTTCCGCTTTGAAATCACCGAGTATTGCGCCATCACCGCTATCACCGGTGAGTTGTTTTAAATAGAACCCGTGAATACCGATCGCCCACGCCTCAGAGAGAAATTGATTGATCATGTAATCGATATGAAGCTCCTGACCCGTTTGATAATCAGTATCTGAATTCTCGGTGTTATAGTTGTAGCCAACGTTGATCGAATAGTCCTGGCCGGTTTCCGTATTCAAGTAGGTCGCCGCCAAATCCGTATCGAAGGTCCAATAGTTGAGACCGGTA
>Ga0255054_10000674_pt1 | contig 20201 bp, 17 predicted proteins | sample JV7_2_23_MG_FD_188634 | JGI IMG/M metagenome (GOLD analysis project Ga0255054, IMG submission 188634) | Seawater microbial communities from Jervis Inlet, British Columbia, Canada - JV7_2_23 | ecosystem: Environmental > Aquatic > Marine > Inlet | place: Canada: British Columbia | collected...
CGGGCCTGCCGAAATGGTCGGTGGCGGCGGTGGCCACAACGTCTCGCCGCCGGTACAAACCGTCGCGCCGCGGACTACTTCGTCCTCGAGGTCGAGCGTGATCTCGCCGTCCTTCTCCGGTGTCATGTCCGTGATCAGGTGCCTGAGGTTAGTGGCGTACAGCTGGCTCGACTGGGTGGCGAGACGACTGGGGAGGTCCGTATAACCGATTATGGAGACGCCATCCCTGACCACCACCTCGCCGGGCTCGGTAAGCTCGCAATTGCCGCCCTGCTCGGCGGCAAGATCGACAATGACGCTGCCGTCCTTCATCGACGCCACCATCTCCGCGGTAATGAGCTTGGGGGCGGGCTTGCCGGGAATCAGTGCCGTGGTGATGATGATGTCGACTTCTTTGGCCTGTTCGGCAAACAAGGCCATCTCGGCCTTGATGAACTCATCGCTCATTACCTTGGCGTATCCGCCTTCGCCGGAACCGTCCTCGTCGTCGAAATCGAGCATCAGGAACTCGGCGTCCATGCTCTCGACCTGCTCCTTCACCTCAGGCCGGGTATCGAAGGCCCTGACAATTGCAGCCAGGCTTTTCGCCGCACCAATGGCCGCCAAACCTGCGACCCCGGCGCCGATGACCATGATCGTCGCCGGCGGAATCTTGCCTGCGGCCGTGATCTGGCCCGTGAAGAAACGTCCGAAGTGCTGCGCGGCCTCGATCACGGCGCGGTAGCCCGCGATGTTCGCCATCGAGCTCAGGGCATCCATCTTCTGTGCGCGCGAAATCCGCGGCACGCTGTCCATCGCGAGGACCGTGGCACCCGATGCCGTCAGCTGCTCCAGGAGCTCAGTGTTCTGCCCCGGAAACAGGAAACTCACGAGCGTTTGCGACGACTTCAATCGAGACACCTCATCATTCTCGGGGGCGCGCACCTTGAAAATAATGTCGCAACCGGACCAGATATCGGCCGCGTCGGCCACCACTTCGCAGCCGGCGGCGGCATATGCGTCATTGGAATAGCTCGCCGCGGCGCCTGCGTCCTTTTCCACCGCCACGCTGTAGCCGAGCTTTTGCAATTGCTCAGCCACGTCCGGCGTCGTCGCAACACGGCGCTCGCCTTCGTGGGTCTCTTTGGGTACGCCAATTCTCATTCAGGGCCTCCGACAATCGTGTCAGATTTGAAAGTCGGCGTACTCTATCAACATTGGCAAGCCGCGCACAGATTTGGCGTGTTTCGGATTACCACTACTCCAAAATAAGTAGGGTCGAACCGCACTTTTCGAGAAATCAGAGACTGCCAGCACGACAGCCCTGAAAAGTGCGGTTCGACCCTACTTATTTCGACCCTACTTTTTTTGCCTCAGTCGCGGTGGTCCGTCGCACGCGGGCGGTCGTGTTTCACCCTGTCCCGCATCCGTTGCCGCTGCTCGGGCGTCATATGACGATATCGATCGCGCAAATGCTGCCGCTGCTCCGGCGTCATGTTATGAAACCGGTCGCGCAGTTGCTGCTGCTGCTCCGGCGATAGCTCGCGGTAGCGGTCGAAGTTCTCGCGAATCCTGCGCTTCTCTTCCGGGGGCAGGTTGGCGAAATCCTGCCACCGTTCGCGAATGTCCCGGCGCCGGTCGTCCGGAAGTTCACGCCAGCGAGTAAAGCGATTCTGCGCCTGCTCGCGCTGCTGCGGTGTCATGCCGGACCAATGGTGGGCGCCTCGTGAGAGCCGCTGCTGGCGGTCCGCCGGCATCGTCTCCCAGCTGTCTGCAAAGCGACTCAACACTCGCTGTTGCTCCACATTCAGGCTGCTCCAGGCAACACCATCCTCGTCGGCAAGCGCCGCCGAAAACAGGAGTGCGGCGACAATTACCATCATAAACCTGGCAATCATGTATTTAGCGTTCATCATCTTTCTCCGCCGATTCTTCACCTTGCGGTACGGGATCGATCCGCTCGTCGGACTCGAGGGCTATCTGCCGATCGATGATCAGCCACTCCTCATCCGACTCCTCCCAAAGCCCAAGGTACTCGAGAAATTCCATGTCGGGCTCCTCGGCGTCCGCAGCGAGTACCAGGCTGCAAGCGCCGGCCATGATCCAAGGCAATACGGTACGCGCAGTGCGGCTAACCGACATTGCCGTTTTCAGCCAGATCCGCTGGCTCGATCCAGCTGTAGAACTCGAGGTCCTCGAGCATCTCGAGGTTGTCCTCACTCAACAAAATCTCGAAGTCGGTCGCCGAATCCGGCGCAGGCAGTGGGCCCTCGGTCGGCGTGCCCTGCCACATGACGACCGCTACCACCGCGGCGGCGGCGACGCCCGTCGCAGGCATCCAGCGTGCCCACTGTCCGACCGGCTTCGTGCGCTCGAGCTCCGCCAGCGCCTCGTGACGGCCCTGATTCAGGCGCGACAAGGTGGCAGCATCGAGTCTGTCGACACTTTCGTCGAACAACGCTTTCGCCTGCCTTGCCAGCTCCTCTTCGTTGCGTGGCTCGTTCATTGCCAATGTTCTCCCAATGCGTCCCGAAGCGTATGCACGGCCCGGGAGTAGTGTGTCTTGACGCTGCCCTGACTGCAGCCCATCGCGACGGCTGTTCCTGCGACGTCCAGACATTCAAATGTGCGCAGCATGAATGCCTCACGCTGCCGTGCGGGCAACCTGCCCACCGCGTTTTCGAGCTGGTGCATCGCCTCTTGCGTCTGCAACTGCTCGTCCGGACTTCTGCCGCCCGGGTCCGGCGCCTGTGCGACCGGATCGAAATCCTTGTCCGCGTCCGACCCCCGGCCGAACCACACCATCACCCGGTTGCGAACCGCCTGCCGACGATACCAGTCCCGAATGCCATTCTGCAGTATGCGGTAGAAGAGTGGCGTCCACTCATTCTCGGGTTGCTGCGAGTAATTCCTCGCCAGCTTGATCATGGCATCCTGCACCAGATCGAGCGCCTCATCGCGGTCGCGCACGGCGATCTCGGCAAAGCGCAAAGCCCGCCGCTCCACCCCGGCCAGAAACTGGTTGAGTTGCCGTTCGCGTTGCAGCGTCATCGCCCCTTTCGGTTGCTCGCGGCTGCACGATACCGCAAAAACACCGACGCGGGCGCTCATTTGCCACCGCTCATTGTCATGTGCGCATTCAGGTCCATCTGCGAGTTCCTCTTGACTCCCTCATGAGGTCATCTAAGTTGTCACACCTGAATTAACGCCTGGGCAAGCTCGCGGTTGACAGGCCTTTTGGTAATTTTCGCGCCCGTAATTATGTCAAATGATAATGACGGGCACGGCGTTTTGTTATTGTTTTTATTGGGGTTTTGTAATCAAGGAGCATGTTCTCAAGGTCGCCGTCAACGTGCCGTTGTCGCGACCGTTCGACTATTTGCCGCCCGCGGACGGTCCCGGCCCGGTGGCCGGCGCCCGTGTCCTCGTGCCATTCGGGCGACGCCGCCAGGTCGGGGTCGTGCTCGCACACGCCGACCACAGCGACGTCCCTGACGGCAAAATCCGGCGTGCGATCGAAACGCTCGACCATGAACCGCTTCTCGGCCCGGCAGATCGCTGGCTGATCGGCTTCACGAGCGACTACTACCATCACCCGATCGGTGAAGTCGCCGCCGCCGCCGTTCCGGCGTTGCTGCGGCAAGGCCGGCCGCTGAATCCGCTGCTGCAATGTCTGACGGTCACCGAGCCCGGCACGCAATTCGATATCGAAACACTCGCGAAAAGGGCCCCCCGCCAGGCCGAATTGCTCGAAGCACTGTGCGATGCCGGTGGTAACGGCATTGATGTCGACACACTGAACGAGCAAATGCCAACCTGGCGACGTGCCAGTAAGGGGCTCATGGAAAAGGGCCTTGTCACCCTTTTCGAAACGCAGGCAGATGCGCCGCCAATGCCCGAACTTCGAGCGCGGACACCCGGTCCCGAGCTCAACGACGATCAGAAACGGGCGTTGTCCGCGATTCGTGGCATGAGCGGATTCAGCGCAAGCATCCTCGACGGCGTCACGGGCAGCGGCAAGACCGAGATTTACCTGCACCTGATTGCCGACACGATCGACGACGGCAAACAGGCCCTTGTGCTCGTGCCCGAGATTGGTCTGACGCCGCAGCTCGTATCCAGGCTGCGTGAGAGACTCGGCATCGAACCGGCGTTGCTGCATTCGGCGCTGACCGACATCGAGCGCCTGAACGCCTGGCGCAGTGCCCGCTGCGGCGACGCGAAGCTCATCGTCGGCACGCGCTCGGCAGTGTTCACGCCGCTGCCCGTTGCGGGCCTGATCATCGTCGACGAGGAACACGATCCCTCGTTCAAACAACACGAAGGCCTGCGCTACTCCGCGCGCGACCTCGCGATCGCACGCGCGAAGCACCTCGATATTCCGATCGTGCTGGGCTCCGCGACGCCGACGCTCGAAATGCTGCAGCACTGCGAGTCCGGCAGCTACAGTCACCTAGTGTTACCACGCCGGGCAGGCAGCGCCCGTCCTCCTCGCGTGCGGCTCGTCGACCTGAGCCGCTCGGCATCGACGGAAGGGCTCAGCGAGCCGCTTGCCGCTGCGATCGAGGAGCATCTCGGGTCCGGCGGACAGGTATTGATGTACCTGAATCGACGCGGTTTTGCGCCGACTCTCATTTGCACGGCCTGCGGTCATGTCGCGGAGTGTGCGCGCTGTGACTCGCGTATGACCGTGCACGCACGCGACCGCCGCCTGCGTTGCCATCACTGTGACGCTGCGCGCGCACTTGACGAAACCTGTACCGAGTGCGGCGAAACCGTGCGGCCACTCGGCGAAGGAACGCAGCGACTCGAGGATGTCCTTCGCGGCCGATTTCCACAGCACAGCATCACGCGCATCGACAGCGACAGCACCCAACGCAAAGGTGCGATGGACGAGGCATTGCAGCAAGCAACGCTCGGCAAGGCCGACATTCTCGTTGGTACGCAGATGCTATCGAAGGGCCATCACTTCCCGAAGCTTACGTTGGTCGGCGTGGTGAACGCGGACCAGGGGCTTTTCGGCACCGACTTTCGTAGCGACGAGCGCCTCGCCCAGTCCATCATCCAGGTCGCCGGGCGCGCCGGACGTGAAAGTCGCGTCGGCGAGGTCCTCATTCAAACCGCGTTCCCGGTACATCCATTCTGGCAACGCCTGATCGATGGCGGTTATCCGGGGGTCGCCAGGGACGCGCTCGAAGAGCGCCGGGCGACGCACTGGCCACCGTTCACGAGGCTTGTATTGATCCGCTCGGCCGCCCACCGTCGCGCCGATGCGCACGCATTTCTGGACATCGCGGCAGCACGCATCTCGACTAGCGGTGGCGCCCGTATTCGAGTGCTGGGGCCGGTCGACGCCCCGATGGCCCGACGGGCGGGTCGCTACCGTGCGCAATTGCTGTTGCAGAGCGCTGACCGCCGCGCCTTGCATGACGTGCTACGTGAACTCCGGCCGGTACTTGAGAACGAGCCAGCGGCCAGAAAGGTTCGCTGGTCAATCGACGTCGACCCCGTAGAATTGTTTTAGAGTTGGGCGCAACGCTGCTGTTACGGGTAGAATCGCCGGCTCGCTGGATCCAACCGCTGTTATGAAATCCGCAATCGCGCAATTCCTGAATGACGCTCTCGGCGGGCTGCCTGAGCTCGCCGATGCCATCGGCGACCTCGACATAGGCAGTACCGTGGAACGCACGCGCGACGCATCGCACGGTGATTTTGCGTCCAACATTGCCATGCGGCTCGCGAAGCCGGCGCGCCGCAGCCCGCGCGACCTTGCCGCGGCAATCGTGGAGCAATTACCCGATACCGACCAGATCGACAAAGTCGAGATCGCGGGTCCCGGCTTCATCAACTTCAGCCTGAGTGCGGCCGCTTTTCATGCCGAGGTCGCGACCATTCTCGACAAGGCTGACGAGTACGGCAGGCACGCGCCGAAATCGGCGCCGCGCATCCTGCTCGAGTTCGTCTCCGCCAATCCGACAGGGCCACTACATGTCGGCCATGGCCGGCACGCATCTTATGGAGCGACCGTCGGCAATCTGCTCGAGGCCGTTGGCTACCCGGTACACCGCGAGTACTACGTCAACGACGCCGGCCGGCAAATGGACATCCTCGGCGTCAGCGTCTGGCTGCGCTGGCTAGAACAGGGTGGTACGCAGCTGACGTTCCCGACCGCAGGTTATCGCGGCGCATACATTGGAGACATCGCAGATGCAATCCACACGGACGACATCGACATTGTGGACCGGAAAGCATTGATAGAAGGCGTTCCGGCCGATGCGCCCGATGGCGACAAGGAAGCGCATATCGAGGCGCTCATCGAGCGCGCCAAGCATCTACTCGGCGATGACGGTTTCGATCGAATTCGCCAGCAGGCACTCGACTCGATCCGCGATGACATCGAAGAGGACCTTGCCGAGTTCGGTGTGACGTTCGATCGCTGGTTCTCGGAGCAAAGTCTGATAAAAAGCAGCCGCATCGACGACGCACTGGCCGTGCTCGAGGAGCGCGACATGCTGTACAAGAAAGACGGCGCAACCTGGTTTCGGGCCATGGACTTTGGCGATGAAAAAGACCGCGTCGTCATTCGCGAGAATGGTGCCAAGACCTACTTTGCGTCGGATATCGCATATCACTTCGACAAGCGCGAGCGCGGCTTCGATCACCTCATCGACATTCTGGGCGCGGACCATCACGGCTACGTTACGCGAGTGAAGGCCGGGCTCGATGCGATGGGCTACAAGGCTGAGGACCTCGAGGTAGAGCTGGTGCAGTTTGTCGCCCTGTATCGTGGCGGCAAGAAAGTGCAGATGTCGACGCGCAGCGGCGAGTTCGACACGCTGCGACAGTTACGAGCTGATGTCGGCAACGACGCGGCGCGCTTCTTTTATGTGTCGCGCTCCAATGACCAGCACCTCGACTTCGACCTCGACGTCGCGAAGTCCCAATCAAATGACAACCCGGTGTTTTACATTCAGTATGCGCACGCTCGTATCGCGAGTGTGTTTCGCCAACTCACGGAAAAGAATTATGCGTGGGATGAGAGTAACGGCCGCCGCCATCTTGCCCTGCTCGACGAGCCGCAGGAGAGGGCGCTGATGACGGCGTTGAGCCGCTACCCGGAAGTCATTGACCTGGCGGCGAACAATCTTGCGCCACAGCATCTGGTGCATTATTTGCGCGACCTGGCCAACGACTTCCATACCTATTACAACGCGCACGTGTTTATTGTTGGTGACGACAGCCTGCGCGATGCCCGGCTCGCTCTTTGCGCAGCAACCCGGCACGTGATCGCCAACGGGCTCTTGATCCTCGGTGTGTCGGCGCCGGAGTCGATGTAGTGACCAAGAAGCGCAAGAAGCGCCGTTCAGCGGCTCGCAGCAAAAAACACGAGTACCCGAGCTGGGTCTGGATGCTGTTCGGTCTGGCGATCGGTCTTTCGGTAGCCTTCGCTATTTACGTCAGGGACGATCGCCCGCCCGCCCGTGTTAGCGCTGATTCGCGCGGACCCGCGAGCCTCGAAAGTGCCATCGACAACAACGGTGAGGTTGCGACCGAATCCGTCGATGAGGAGGCAAAAGAAAGCCGCTTCACTTTTTACAACGTTTTGCCCAACTTCGAAGTCGTCATTCCCGAGCAGGAGCTCGATGTGACGGCCGACCTCGAACCGCAGGCCGTCATGCAGCCCGGCCTTTACGTCCTGCAGGCCGGTTCGTTCAGCCGTCTCGAAGATGCGGACCGGCGCCGCGCGGAGCTCGCGCTGCAGGGAATCGAGTCGAATATTCAGCGCGTGACGATCGACGACAAGACATACCATCGTGTGCGCATCGGCCCGACCGATGATCTCGAGGAACTGAACATGTTACGCAGCCGCCTGCGCGCGGCGAAGATCGATGTCTTGCGCATTCGTCTCGGTGAATAGGCACCAGACAGGCTTCATCGCAACGTTCCTGCTGTCATTGACGGCTTGCACGACAACGGACTCGATCACTGCCGCCCCGGAGCCTGCGGAAGTAACCACACCCGGCGAGGCAGTAGCCCAACATGCGACCCCCGAGTCGGTTGGGATATCAACTATCAGCATTGCCGCTGTCGGCGACATGATGATCGGCACCAACTTCCCCGAAAACCATCTGCCGGACGATGACGGCATCGGCTTTCTCGCCGACGTCGCGCCCTGGTTCTGGTCCGCCGACGTTGCTTTCGGCAATCTCGAAGGCGTACTGGTTGACGGTGGCGAACCGGGCAAGAAGTGCAGCAACCCGAAAGCCTGCTATTTGTTCCGTTCTCCGACGCGCTACGCTTACCACTACCGCGCGGCCGGGCTTGACGTGCTGAGCCTCGCGAACAACCACGCACGGGATTTCGGCGAAGACGGCCGTACGATGACGATGCAGGCGCTCGATCGCGCCGGTATACGGCACTCCGGCCGTGAGGGCGACTTCGCAAGTTTCGAGGTCGGCGGTTTGCGCGTCGCGGTGCTCGCCTATGCCGTCACCAGAAACTCGAACCTGTTGCTCGACTACGAACTTTCCGAACGAACCGTCAGAGAGTTCGACCACACGCATGACATTGTCATCGTGTCGTTTCACGGTGGAGCAGAGGGACAGGACGTGACGCGCCTGCCGTTCGACGAAGAAGAGTATTTCGGTGAACCGCGGGGTGACGTCGTTCGCTTTGCGCGCATGGTCGTGGATGCCGGTGCTGATCTCGTCATCGGTCACGGTCCGCACGTCGTGCGCGCGATGGAGCGCTACAACGATCGCTTGATCGCCTATAGCCTCGGCAACTTCGCAACCTATTACGGCATCAGCGTGGCAGGAATCAAAGGCATTGCACCGATGCTGATAGTCAGGCTCGACGCGGAAGGCCGTTTCCTTGAAGGTGAGATCGTATCGACCGTGCAGATACGCCCGGCAGGACCCTCGATCGACCCCGAGCAGCGCGCCCTCAACATGATCCGTGGCCTGAGCATCAATGATTTCGGCAACCCGGGACTGCGCTTTGACGCCGACGGCAAAATCACGCCGGCGGAGAGAGCCCCTGTTACGCGGCGGTCGTTCGATGACAATTCTGGGTAGGCTTCAGGGCCGCGGGTTAGTTGTGGGATTATTCGGGCTCGGATAGACTCGTCGCTCACCCGTTCGCCGACGCTGCGACGAATTTTGATTCGACACTATCGGGACCCTTGACGTCACCGCAACCTCCATTGAATACCGTCGATCTCGGCTGCGGCCCAAACAAGACACCTGACGCCGTTGGCGTTGATCACTTCCCGTATCCGGGCGTCGACGTCGTGTGCGACCTGGACGAGGCCCCGTGGCCGCTGGATGACGACTCCTTTGATCGCATCATTGCGAGCCACGTGATCGAGCACGTCGAGTCGATACCGGACTTCATGCGCGAGATCCATCGGATCGCACGTCCCGGTGCAGAAGTATGGATTCGGACTCCACATTTCTCCTCCCATAACTCCTGGCAGGATCCGACACATCGCTGGCATCTCGGCACCCGGTGGCATGAAACGTTCTGCGAAAATTACCTGGCCGCGCAGCTGCCGGCATTCGAGTTCGTATCGGTCAAAGTGAAATTCGCGCGCAGCCCTCGCACGTTGCTGACCCGAATCGAGGCCCATTACTTCGGACCGGGCCGCTGGGAGGGCAGGCGGGCCTTTCGTGTCCCCGCACAGGAATTCACGACCTGTTTGCGCGTGACAAAAACATGAACATCTAGGCCGTGCAACTGGCGCTGGAAATTTCGTCGACGCTAACGCGGACTCACCATGGAGTTAAGCGCTATACATTAAACCTGTTGGATGCCCTGACTACGCTGCCCGGTGCAGACCTGCAGATCAAGCCGTTGCTCCGCCTTACCCGATTTCATAAGCGCAAATTTACGCCGGCGATGCCGTGGCCGGCTCGCTGGTATATTTCCGGGCCCTGGCCGGCCGTGCCGGGCTGCGATGTTTTTCACGGCCTGGACATGCGGGTTCCGTATACGCCCAATCGCATGTTCCGGATCTGCACCTTGCACGACTGTGCTTACTTGAGGTTAGGCGATCGAAATCCGAGTACTGTAAAACGCCGGCACCGCATGTTTCAGCACACGGCACGCGTTGCTCATCGCATTATCGCCGACACTGAAGCATCCAAGAACGATTTCCTCCATTACTACGAGTATCCGGCAGAACGCATTGAGGTGGTTCATCTTGGTATTGCGCCGATTTTTCTGGACGACAGTGCCGCCGCGCGGGAGCAATGGGAGAACAAGGCCTCGAAGGCCTATTTCCTGGCGTATGCCGGCGATGCGAGAAAGAATCTCCCCCGGGTGATCAGCGGTTTTCTAGGATCTCGAGCCGCGCGTGAGTTCGATTTGCGGATAATCGGTCGTCCGCCGGAGTCAGACCTCGAGAGCCTGGGCAAAGCTGCCGTCGACGATCGGGTTCATTTTCTGGGTCACGTCGACGATGAACGGTTGGCACAACAGTATCGCGGCTCCCGGGGTTTGCTCTTCCCCAGTCTGCTGGAGGGTTTCGGGCTGCCTATACTCGAGGCCATGGCTTGCCATGCTCCGGTCCTGACCAGCCAGAGCGGCGCGACGGCCGAGGTCGCCGGGGGGCACGCGTTACTGGTCGACCCCGAATCGATTGCTGCGATCACAGCTGGTATAGACGCGCTATGCGACTTGCCTGATCGAGCGCTGCTCGACGCAGCAACCTACGCCCGCACCTGTACCTGGAAGCGAACCGCCGAGAAAACACTCGCGGTCTATCGACAGAGTCTTGAATGAAACGCGGCTTACTCTTCAACAGACACTGATTTGAAATCCACGCCCAGCGAGCGCAGTTTACGATAGAGGTGCGTCCGCTCCATACCGACGCGCTTGGCAAGTTGGCCCACCTTGCCATCGCACAACACGAGTTGCTGCTGCAGGTAGGCGCGCTCGAATTGTTCCCGCGCTTCGCGAAGCGGCAGCGCAAGCAGATCCTGTTTGACAAGTGGCTCGTCGATCGGCGCGGCACTCGAAATCTCGGCCTCGACTTCCCCGAGTGAGATATCGTCTTCGGTGTCCGCCATCAACAGGCGCCGCACGAGGTTCTTCAGTTCCCGCACGTTGTCCGGCCACGGATAGTTCCTGAGCCGGTTTTGTGCCGCGACGCTGAAGCGGCGGAATCCGAGCCCTTCGGAATCGACCAGTTTGTCGACATAGTAGGTAAGCAACTCGGGTACGTCCTCCGCGTACTCGCGCAGTGGCGGTACACGCAGACCGAGAATGCCCAGGTGCGCAACGAGGTCGCGTCGCAATTCGCCGCTCTCCACCTTCGCTTCGTAATCCGCATCGATGGTCGCGACGACGCGCGCGTCGAGGCGTACCGGACGACTGCTGCCAACGCGGGTGAAGCTGCCGTCCTCGAGCGCGCCGAGCAGGATCTTCTGGCCGGCCGCATTGAGGTCAGCAAGCTCGTCGATGACCAGCGTGCCATGGCTTGCCTTCTCGAACGCACCCATATGCACCTCGCCGTCGTGTTCGCTGCCAAGCAAATTTTCTTCAACATTGTTGTCGGTCAACGATGCGGCCGTAAGACTTATCAGCGGTTCGTCGGCTTGCCGGCTCAGCGCGTGCATGTAGCGTGCAAAGGCACCGCGGCCGGTGCCTGGCTCGCCACTCAACAACACAGCGGCGTCATGCCGTGCATATTGCTGCACCTTATCTCTGAGCGCCTGCATCAGCGCGCTGCGCCCAACCGGCGCCAGCGGCGAGGGCAGCATGCCACGTGCCCCTGCCCCCTGTTTCCCGGCTGACTCGAGCGCGCCCTCGACGGTGCGCAGAAGCTTTGCCAGTGACAACGGCTTTTCGACGAAGTCATGCGCTCCGAGGCGGGTCGCCTCAACGGCCGTATCAACGGTACCGTGTCCCGACATGATGACGACGGGGCAATTCAGGTCGCCTTCTTCCGACCACTCGCGCAACAAGGTGATGCCGTCAGTGTCGGGCATCCATATGTCGAGCAAGATAAGGTCAAATTTATCGCCACCGCGCGCGGTCCTCGCCTCATCGGCATTCGCCGCGACGGTCACACCGTAGCCCTCTTCCGACAGAATTTCCTGGATCAACGCACGAATATCTTCTTCGTCATCAACCACGAGCACCTGAGAGTTGCTCATGCTCTTTCCCTCCTCTTTTCGGCCCGACCCGTCCCTTTCGCGATCATTGCTTCGCGGGCTGCCTCATTGATCGGCAGTCTGATGCTGATAATTGCACCGCCGTCGTTGTGGTTCTTGGCGAGGATCGATCCAACGTGTTCCTCGACGAGTTTCTTGACTATGGCAAGTCCAAGCCCGGTCCCTTTCGGCTTGGTCGTAACGTACGGGTCGAAAATCTGGCTTATCGAGCCAGTGTCGAACCCCGGGCCGTTGTCCTCCACCCGGATCTGTGCAAAATCAATGCCGCCGAACTCGGCCGCGCTGGCATGAACATCGATGCGAGGTTCGCTGACATTCTCGAGTGCCTCGGTCGCATTGCGAAGCAGGTTGTGCAAAATCTGCCGTACCCGGCCGACGTCGGCCTCGAGCAATGGCATCGTCGGATCTGAAGTGACGACGATCGTCACGCCAGTGTCCTGACTCCGGTACAAATCGACCACCTCATGCACCAGCTTGTCGAGGTCGAAGTTGTCCATGTCCATGTCCGGTGCGCGCGCATAGTCACTGAACGCATTGACCATCTCTTTCATTGCTTCGACCTGCTGCACGATCGTATGTGTGGCACGGTCGAGGACCTGCGCTTCGTCACTTGTCATTTCGGCCAGATATTTGCGCCGCAGGCGCTCGGCTGACAGTTGTATCGGCGTCAGCGGATTCTTGATCTCGTGTGCAAGCCGGCGTGCGACCTCACCCCAGGCAGCATCGCGCTGTGCCTGCAGTAGTGCCGTGATATCGTCGAACACGACGACGTAGCCGGCCGGGCTGTCTTCATCACCGGGCAGGGCCGTGCAAGCACAGGTCAGCACACGCCGCCCCACTTCGCCGCGCAACACGATCTGCTCACGCCATTCCGTTTCACCCGCGCTCAGATGGACTCGCGCCACGTCGACGAACTGCTCGAGCAAAGGCTCGTTTTTCGCAACGTCCGGCAGATATTCGCCCACGCTGTTGCCGAGGTCCACGTTGAGGATCGCGCCGGATGCCTGGTTGGCGTTGCGAATCCTGAGATCCGCATCGAGCGCGACGACGCCGGTCGACAAGCGCGCAAGAATGACTTCGAGATTGGTGCGCTCCGCCTCGACCAACGCCTGGCTGAGGCTCGCTTCGCGGCGCGCCGCCGCAAGGCGCTGCGTCATGTCGTTAAACGAATTGATCAGAAAGCCGATTTCGTCTCGCGTCGATGACGGCAATCGCATGTCGAAGTCGCCGGCTGCGACTGCGCGGGTTCCCGCGACGAGATCCTGGATAGGCGCAACGAGTCGCCGCGACAATACAAATGCGCCATAGATCGCTGCCAGCAAGCTGAGCATCAATACGACCGTCAACGTCAAAGTAAACGTATTTTTCAGCGGCTCGCGGAGGAATACGAGTTGCTGGTACTCGCGTTGCGAGCGCTCGACGCTGGTGGCCATGCGACTCAGTCGATCTGCAACCGGAAAGTGCGCCTGGATCACGCCAACGGGATCGGTCCGGCCGCGTACCGTGAACAACACGGCTGTTCGAATTTCGTAGCGACCGCTTTCGAGTGGATCGAGGCTCACGAACGAGGGATTGCGCTCGGTCAACATCCGCATTTCGTCAATCGGCGGCCGCGGCAGCGCGGCGGACGAACTGTCCGAACTGGTCGCGAGAATCTGTGCGTTGCGGCCAAACAGCGTGATCTCGCCCGCGCCGGCCTCACGTCGCAACATGCTGAGCTCGAAAACGAACTGTCGCTCGTTGACGCTCGCGAGTTGCCGGGCGATTTGCCGCGTCGAAGACAGGTGTTCGCGCATCTGCAACTCCAGCGCGGCACGGCTGAGTTCAATCGCGTTGTTGAGGCCCTCTTCGACTTCAACGTTGAACCACGTGTCGATACCGCGGTTGATGAACTGCACGGAAAAATAGAACACGACCAGCAATGGCAATATGGCAAGGCCGACAAACATGCCGACCATGCGCGCCTTGAGTCGTGCGCCCGGGACGTTCTCCCTGTATTCGCGCAGCAAGCGCATCAGGTTGCCGATGAGCAAAATGAACAACAGGACTACGCCCGCGATATTGATCGTGAGGATGACGTTGTTGAGACGATCGAAGTCGTCGGAGTTCTGGCCGGTCACGCTCAGCAGGAACAGCGCAATGAGCGACAGCAACACACCGGAAGCGGCCAGCAGCGTATAGAGCGCTCGTTTTAGTGTTCGAGTAACCATTCGTACCATGCGCTTTTGAGTTGCCATTGATCGCGCCAGAAGAACAGCAATCGCAAGGGTGCCGAGTACTGTTCCGTAGCTAGCAGGGCGCGAACTCTTACCCTGTAGTCCCGGTTGGGCACGAGCAGTGATTCATCGATGACCGGCAGCTCCTGCACGCGCCCGAGATTGTTCAGTGCCGAGTAAAGTGTTGCGAAAGAGTCCTGATCACCACTGTTGAGATTGCGCACGATATAGCGCTGGCTCAACGGGCGATATTCGAGCTCGAAACGCACGGCCAGTTCGGCGTCGAGCGAATCGATATAAAGACGGCGTACCCGGATGACCTGCATTTGCAACTCGATGGTCAACGGCACGCCGCTGTTCAGCGCATTCAGCGCTTCGCTCGACAACACCAGCTGCAGGCGCGCATCGAGCATATGCACGCCACCCTGCAGTGCGGTCGAGGCCGAACGAACCTCGAAATAGCCCTCGCGCGGTACCGGGTCCTGTGCAAACCCGACGCTCACCAGCGTGACCGCCGCCGTGGCGATCATGCTACGGCGGGCAAACCGGCCAATACCCTGGATTGTTGTTCGTGACATTTTTCTTCAGGCAGCTCTCTCGAGGCAGGCGTAGTAGAAACCATCCAGACCTACCGTGCCGGGTAGAAGCTGGAATCCACAGGCCTTGCGGTGCATTACATCGCGGATGTTGTTATTTTGCAACACGTCATTTTCCTGTGCGTCCGGCGTCGCCTCGAGAAACGGCGCCACGACGCGGTCATTCTCGGCCGCGATTACTGAGCAAGTGACGTATAACAGGCGACCACCCGGCGCCAAAACGCGCCACAAGCTGTCGAGCAGGGCCCGTTGCTCGCCCGCGAGCCGCGCGATGTCCGTCTCACGACGCAATATCTTGATGTCCGGGTGCCTGCGAATGACGCCGCTTGCCGAACAGGGCGCATCGAGCAGAATCGCGCCGAACGGCTCGCCGTCCCACCATGTCTCTGGCGTTGATGCGTCGCCACAAACAAGCGTCGCGTTGGCATCGAGTCCGAGTCGCTGCAGATTGTCCGGGATAGCCTGCAAGCGCTCTTTGTCTTTCTCCACGCATGTCAGAGCAATGTCAGGGCCGCCGAGTTCCAGCAAATGTCCGCTTTTTCCGCCGGGTGCCGCGCAGGCATCGAGTACGTGTCCTCGCTTGCCCTCCAGCAGCCAGGGGGCGGCGAGCTGTGCGGCTCCGTCCTGCACGGAAACCATGCCTTCCCGGAAACCCGGCAGATCGTCGACACCAACCGGCTCCTCCAGGCGCAAGGCACCGGGAATCGCGTCGAAACAATCGTTGGCAAGGCCCTCCGCCTCGAGGCGCGCCGCGTACGAAGCAGCGGTTTCCCGGCTCGAATTGACGCGCAACCACATCGGCGCGCGCGCATTATTCGCCGAGAGAATATCGCCGGCATCGTCGGGCCAGTCTGCGGTGATGGCGTCAATCAGCCACTGTGGATGGTTGTGCGCAGCTTCGGCGGACTCCGGCTCTTTCAACGCCGTATCCTCGCGCACGAAGCGACGCAAAACCGCATTCAACAGTCCCGCAAGCTTCGGACGCCGCAGCAAACGCGATGCCTCGACAGTCTGCGATACCACGGCATGATCCGGAATGCGGGTCTCGGTAAGTTGATACAGCCCGATCGCGAGCAGCGTATTGATGACGCTATCACGCTCACGCAGCGGCCGACTGATCAGTTGATCGATCCAGGACTGCAGTCGCCAGTGGTGTCGCAGCGTGCCGAAACAAAGCAGTCGCAATAGAGCGCGATCATCGATCGCAACCTTGCCCTCGCTTTTTGCAAGCGCGGCATCGAGTGAGCGCCCGGAGCTGACGACTGCGTCGACAATTTCTGCTGCTGTCGCCCGGATGCGCGCACCTTTCCTGGTGCCGCTCACTGCGGAACGCTCAGTGTCTTGCCCGCCAGGTCTACGGTTGCTGAAAATTCGGCACCCGTGACCGGGCGCTTGCCCGGCCGTTGCAAGGACTCGAGTATCAGACCCCCTTCACCGCAGGCGACGACAATTCCACGTCGCCCGCTAGCCACGACTTTCCCCGCCTGGTCGCAAACATCGTCAATCCTGGAAACCTGCCACAACTTGATTCGTTGGCCGTCGAGGTCAAACCAGGCCCCGGGCACGGGATTGTAGGCGCGAACCAACCGCTTCAATTCATGCGCGGATCGACGCCAGTCCAGTACTGCATCCTGCTTGCCGATCTTTGCCGCATAAGTTACCTGCGACTCATCCTGTACGCGTGACTCGAGATCGCCATTGATAATTGCAGCAAGATTCCGCACGAGCAATTCACCGCCAAGGCCGGCCAGCCGGTCGTGCAGTTCGCCGGCCGTCTCGTCATCGCCGATGGTAAGCGCCTGCGTTGCATACACGGGACCGCAATCCAGTCCCGCCGTCATCGCCATCAGGCTGATGCCCGTCTCGGGGTCGCCATTAAGGATCGCCGCCTGGATAGGCGCCGCACCTCGCCAGTGCGGCAGCAGCGACGCGTGCACATTGAGGCAGCCGTACTGCGGAATATCGAGTACGTCTTGCGGCAGGATCAACCCATAGGCAGCAACGATCATGATGTCCGGAGACAATGCCGCGAGTTCGGCAACGACATCGGCATCCCGCAGTGTTGCCGGCTGCAGCACATCGATGCCCTCTTCGACCGCGAAACATTTCACAGGGCTTGCGCTGAGGCGCTTGCCGCGTCCAGCTGGGCGATCCGGTTGCGTCATGACAGCGACGGGCTTGATGCCCGCGTCGAGGAGCGCCCTCAGTGACGCGAGTGCGAACTCCGGCGTACCGGCAAACAGCACTTTGGAGCTTGTCATGATGGTTGCTTTGCTACCCGCGAGTTCTGCTTACGCGATGATCGCGGCGCCCTGGTGACGACGCTCTTTCTCGAGTCGTTTACGAATGCGTTGTCGCTTCGCTTCGGAAAGGTAGTCGACGAAGAGCTTGCCGTCGAGGTGATCGATCTCGTGTTGCACACACACAGCGAGCAGTCCTTCGAATTCCTCTTCGCGAGCCGCGCCGTCACGATCGAGAAAGCGCACACGGACATGTTCTGCGCGCTCCACTTCTTCGTAGTAGCCCGGCACCGACAGGCAACCTTCTTCAGTGACGGTAACGCCGTCCTTCTCAAGTATCTCGGGGTTGATGAATACATGCGGCTCGTTCTTATCGGTTGATATATCGCTCACCAGCAAGCGCTGGTGCACGTCTACCTGTGTTGCGGCGAGGCCGATGCCCGGCGCCGTGTACATCGTCTCGAACATGTCGTCGATGAGCGATCGCAACTCGTCGTCGACGGTCTCGACCGGCGCCGCTTTCTTGCGCAATCGCGGGTCGGGAAACTCCAGAATCGTCAGTTTTGCCATAATTTGCCTGCAGCGATTTGGGGAGTTTGGCATGCAAAATTGCCAACGTAGAACATAATCATTCCGCCCGGATCTCGCGTGAAAATTTACAAAAATCGCCTAAATGATTGACTTTATTGAATAAGATGTCAGACAATGCCGCCAAGCACGAGGCCTCCCCGAGCGCCTTTTTGGGTCGGAAATGTGACGTAATTGGCAGCCGCGGCAATGCCGGAACGACATATTATAGCAACGCCGCGAAAAGCCCGGCTTGAACCATTAGATATGGAGCACCCGCGAACTATGTTCCCCCGCACACAATGCCTGAAACTCTCTCTCCGGCTCACCGCTTATGCGTTGGCCGCCCTGCTGGCCGGATGCTCCTCGAACCCGTCTTCGGGCGACGATAATGGCGCGGCGATTCCTGCCGCGGCAAGCGCGCCGTACGACAGCGACGCGCAGTCACCGGTGCCGGAATACAGCGGCCCGGTCATCGAGCGCGTTAGTGAGCCCGTACCGCTCGCTGAAAATCACCCGAACGAATATGTCGTGCAGGTCGGCGACACACTTTGGGATATTGCGGCGACGTTCCTCAAGGACCCCTGGTTCTGGCCGGAGATCTGGCACATCAATCCGGAAATCGAGAACCCGCACCTCATTTATCCGGGCGACGTCCTGGGACTCATTTACATCGACGGCATGCCACGCGTCACGAATGTGCGCGCATCGACATATCGCATGTCGCCGCAAGCCCGCATATCGCCGATCACGCAGGCGGTGACGAGTATTCCGTACGAGTCCGTATCCGCATTCCTGTCGAGTGGCGCGGTGCTGGAACGGCGCGAGGCCGATCGCATGCCGTACCTGCTCAGCACCCGCGGCGATCATCTCATGGCCTCTGCCGGCAACGAGATCTACGTTCGTGGTATCGACGACGCAGCCCTTGGATCGCGTTACAACGTCGTACAAGTTGGCAGCCCGCTCGTGGATCCTGACGACAACAAGCTCATCGGTTACCAAGGTCGTTTTGTCGCCGAAGGCACCCTGAGACGTAGCGGCGACCCGGCGACGGTCGCTTTGACCGACTCGAATCAGGAAACGATTCCTGGCGACAAGCTGATCCCGGAGTCAGTGGATATCCCGCTGAACTTCTATCCCCGGGCACCGAGCAGCACGATTGACGGCCGCATTATTTCGGTCGTCGGCGGTGTCACGCAGATCGGGCAATACATGGTTGTCGTTCTAAACCGCGGCACGCGCGACGGCCTTTCGGTCGGCGATGTGCTGACCGTTTACCAGACAGGTCAAACTGTAAAGGACCGCTTCGGCGGTGGTAATGTGCGTTTGCCTGACGAGCCGGCCGGCACGCTCATGGTCTTCAAGGTTTACGATCGCATCGGTTACGGTCTGGTTATGGAAGCGACGCAAGCGATCCATATTCACGACACCGTTCGCAATCCAATCTGATCGCCAATATCCGTTTTGACGAAGACGGCGCCTGCGGGCGCCGTTTTTTTGAGAAGCGATCAGATAATCGTGCAGTGCCGAATTCGCGCCGCTGTATGATGAACGGGTATGAAGAACCCGGACCCTGCCGTGGAGACAGTCGAGCACGAGTGGTTACAACATGTGAGCCACCACCTGGTCCGGTTGGGCGACGACGCCTACCCGGAACTCCTCGCGCAGATTCCCGATCCACCACCTGATCTGTATATCAATGGCGATCCGGAATTGCTGCACTTGCCCGCACTCGCGATCGTCGGCAGCCGCAACCCCACGACGACCGGCAGCCGCAATGCGTTCGAATTCGCCCGACACCTGGGTGGCGCCGGTTTTTGTATCGTCAGCGGTCTGGCTCAGGGCATCGATGCCGCCGCGCATCGTGGTGCGCTCGCGGCCGGCGCCCCAACCATCGCTTTCCTCGGGCACGGCATCGACCGCGTCTATCCTGCCGTCAACCGCGAGCTCGCCCACGAGATCGCCGCGAGCGGCGCTCTGGTGAGCGAATTTGCGCTCGGAATGCAGCCACACAAGAGCCTGTTCCCACAACGCAATCGTCTGATTAGCGGCATAAGCTTCGGCACGCTGGTCGTGGAAGCGGCACAGCGCAGCGGTTCGCTTATTACGGCGAGGCTGTCTGCGGAGCAGGGCCGCGAGGTTTTCGCGTTGCCGGGCTCTATCCATAATCCCTTGTCGCGTGGTTGCCACCGGCTGATCCGGCAAGGTGCGAAACTTGTCGAGACGGCTGACGACATCGTCGCAGAGCTTGCCCCGCTCGCAGGCCATGTGCTGCAAAGTGCTGTGGAATCAACAGCGTCCGTGAGCTCATCGATCACTGTCGAGCAAGAGTACGAAAAGCTCCTCAACGTTCTCGGCCACGACCCAATGAGTACCGACGATCTCGTCGTGCAGTCCGGATTGACGATTGATCAGGTTTCCTCC
>Ga0255054_10000675_pt1 | contig 20167 bp, 18 predicted proteins | sample JV7_2_23_MG_FD_188634 | JGI IMG/M metagenome (GOLD analysis project Ga0255054, IMG submission 188634) | Seawater microbial communities from Jervis Inlet, British Columbia, Canada - JV7_2_23 | ecosystem: Environmental > Aquatic > Marine > Inlet | place: Canada: British Columbia | collected...
TTATTATTTTTCCCTTGACATTTTTTTTAGCGTTGGCTTAATTGATGATTGCACCCGCAACGTCATTTGAACATCTAGCGTTCACCATCCATATTTTCATTCGAGGCAGAAATGAAGATCAGCAACCTGGTTAAACGTACCGGCGTACCCAAAGAAACCATTCATTTTTATATCCGTGAAGGGTTACTTCGCAAGCCCCGCAAATCCGGGATTAATATCGCAGATTATAACGAAAATCACGTCAAACAAATCCGGTTCATCAAGGAACTGCGGGACAATTATTACTTTCCGATTCCCTTGATAAGGAAGATTATCAGGAAAGTCAAAAAGCAACCCTCTTCCGACCGGGTCTTTTTTGAACTTCATAGCAAATATTTTCGTCCGGCAGACCGGCTGCTTACCGGAAAAATTGTCGGGATAAACGCATTTCATGAAACTACAGGTCTGGGGCGCAAATGGATCTGCAAGGCCGAAGAATGGGGACTCATTAAGCCGCAAGTGCATGACGGACAGGCCGTTTATTCACTCGATGACATCGCCATCGGCAAATTGATGGTTGATATGGACCGTATCGGCTTCGGTCCCAAAGATGGTCACGACCCCGAGGATCTGCGATACATCGCCGATTTCGTTAAGGAGTTCGTGGTAAACAGTTTTAAGAAATATTACCAGACCAATCTGGAAAAATTGTCGGCGGCGGATTTTGACCAAAAGCGGGACCAGTTTCATGAAGTCATCAGCCTGTTTTTCTATCATCTGTATCGTAAATTTGCCAGGCAGGCGATCGGCCACCTGCTTGAATCCGAAGCCAACGATTAAATGCCATGATTGAGCTTTTTCCCAACATATTCTATATTCCCGGCAAAAATAATTCACGGTATCCTTACTGCGCCTGCCTGTATCTAAAGGGCCAAAACATGCGGGTGCTGATTGATGCCGGTATGGGCGCCAGCCATCTCGCGCCGGTAAAAAAATGGGGCATTGACTTTTTGATCTTAACGCACTGCCATATTGATCATCGACTGACCCGCGTAGAGATTCCGGATGTGCCGGTCTGGTGCCATGAAGCGGAAGCCCCTTTTTTAAATGACCGAAATCTTTTTTTTAATGCCATCGGCCTGCTGCGAAGCGGGTTGAACTTAGCGGGACCCTTGGACTATACCGACGGCACGTTCGGAATCGAAATCAGTCATCACCTGCATGACGCAGAACGCATAGACCTGGGGGGCATCACCCTCGAAGCCATCCATACCCCCGGACACACGCCAGGCCATCTCGCGTTTTACATCCCTGAAGCGGATCTCCTTTTTGCGGGAGATGTGGATCTTACCTCCTTTGGCCCCTTCTATGGGCACGACTTTGCTGACATTGACGAATTTCTCAAATCCATTGAAAGGCTAAGGCAGTTGAACGCCAGAATGGTAACCACAGGCCATGCCGGTCCCTTTAATGCTCAGGTCATCGAAAAATTTAATGTGTACGAAGAAATTGTTTATCGCCGAGATCGGCTGGTACTTGATCAATTAAAACAGCCAAGGGCGATTGGTGAATTTAGAAGCCGCAATCTCATATTTCGAACCTACCCTGATTTTCCGGATCTGATTCGTTGGTTTGAGATTGTCCACATTGAAAAGCATTTAGAGCGATTAAGAGCCATGGGAAAAGTTCAACGCGTACACGATATGTGGTCAGCAAGTTGATCTCTGAAGATGCCGGCCATATAACCGGAGAGACCGTTTATGCAAACGGCGGCTCGCCGGCCAATGGGGAATTGCATGGAGGAATCAATGGCGGAGAAGACCTATCAACCCGGAGAAAACTATAATTACCCCCTCATTATTAAAAAGTTGCTCAACACCCCCTTGATCTATTCGCCCGATCAGGAAATTGTCTACGATGACAAGAATCGCTATACCTATCGAACTTTGAATAATCGCATCAACCGGTTGGCAAGTGGTCTAAAGAAATTAGGAGTGGCTAAAGGGGACATTGTCGCCGTGTTTGATTATGACAGTCATCGCTACCTGGAATGTTTTTTTGCCATTCCGATGATGGGAGCGGTGCTGCAGACGATAAACTGGCGGCTGTCAGTTGATCAGATTTTATACACACTCAACCACGCAGAGGCGAAAGTCATCATCATCCATGCTGAATTTCTCCCGATTCTGGAAAACATCAGAGATAAATTGGAAACTGTTCAGAAGTTTGTAATAATCGACGAGGACGACGATGCCGCGGGTCCTAAATTAAAAGGTGATGCGCTTTATGAGCAAATGTTGCAATCTGGATCACCTGCTTACGCATTTCCGGATCTCGACGAAAACACCAAAGCTACAACGTTTTACACCACCGGTACCACCGGCAATCCAAAAGGAGTTTATTTTTCCCACCGCCAATTGATGCTGCACACCCTTGGCGTGGGCTTTGTCTCCGGCTGCTATCACACCATCGGACGCTTTCGATCAAATGATGTCTATATGCCGCTAACACCCATGTTTCACGTCCATGCCTGGGGGTTTCCCTATGTGGCCACGCTGATGGGTGCAAAACAGGTCTATCCCGGCCGTTACGAGCCGGAGAAACTCTTAAAATTAATCGAAAAGGAAGGAGTAACGTATTCCCACTGTGTGCCCACGATTTTGCAGATGCTTTTAAATTGCCCTTACATAAACCAGGTGGATCTGTCAAACTGGAAGGTAACTATCGGCGGTGCCCGATTGCCCAGAGGCCAGGCCCAGGCGGCTAAAAATTTTGGCATTGAGATTCATGCCGGCTACGGCATGTCGGAGACCTGTCCGGTCATCAGCACTGCAACCCCCATGGAACACATGCTCAATTGGGAAGAGGAGGCGTTGCTGGACATCATTATCAAAACCGGGCGCCCGCTTCCATTGGTGGAATTGGAAGTTTTCGATGCGCAAGACAAGGCTTTGCCGCATGACGGGAAATCATGCGGCGAGGTGGTCATGCGGGCTCCCTGGCTGACCGCAGGCTATTTCAAGGAGCCGGCCAAAACCAAGGAACTGTGGAGCATCGGCTGGCTGCACAGCGGCGACGTGGGACACATTGATAAAAACGGTTACCTGCAGATTACCGACCGGATCAAAGATGTTATCAAAAGCGGGGGGGAATGGATATCATCATTGGATCTGGAAAACCTGATGAGCCAGCATGAAGCGGTGCTGGAATCGGCCGCCATCGGAATTCCGGATGAAAAGTGGGGGGAGCGGCCGCTGATGATTGTGACCTTAAAGCCAGAATATAAGGGCAAAGTGACGGCCGAAGAATTTAAACAATTTATGCAAAAATTTGCCGAAGAAGGAAAATTGCCCAAATACGGCGTGCCGGATCTTTTCGAATTTGTGGATGAGATTCCCAAAACCAGTGTCGGAAAATTGGATAAAAAGGAATTAAGAAGATTTTACATGAAATAATTTCTGTTTTTCTTGCAACCCGCTTTAACCGTTTGTGAACTGGCTGCGGTGTTTTGCTTGCGCGGGGCTGGTGGCGGAGTCGGGATTTGAAGCAAGGAACCTGGCAGGCCGGTTTTAAGGAGATGGTTATGGCAATTGATGGGCGGCTTAAAGCTAAAGTGGCCATTATCACTGGAGCGGCCAGCGGCATCGGAAAAGCAACTGCAGTTTTGTTCGCAAAAGAAGGTGCTCAGCTCGCACTGGCAGATATTGATGCAGATGGTTTAAAAGAAGTGGCGGACCTCATTGCGGAAGCCGGCGGGGCGGCTATCATAAAAAAGACAGATGTTTCCAATGAAGATGAGATCAAAGCGCTTGTCGGGCGTACTTTAAAATCATATTCAAAAATCGATATCTTATGTAATATTGCCGGTGTTGCAGAGGAAATGACAGATCTCGATCAGCAAGATAGAAGCGTCTGGCAGCGGGTTTATGATGTGAATGTCATGGGCGCGGTATACACCACAAAGCATGTTTGCCTGCATATGCAGGAGAGAAAATGCGGTGCCATCGTGAATATTTCATCTGTTGCCGGCATACGATCCGGAGCCGGCGGAAATGCTTACAGCGCCAGCAAGGCGGCGCTCATTAATTTTACGCAAACGGCGGCCTGCGATTTGGGCGGATACAATGTACGCGTAAATGCCGTTTGCCCCGGTCTGATTGAAACTGGAATGACCCAATCGATTTTCGATTATGCCAGGAAAGTCGGCAAGGAGAGTAAACTGGGCAGCCGTTGTGAATTAAGGCGTTACGGAAAATCCGAAGAGGTTGCCCATGTCATCCTGTTTCTGGCCAGCGATGAAGCCAGCTATGTGACCGGACAGGCGCTCCCGGTGGATGGCGGCAACACGGCATCCTTAAATCTTCCGGGCATGAAAGTTTAGCAGCTTGAGGATTTTTTTCGAGCATATCCCGCGCCCAGTCCGCCGCCATTTTGGCAAATGCTTTGATTGTATCTGTGTCGTTGAAAACCAGCCATTCAACCAGCTGGGCATTGCTGGCCGTTGGGGCATAGCGTGCAATCTCGATTAATCTTTTGATCTTTTCCTTTTCAACCGGTTTGTCTTTAAATAGGCGGATGGAACGGCGTGAGCGCAGAAATTGCACCACCTGCGCTTCATTGATGGCAAACTCTTTTTGGATCGGTGGGCAATCCTCAATGGAAACCATTTTATGGCTAAGGGCTCCGTGAGGACAGACCGCCACGCAATGACCGCAGATTAAACAGGAATGTTCACCCCCGGGCACCATCTCCGGATAGCTTTCTTTGTCTTTGAGGCCGATAATGGCCCTGGGGCAGTCTCTGGCGCAGAATCCGTCTTGCTCACATTTACTTTCGTCAACAATTAGCAGGCTCATTTTCCTTTTCCTTTTTGAGATGGGTTTTAGTCCTTGGCACCCTCAACCATTTCGCGGCCCAAATCATAAGCTGACAGATTAACCGCCACTTTGGCAGGCGCAACCATTCCGGCAATAACGGCTTTAAAGTCCTGGCGATCAAGCGGCAGTACGCCCATGCCGGCGACAGCGCCAATCATCATGATATTGCCATATATGGGATCTCCCATCTCTAATGCTCGATCCGTTGCATCAATAAATCCGGCGGTTGCGGACAATTCCGCTACCCAGGATTTGATGTCTTGCAGCTCCGGATAGGCATGCGCGCCGGAAATCACGCCGATGGAATGGATCGGACGGGTATTGCAAAGAACACTGATATTCGGGTTGCCGTAATCCTTCAGCACCCGGATGGCTTCTGTGGGTTCCAGGGAGACGATCAGATGGCACATGCTCTTGGGGATTTGAGGTGACCAGCTTGAGACCGTAGAAATTCTCAGATGGCTCATCACCGATCCGCCGCGTTGGGATGCGCCAAAGGTTTCTCCAATAGTGACATTAAAACCTTTGCGGGAAAGCATGCCGCCCATCACCCTGGAAGCCATCACATTGCCCTGCCCGCCGACACCGGTAATGATGACGTTATACGGATCGATTGTCAGTTTAGCGTCCGGCATGGTTTAGGCTCCCTCCTTTGTCTTGATGGCCCCGGAAGGGCAGATGGATGCACACACGCCGCACCCGTTACAAATAACTTCGTCAATGCGGGATACGTTGTTCTCCTTGTTCCAGGTCAGCCCCGGACACTTGAAAATACGCGTGCACAGCTGATTGCAGCCGCAATTTTCCCCGATACATGTGGCTTCATCGACGATCATCTCGAAATGCTTCCTGGCTTTTTTTTCAGGGCTTAATGCACATATTTGCTTTAATACCAACACCTTTAGGCCATTTTGTTCAAGCAACTCAAAAAGAATGTGTTGGGTGGATTCTAAATCAAAAGGATCACAAATCTCCACCGTCGCACCCATGGCCTGACACACGCTGGCAATATCTATGGCGGGGACCTCGTTGCCGGCCGCATCCACCGGAAGGCCCGGATGAGGCTGGAAGCCGGTCATGGCGGTGCCGCTGTTATCCAGAACCACCAGGGTAATATCGGAACGGTGATGCACCGCGTTGACCAGCGCCGGCAAAACCGCATGAAAAAAGGTGGAGTCGCCGCATACTGACAACACCGGCTGGTCAAAGCCGAACTCGCGCAATTTCCCAAATCCGCTGGCAACGCCGGATCCGGAGCCCATTGAATGCAGAGTTTTCAATGTGCTGAATCCGGTGGGGAGCATGGCCAGGGAATAGCAACCGATATCGCCACACACAAATCCCTGTCGGTTGTCCATTTGAAGAACTTGATGTATGGACCAGAACGAAGCCCGGTGAGGACAACCGGCACAAAAAGTCATCTCCCGATTGGGGGCCCCGGCAGCGGCCAGTTCATTGGCGCGCCGGGTATAGATTTCTGGCAGGGTTTCTTTCTCAATGTTCAGGATTTTGCATAACGCCGCGATCACCAGGTCCGGGTTTATTTCTCCGACCGTGGGAATGGAGCCGTCTTTTTTACCAAAGAATGTCTTGGTGCCGATTTGAGGGGCGAGTTCGGCCGAAAGGCTTTTAAGATTGTCTTCCAGAAATGATATGACTTCCTCAACGATCAGGATGTTGGCGGTTCGACTCAGATATTTTTGCATGAGCGCGGGCGGCAGGGGCCAGGTGGTCCCCAATTTCAACAACCCCACCCGGTTTTCTATCCCCAGGATATGAATTGCTTCCCGGCTGTAGAGGTTGCACACGCTGCTGCTGATAATCAACAGCTCAGGCTCCTGGGGACCCGAGTAAGTGTTGAAAGGGGATTCTTCGAATTTAGCAACGGCCTGCTGGAGTTTTTCCTGCTGTCGGGTGTGTTTGAGCGCCACCGGAAAACTGAAAACCGGGCCTTGCAGGGGATCAAGCAGCGCCCCATCGCATTTAAAATACGCTGTCTTTTCTGTGTCCGGAAGGCTGCCAAAGACCACATTTCCGCTGGCGTGGGACAGGCGGGTGACGCTGCGAACCATCACCAGGTTTTGAATTTCTTCAGAGAGTTCAAACGCCCATTTGATCATGTCTTTGGCTTCCTGGAAATCTCCGGGTTCCAGCAAAGGGATTTCCACCAGCCGTGCAAAATGACGCGATTCTCCTTCATTGGCACTTGAGAGCGCACCGGGATCATCACAGGGCACCAGCACCATGCCCCCGCGGGTACCGGAAGCGGCCAGATGCAGCAAGAAATCAGAGGCGACATTCACCCCGTTTTGTTTCATGACGCAAAGAGATCGGAGACCGGCAAAAGACGCGGCTGCCGCCACCTCCAGGGCCACTTTCTCATTGGTCGACCATTCCACATACAGATGCCTTTGCTTAGCCACCCCGGCAAGGCGTTCAATAATATCGGAAGAAGGAGTGCCGGGATACCCGGTAGCGACGCTGATGCCGGCCTCAAGGGCTCCCCGGGCAATCGCCTCGTTACCCATCAGCAGATGGCGATCTCCGGCTGTAGTTTCTATGAGGGTTGACATGGTTTCTCCGTATCGCTATCAATCATTCGTTCTATAACTTCGGTTCGAAGCCTTAATCCCGCGCGCCGGTTCTTTTGCACGGGATTCAGAAAGCCTTCCTGGCGGGCTTGAATCAATGCCCGTTTTTTTTTGTTGGCAGCGGCTGAGCAAAGATGATTCAGATTTTCGGCGGGCATCGGATGGGTTTCCAGATAGCCTTTTTGGCAGGCATCTGTTATCAGCTGATCGCCGGTTTGTGTGCGGATAATCATCGTGTTCCAATCGGGCTTGCCTTCCAGTACGCCTACGGAAACATCTGCCCACTCCGATGTCATATCCGGGCACAGCTGGCAGCCTTTTGGCACCAGGGTGCGGATTCTTTCCAGTGGAATTTCCACCCTGCCGTTAGCGGTATGGATCTCCATAATTTCCGCAGGTGGCGGCGGCATATCCATACCCTGGATGCACGCATCGCCGATACATTCGGTGAGCAGAGGGATAAGTTTGCGGGTATCTATGGCCCAGGTGCAAAACAATCCCACCGTCAATGCCACCGGATCTTTGAAATCTTCCAGTTCCAGCGGGTTCGTTCGCATCTGGGCGACGGCGGTCAGCTGGCAGGGCGTTCCAACCACCCCGATACGCTCATAGCCCTGACTGGCGCCTTGATGAAGTGCCGAGAGGGTAGGAGCGGTTATAAATTTGGAACCGGCACATTCAGCAACGTCTTCAGCATGGGTAACCAGCCGCGGAACGGCGATCATGTCTTCTCGATCGGTGAGCGCGGCGGCATCGATGAGACCTTCCTTTAAAGCCAGGGTGATCAGGGCCGAAACCGTCCCGCCGGCCTGAGAACCCGCTTTATCTATCTTTTTCCCGGCCCGGGTCATCAAAACTTTGCGATATTTTCCCAGAGGCGTACCTTCGTAAGGAGCGCCCCAGAACCGAATTGATAAAGCATCCAGATCGACCTCCGCTTTGGGGCAGAAGGCAAAGCATCGTCCCCGGGCAAGGGTGCATGGAAACAGCATGGCGGTTTTGCCTTTATGATTTTTGAAGTAGGGGCATAACGCGACACACGCACCACAACCGATACAAAGGTCCTTTTTAAGGACGTCTTCAAGCAGTTCATTGGGTCCAAAAACCTGCATAGGGCAACAATCTCCTAGTGTGATGTCTTCTAAGTAATCGACAAAACACGGTTAAGTGGGAAAATATTCTTATTTACCTTTGAACGCTGGCGCGCGCTTTTCCAGAAATGCACTGAAGCCTTCTTTGCGATCTTCAGACTGCCTGACGATTTTACTTCCTTCTTCTTCGACTTTCAGGCCTGCATCCAGGCCCTTATAGGCGCCGGCCGCGATCGATCGCAAAACGCTACTAACGGCAACCGGCGGTTTTTTTGCCAGCTTTTCGGCAAACGCCAGGACATCATCCATCAGATGCCCCGGGGCAGATACCTGATTAACCAGCCCCGCTGCCAGTGCCTCGGTTGCGTTTAATTTCCTGCTGAAAAGGATCATGTCCAGCGCTTTTGCTTTTCCGACCAGCAGCGGCAAACGCTGGGTGCCGCCCCAGCCCGGGATAATGCCAAGATTCAGTTCGGTCAGGCCGACCATAGCCTGCGGTGCATCCACCATAATTCTGAATTGACAGCACATGGCCAGTTCCAGGCCTCCGCCCAGGGCGTAACCGTTAATGGCGGCAATGACCGGTTTGGGAAAACGATCTATGCGGCGCCACAGCTCCCGGGCTTTAGGGCTCGTTTTATGTGAATTGCCTTCATCACTGACGTCGAAGCCGGCTGAAAAACATTTTTCACCGGCGCCGGTGATGATGACTACCCGCATGTCCTGATCATTTTCGACCGTATCCAACGCTTTTTCAAAATCTTGCATCGTAGGCCAGTTCCAGGCGTTGACCGGCGGGTGGTTGATGGTGATGATCGCTAAATACTTCTGTTTTGTCAAAATGATGTTTTCCAGTTGCATTAATAGACTCCTTTGGATTTTACAGAATAATCAAAGGAAAACCGGCGTTCACAGCCCCCAAAGCGATTGTCATCCGGTATTGATTTCTCTGTGATTTTTGTAACCTCGGATGTAGCGGAAATCAATTTCTCGCGAGCACCGCTGCAATTCCGAGACCACCGCCGCCGCAAACACATTCAAGCCCGAGGTGTGCGTCGCGGCGTTTCATCTCGTGCAGCAGCGTTACCAGCACCCGGGTTCCGGTACAGGCAACGGGATGCCCGAGCGAAATGCCCGAGCCGTTTACGTTGACCTTCCCGTAATCTTTTGGTCCTACACCCATGTCTTTTAAATCAGCCAGCACCTGGGCTGCAAAAGCTTCCTGGATCTCGATGAAATTGATCTGATCCAGGGAAACGCCGGCCGAATTTAACGCTTTTTTGGCCGCCAAAGGAACGGTTCTATAGGTGTATCGGGGATCATCGCCGACAACCACACATGATTTAAGCCTGGCCAGTGGCGCCAGCTTTAAATCCGCGGCTTTTTTTGCGGAAGTCACCACCACGGCCGCCGCCCCGTCATTCTCTGTGGACGAGTTTCCGGCGGTACATACGCCGCCCAATACCGGTTTGAGCTGGCTGAGTTTTTCGGGGGAGGTATCGGGACGCGGATTTTCATCACAATCGACTCTGACGGGTTCTCCCCTGACCTGGGGAGCGGACACGGGTATGATCTCATCTTTGAATTTACCGGATTGCATCGCTGCACAGGCCTTTTGATGGCTTTCAAACGCCCATTGATCACAGGCCTCTCGTGTGATTCCCTCTTTTTTGGCAGCGGTTTCGGCCCAGGTCATCATCGCAGGTAGGATCCCGTAACGTTCTTCGGGCTGGGACATCACCCGGGCTCTTTGAATGCGATCATAGAAAGGCAGGCCCCACATGCTAAAATCCCCGTGCCCCCGGGGTCTGCCTTTACTTCCACCGATACCCCATTTTATGTTCCCGGGAAGATAAAATTCAGCATTGCTCATGCTTTCGACACCTCCGGCCACGATAATTTCCGCCTGGCCGGACTGGATAAGCGCTGCTGCCAGGCGCACCACGTCCAGCCCAGTGCAGCAACGTCTATCGATCGTAATTCCCGGTATGGACTCGGGCCAGCCGGCTTTAAGCAATGCCATGCGAGCAATATTGACATATTCGCCGTTCTGGTACGACTGTCCCAGAATGACTTCGTCGACCTGGTCAGGCTGAAGGCCTGCTCTTTTTATGGATTCATTTAAAACCAGGCCTGCAAGATCATAAGCTTCAACGCTTTTTAATGCACCCATGTAGCGCCCTACAGGCGTTCTTACGGCGCTGACAATCACAGTTTCTTTCATAACCGATCTCCTTATTGTGTGCATATCCGTAAAAGACTGATTTTCGCAGGAATGAGAAAGCCACCTTATTTTTCATCAGCTATTATTGCAAATCAGGAATCAAATTTCGGTTGTTACTACTTTAATAAATTTCTCGAGATAACGAGACGCTGGATTTCACTGGTCCCCTCAAATATCCGATATAGTCTGACATCCCGCAGATACATCTCAATTTGAAATTTTTTCAGGTAGCCTTCATCTTCAAAAATATCCATCGCTTTTTCTGCGACCTTGCTGGCCGTTTCAGTACAAAAGAGTTTCACCATCGATGCTTCATGGGCGACTTTGTTGCCCTGGTCCCTGAGCCATGCCGAATGGTAGAGCATTTGCCGGGCGGCATAAATCTCGGTTGCCATATCTGCCAACGTGAACCGGTTTGACTGCATCTCATCTGCGCGGACGCCGGTTTTAATTTTTCTTTTGACCCGTTCTATGCAGATCTCTAAAAGCTTTTGTGAAGCGCCTAATGCGGCCGCCCCAATCGTCAATCGCCCCTTATCCAGCACTCGCATTGCAGTCTTAAAACCCTGACCCACCATGCGCATGCCACCAATTACGTTTTCTTTCGGAACGCGACAGTTTTGAAAAATCATTTCATTTGTGAGAGAGCCGCGCATGCCCATCTTCTGATCCGGTTTAGCAACCGTAAACCCCGGCATGTCTCTTTCGATGATAAAAGCCGTAAATCCTCCCCGAGTACGCTTATTTTCATCCGTAACAGCGATCGTTGTAAAAATATCGGCGCAACCACCGTTGGTAATAAAAAGTTTTGTCCCGTTTAAAATCCAAAAATGTCCTTCCAATACAGCACTTGTGCTGATCTGGGCTGCATCTGAACCCGCATTCGGTTCTGTCAGTGCAAAGGCCGCCGTCGATCGGCCTGAAGCAATGCGGGGAAGGTACTTCTTTTTCTGTTCATCAGTCCCATCAAATAATATCCCCAAGGACCCGATACCGTTGTTTGTACCGATTCTTGACCGAAAACAGGCGTTGGTCCTGGTCATTTCTTCGTAAACCAATACCTCCCCCAATGTTGAAAGCCCTAAACCGCCGTACTTTTCAGGGATTGAAAGGCCGAATAGGCCCAGCAGTCTCATTTCTTCAACAATCTCTTCAGGTATATTGCCTTCTTTTTCCACCTGCAAGGATATGGGTTCTAATCTCTCCTTAACAAACGTTCTCACAGTTTCAATTACATTTAGTTGCTTAGCGGGAATCCCATATTCCATATTAACTTCTTTCCAATCCCTTCCCTTTATTTCCGTCTTTGTCATACCTATACCAGCCTTTGCCTGTTTTACGACCCAGTTGGCCGGCCTTGACCTTGCGCCTTAACAAAAGCGGCGGATACCAGCGAGGATTACCGGTTTCTTTATACATGGCCATCAGAGCGCCATAGGTCACATCCAGCCCCACCATATCACCGGTCTCAAATATTCCCATTTTTCTGCCGAGACCGAGTCGCAGTCCTTTGTCGACATCTTCGATCGAGACAACACCCTGCTCGACCAACCGCATTGCCTCTATTGTGGAAGGGAAATTGATTCGGTTGATCACAAATCCGGGGACATCCCGATTGACCATGATGGGTTCTTTTTCGATCTTTCTCACAAATTCTTGTCCGATCTTAGCGGTTTTATCGGTTGTCGAAATTCCTTTAATAACCTCAACCACCTGCATCATGGGGACCGGACTGAAAAAGTGCAGCCCCAATACTTTAGCAGCGCGATGGGTCACAGCAGCCAGGTCACTGATGGGGATGGCCGAGGTGTTGCTGGCCAGCAGTGTATGCGGTCCGCAATTTTGATCAAGTTCTTCAAAGATTCGCTGTTTGAGTTCCAGTTGTTCGTACACGGCTTCGATCGCCAGATCGATGTCTTTAGCTGGGCCAAGATTTTTGATCGGGGTGATACGATCGATTATGGTTTCCTTGTTCTCAGATAGTTTGCCTTTTTCGATGAACTTGCCCACCGACCATTCGATGTTTTGAATGGCTTTATCAAGCGCCTCTCGGGAGACATCGTTCAGAAAAACTTTAATACCGGCCTGGGCACATACCTGGGCAATCCCGCTTCCCATCAACCCGGAACCAACGACAATAACCTTTTTTACTTCCATGGTATTTCTCCAACGGTTTTGAAAATTTATCAATATTCGGGTAGGCGAATTTTTTTATTCATAACCTAATCATAACAAGGCGCCAACGGGTAATCGAACAAGGCGCTTAACCATTGTGCGTTAGATAACGAGAACGAGGACGAACGTTGCATAACATCGTACTCGTCCTCGTGCTCCTCCTCGTCCTCGATAATAGCATTTTTAAGATGGGTTCTAGAGGCCCAGGTAGGTTTTACGCAGGACCTCATCTTGCAGTAATTGTTCGCCGGTGCCTTCGGCAATGATATTGCCGGAAGAAAGCACATAATTGCGCGAAGCCATTTTAAAGACGGTGCTGACCTCCTGCTCCACGAGCAGGATCGTGATGCCGAGGTTACGGATTTCCGCTATTTTTTCAAATACTTCTGCCCGAAGGATGGGGGCCAGGCCGGTAGACGGTTCATCAATACACAATAGCTTTGGTCGCGACATCAAGGCTCTGCCGATGGCCAGCATTTGCTGTTCGCCGCCGGACAGAGTTCCCGATATTTGTTTCGACCTGGCCTTCATCACCGGAAACAATTGATATACATTTTCCAAGTTCTCTTGAATCTGATTTTTATCTTTCTCCAGGTAAGCACCGGCATATAGGTTGTCTTGGACCGTCATCTCCCGAAAGGGCCGTCTCCTTTCCGGGCAATGAATCAAGCCTCTTTTTACAATCGTGTGGGCGGGTATCTGATCGATTCGCTCACCTGCAAAGGTTATCGAACCTTCGATGGTGATGTCTTCCTTGGCGGATCGGCGTGTGATCTCCTTTTCCCAGTTTACCAGGCCGGTGATGGCTTTGAGCAAGGTGGATTTGCCGGCGCCATTGGGGCCCACCAGACTGACGAGTTCACCTTCATCTACGCCCATACTCAGGTTGTTAATCAGCACCGCTTTATCATAACAAACCCTCAAGTTGGCAATTTCAAGCAGCAAATCTAAATCCCTCCTTTGCCGAGATAGGCCTCAATAACCTGCGGGTTTTTGACAACGTCCTGTGGTGTTCCCACAGCAATGATAGTTCCGAAATCGAGAACAATTATCCGATCAACGATTTTCATCAACTGCTGCAGCTTATGCTCGACGATAACCATGGCCGGTCCTTCGCTGTGCAATCGTCCGAAGCGGCCGCCTTTGTGCAACCGCTTAATGGACTTGGCCATCAACTCGGTCTCCGCCGGGCTTAAGCCGCCAAAAGGTTCATCTAAAAGGAGCAACTCGGGTTCGGTGGCGATGGCCCGGGCAACTTCCAGTCGTTTAAGATCGCCCTGGGAAAGAGTGGAGGCTTTCTCCAAAGCCATATCGGATATGCCCGCAAACTCCAGGGCATCCATGGCCTTGGCTTCCACGCGTTTAACCCACTCACCGCGTTTCATGGCCCGGGGACACAGGCAGGAGACCATGACATTGGCAATAATCGGCAGGCGGCGGAAAGGCCTCATGTTCTGAAAGGTACAGGCAATGCCCAAATTTACGATGTCCCATGTTTTAAGGCCAACAATTTCTTTGGCGTTGAAACGAATACTGCCTTCATCCGGTTTCAAAATCCCTGTAATCAGGCGCAGCAGGGTGGTCTTGCCGGCGCCATTGGGGCCGATCATCCCCAGGATCTCTTGGCGACCGACCGTAAAATTGGCACTGTTAACTGCCCGTAGCCCGCCGAAGTCTTTACTCAGTTCCTCAATTTCCAAAAACGGCTGGGTCATGTCAAGCTTCCTCCGCTTCTTCCCTCAGCTCCCGCCGGGATATTTTTCCCACATCGGTTTTCGGGAGCTCACCTCTAAATTCAATGATTTTAGGGACCTTATAGTGTGCCAGGTTCTGGCGGCAAAATTCAATGATTTCTTCCTCGGAAATCTTACCGCGCGCCTCGCTTTGCAATACCACGTAAGCTTTAATTTGTTGTCCCACTGTTGGATCCGGCACCCCAACGACGCCGGCGGCTTTTATTTTAGGATGCTTATAGAGAACTTCTTCCACGTGCCGGGCAAATACAGAATACCCTTTATATTTGATCAGGTCTCTTTTGCGGTCAAAAAAGTAAAAATATCCTTCCTCATCCATGCGAACCAGGTCACCGGTTCTGAGCCACTTTTCACCATCGATTTCGATGATGGCCTCTTGGGTTTCTTGCGGTCTGTTCCAATACTGCTGCATGACATTGGGGCCATTGAGAATGAGCTCACCCACCTCCCCGGGGGGCAGGAATTCAGTGCTATCATGACCAACGACTGCAGCAAGGACATTCGGAACGGGTACACCGAAAGAACCGTTCTTGGGCCTATGGTAAGGGCTGCCGTGATTTAGGGAGGTGGTTTCGGTCATGCCGTGACCTTCTAATATCTTTGCGCCGGTCCGCATCTCCCAAGCTTTAATAGTGGATTCGTGAAGGGTATCCGCGCCACAACCGATCATCTTAAGTCTCTTCCAGTTTACGTGGTTTGTTTTTTCATACTCTTTAAGGTATTCAAACAAAGTGGGTACGCCAAAAAAAGCGGAAGCTTGATAACGTTCCATGGCCGAGAGGATGTCATCTATATCCGGTGTGGTGAAAAGGACGAGAGTGGCACCTTGAATCAGGTTAGAGATCATCACGACAGCCTGTCCGTAAATATGAAAAAAAGGCAGAAAGGCTATAACCACCTCCCGACCCGATGAAGGGGGCCAGAAGGCATTGCCCTGAGCCTGAGTGGCGATCAGGTTCCGATGGGTCAGAACAGCAGCCTTGGGGAGTCCGGTCGTTCCTCCCGTGTAAGGCAGGGCGGCGATATCTTTGCTTGGCTCAATCTCGATTTGAGGTGGCTGTGGTGGATATTTCTTAATCAAAGCTTGAAATTGATGAAGACCAGCCTTTTCCACCACCTTGGGGGTCGGTACGTGCATTTCACCGTAGACCTTGCCCAAGGCACTTTTCCCTAAAAGCTTTTTAAGTGGAGGCAGGTATTCAGCGATATTGGTGAGGATTACATTCTTGAGTGCAATGCCGGTCTTCTCCACGTTTTCATAGAGGATATCCTGACAGATAATGGTATCGGCACCACTATCCTCAAGCTGGTGCTTTACCTCTTTGCTGGTGTAAACAGGACTGATAGGCGTGACCTTTGCCCCAACTTTTAGCGTGGCAAAATAAGCGATGACATATTGCGGACAATTTAAAAGAAACAAGGATACCGTATCGCCCTTGACCACGCCGAGATGGGCCAGAGCCGATGCAAAACGGTCGATCAACTCTTTAAGTTTCTCGTAACTGATCTTCTTGCCGTAAAAAAGCAACGCGGTGCTGCTCCGGTTTTTATTTGCTGTTTGATCAAACAGCTCATGAACGGATATTTCGGGAATATCCACTTTTTCAGGAACACCCTCGGGGTAGAACTTTAACCAGGGTTTGGACATATAAACTTCTTTGGGGTCCATATTTTATCCTCGCAATTTCAATTGAAAGATAAAAAAGAATCCAACAAATATGCTAATCCATTGGTGCCGCACATATCCGACATGTTTTGCGGTTGGCAACATTTCGAATCTTGCAGCGTGGGCATTCGGTTTCGATCTTGTCACGCATCCACGGGAAGAGACCATCCGGCATGTAAAGCAGAATCAATAAAATGATCACCGCGAACATGAGAGTGCGGTACTCAGGCCAAAAGCGGAAAAACTCGAGTAAAGGATATAGAATAAACACCGCTCCAACAGGGCCGTAGATGGTGACAATCCCGCCAAATACCGACCAGATAACCACCTGAAAAGACATTGACACCGTCAGGGTTGAAGGACCGGCAATCCTCATAAAGTGAGCGTAGAGTCCTCCGGCGGTCCCGGCAAAAAATCCACTGAGGCAAAATGCCATAAGTTTGTAATAGGTGGTGTTGATGCCCGCAGCCCTCACGGCCAATTCATCTTCCCTGATGGCATGAAAAATAATTCCTATATTGGAATCGGTTATTTTCCACATGATGCCACACAGAACCAGCATGAGCACGACGGTAATGTAGTAATTGACAACCCGGGACCGGGCAAGGCGCTCCAGACCGTAAATGCCCAATTCACCGCCGGTTATATCGGGAATGGCGAAAACGATACCCATCAAAATAATCGGGAACGCCAGCGTGGTCAGGGCCAGATACGTGCCCCTTAGCCTGAGACACGGAATGCCGATGATTAGGCCGGCCAGAACTGCACCTAAGGCACCAAGGGGGATACTTCCCCAGGGAGGCAGGTGAGCGTGCAGATTCAGGAGGGCGGCCGTGTATGCCCCCACACCAAAGAAAAGGGCATGGCCGAAGTTCATCTGTCCGGTGAAACCGGACAACAGATCCCAGCTGGCCGCAAAAATAGCAAAGATGCTGGTTAAGATCAGGATGCGCAGCAGGTAAGGATCCTGGGTAAAAACAGGCAGCAGAAACAGAACCCAGAAAAACAAAAACAAGACCATCCGGCTTGGAAGAACGAGCACCTCAGCTTTAAAAATGACCCAAAGCTTTCGAATATAAAAACCAACGATTCCCATGCCTATCTTTCTTCCTCAAAGGCAATGCCAAAAAGTCCTTCCGGTCTGATTAAAAGCACCAGGATCATAATGGAAAGCGCCACCGAACCCTTTAAAAAGGCCCCCATGGGTATCAAGAAAACCACCAACGCTTCAGCAAATCCTAATATATAAGCCCCCACAAAGCTGCCTTTTATACTTCCCAGTCCACCCAGAACCACAACCGCCATCATCATGATCAACGGGTGCATCCACATCAGTGGATCTAAAATGGTAAGAGGCACAATTACAGCACCGGTGAGCCCGGCCAGCCCGACGGAAATTCCCATGGTGATCATGGCAACCCGGCTCTCGTTCATCCCCATCAGATTGGCGACTTCCCGGTCTTCGGCTGTGGAGCGGATAGCCAATCCCAGTTTTGTCTTCAGGAGCAGTATCCATAGCGCGGCAAGAATCAAAAGCGCGGCACCAAAGGTCAGCAGCTGTTGATAGAATACCTTAACGCTAAAAATGCTGAAATATCCTTTGATCAGTGCCGGCACACTGAGATAAGATCCCGTAAAAATAAGGAGCATGATCTCCTGCATGGCAATGGCCAACGCAATCGTTGCGATTAAAACGGCGGCTTCATGTTCACGTATTGGATCGATAAAGAGTTTGTAAGCGATCAAGCCTAAGAACGTGACCAATATAACCGACACCAACATAGACACAACAGGATGAATACCCAGTTTGTAGGTTCCGAAATAAATGCCATAGGCCGCCAGCATATAAAATGCGGTGTGGGCAATGTTTACGATACGGGCGACGCCAAAAATCAGTGAAAAGCCGATGGCCAGAAGGGCGTACATACTTCCACTGATCAGACCGCTTATAATAATATCCAGTAGCATACAGCCTCAATTAATTGATAATTCTCGCCCCTACTTGCTTGGCAAGCAGGGGCGAGCGCCGTTCGAAGGATTGATTACTTTTTATATTTTTCGATTACCCAGGGTGCGATTTTGTAAGGAACAATGCCCTTATAGGTAATCTCCGGTGCTTCTTTGGTGGCTTTCCATTTTAAGGGCCAGACACCCACGGTTTTACCATCCTGCCATTGCACACCCAGGCTGGTCTGATAACCCGGACCCCATTTTATCTCGTGCAGCGGACGGCCTTCAGCGTCTTTGAGATAGGCTATCCTTCCAGAAGTTACCTTATAGTCGCGGGTTTCTATTATGGATACGAGCTTATCCGCATCCAGGGTTCCGGCCTGCTCGATGGCCGGAGCCAGTGTATAAAATATCGCATCATAAGTTCCAGCATTGTAGGTCGGTGTCTCTCCGAATCTTTTTATATAACGTTCTACAAACGGTTTGGTGAGTTCATTGACTTCGACATGCCGGTTATAGGTATTCAGGGTCATAACATAGTTGCCCATCCCCTGGGTGGCTTGCCAAAAGCCGTCCTTTTGGGCCTCTACGTTGATGCCGACCTGTACCGCCGGTATTTTGAGCTCTCCGGCCTGTCTGGCAAACGGAATTCCCACCGAAGATGAGAAAAAGGTTAAAATCAAGTGGGCCCCCTCACGCTGGATAGCTGAAAGTTCGGCCATGACGTCGGTGGCGACGGGCGAAGGTCGCCAGACGCCGGCGAGCTCCATGCCGATCTTGGGAAGAAATCCCTCGGCGGCCGGAATCAAAGGATCCGCCCACATGGCCTTTTCAGCAACTACGGCCACTCTGACCTTTGGGATATTAAGCGATTTTTTGAGAATCGCACCCACCGTGGCCATTTGAATGAAAGATGTCCTGACCAGGAACTTGGAGTTGATCGGAGTACCCCGAAACCAGTATTTATACCGATCGTAATCTTTGGCGACGCGAATGCAGAGCTCGGGGTGGGCGGCACCGCAACCGATGAAGATTTTTTTGTAATCCATGGCAATATCCTGCATGGCCAGAACAGCCTCACTTCGAAAGCCACCCACAATGAAATCCACTTTTTCACGCGTGGCCAGCAATTCCATGGCATTGGTGGCATCCGTAACATTTAAAAACTCATTGGAATCCGCCTTGACCAACTCGATTTTCATTTTTTTATTGCCGACCTTGACACCTCCCTTGGCATTGATCTCCTCTGCTGCCATCGTAGCGCCGTTCCAGTGCCCTTTGCCCTGCATAAACTGCATCGGCCCAATCACGCCGATTTTTATGGTTTTGGCCCCCAGGGCTGGAAAACTGATGGTCATGACGAGAAAAAACACCGCTAAAGCGGTCATCAGAATTCTGCGTCTATTCATGACTTGCCTCCTTTTGGGTTAGAGGTAAATATAAGTCTGCCGAAAAAAGAACGATTTTTTGGGGATGAGATTTGGCAGTTTCGGGAATAGGAAAGATGGGGTGAATCGTTGGCGTGATTGAATTTTTGGCAAAATTCGATGTTTTATAATCCAACGCCACCTCCAGATTGAGTTGAGGTCACTGTTAATCGTGAAGTATTTATACCGTTTTCCATAATAATGTTCCGGAATTCGGAATTGCGGCATAAGTGGTTGTAGAAAAGACGTTTGAATACCAGAACGTTTTTTTGACAACCACTATTTATTTCTTCACGAATCGCAGTGCGTTTTATGGACTTGGCCTGTTCATTGATACAATAACCATTTTATAAGTCAAGGTAAAAAAAAACTGAACTTCAGAGAATGAACTTCATTTTATAATCCGAAAAAAATGCGGGTGTCTTTTAAAAAT
>Ga0255054_10000679_pt1 | contig 20102 bp, 12 predicted proteins | sample JV7_2_23_MG_FD_188634 | JGI IMG/M metagenome (GOLD analysis project Ga0255054, IMG submission 188634) | Seawater microbial communities from Jervis Inlet, British Columbia, Canada - JV7_2_23 | ecosystem: Environmental > Aquatic > Marine > Inlet | place: Canada: British Columbia | collected...
TGGAACCGAAGCCCAAGTGTTATCTCCTCTTAAGTAAGTCGAGGCGGATGCAGTTCCGGTGGCGGATAAATCACCAGTAATTGTTCCACTTGTAGTAATAGTTCCTCCGGTTATATCAACGAAAGTTCCAGATGATGTAGCCACTGAAGTCACAGTTCCAGCAAACTGATCGGTTGAATTGATGGTTACTGCACCAGTAGCTCCAGAAATACTTATGTTGCTACCTGCTACTATAGAGGTTACACCCGTATTCGCTATGGTCACGGCACCAGTAGCCCCTGAGACACTTATTCCTGATCCGGCTACATTTGAAGTCACACCGGTGTTTCCAATAGTTAATGTTCCAGAAGTGGTTATTGGGGATCCAGAAATACTTATTCCTGTTCCCGCAGTGGCGGCAACAGAAGTTACCGTTCCAGAAGTATTAGTGAATGGTAAATCAGAAACTAATCCCTTTTTCACATTATTATCACCTGTATCGTGATAAACTATGCTATCGGCTGAAGCGATTGGAGTTCCTTCTAAGTCTGTAGCAGAATCAATAAAGTTATCTATTCCTAAATAATCCACTGCTAGGGTTACTGAGCCTGAAGTTCCTCCTCCAGACAATCCTGTTCCAGCAACTACGTCGGTTATATCTCCGGCAATTGTAGCCCAAGTGTTATCTCCTCGCAAATATGTAGAAGCAGAAGCTGTTCCGGTTGCAGATAAGTCGGAAGTAATGGTTCCGGAAGTAGTTATTGTTCCGCCGCTAACATCAACGAATGTCCCTGAGCTAGTGGCGACAGAAGTTACCGTTCCGGTAAATTGATCAGTTGAATTTATTGTTACAGCACCAGTAGCTCCAGAAATGCTTATATTGGTGCCAGCCACTATGGAAGTTACCCCTGTATTAGCTATTGTTACTGCACCGGTGGCACCTGAGACACTTATTCCGCTGCCCGCGACTGCAGAAGTAACACCAGTATTGGTAATTGTAATGGTATCAGTTGCTGAAGCAACAGATGTAATTCCAGTTCCTTGAGCAATAGTTAATGTGTTACCATTGGAGATAGTTTGAGTGGATCCTGATGAACCGTCTACATCAAAGGAACTCATTGTTCCTGGAGAAGATCCTGAGCTGGCAGCTGTTAATCTTCCTTGAGCGTCGACTGTTAAACTTGCATATGTATAACTTCCAGCGGAAACTGCTGTATTGTCTAAACCAATTGTTACTGTATCAGTAGCACTGGCTACTGTGCTGATACCAGTTCCTCCCGCGATATCTACAGTATTACCGTCAGTAATGGCTTGATTGACTCCTGAATCACCAGATAATGTCCATGAAGTATATCCTCCTGGAATGGATGCCCAAGTGTTATCTCCTCGCAAATAGGTGCTCCCACTCGCTGTTCCAGTTGCAGAAAGATCTCCAGTTATAGTTCCAGATCCTGTAATAGTTCCTCCGGTTATATCAACGAAAGTTCCAGATGATGTCGCTACAGAAGTTACCGTTCCAGTGAATTGATCTGTGGAGTTTATAGTTACTGCTCCTGTGGCTCCTGATATACTGACATTTGTTCCCGCTACTATTGAGGTTACGCCAGTATTCGCTATGGTTACTGCACCAGTAGCCCCCGAAACACTTATTCCGGATCCGGCTACATTGGAAGTAACTCCAGTATTAGTAATAGTTAGAGTATCGGTAGCTCCAGCACTTGTAGAAATTCCCGAACCTGCTGTAAATGTAGCGGTGTTACCATCAGTAACTGCTTGAGGTGATCCTGAATCTCCCGCTAATGTCCATGAAGTGTATGCTCCACTAGGTGTAGCCCAAGTGTTATCTCCACGCAAGAAAGTAGTCGCACCGGCTGTGCCTGTGGCTGATAAATCGCTACTAATCGTTCCAGTTGTAGTAATAGTTCCTCCAGTAACACTAACGAATGTTCCTGAACTCGTAGCAACTGAGGTCACTGTTCCTGTGAATTGATCGGTTGAACTGATGGTGACTGCACCAGTGCCTCCTGAAATAGCTATGTTACTTCCCGCTACCAGTGAAGTAACTCCAGTATTTGTTACCGTGATGGATCCTGAAGTAGTAATTGGAGAACCAGAAACTGAAATTCCAGTTCCAGGTGTTATTCCTACTGAAGTAACCGATCCAGCTCCAACGGCAGTAAAAGTAAGATTACCTGCGCCATCAGAAACTAATGCTTCTCCAGATCCGCCATCTGTGGTCGGAAAAACATAAGCAGTTCCTCCCGTTCCCAAAGTTAAACTACTGGTTACATTAACTGTGCCTGTAAATAATGAGCTGCCCGCTACATCGAAAGTAACTGTAGGGGCTGCTACCAGTATACCTACTCTATTATTTGTTCCGTCGACCACTAAAGTATCAGTATCAAACGTCGCATCGTCCTCGACATTCATGTCATTGACGGTAAATGGTTGTTCAGCCATGGATAACCCTAGTAAAGTATAGGCACTTCGACTATTTAATGTTAGTCGTCGTTAAGATCAGACTTCGAATAGTGTTCTAGTAGTCACACAGGCAGCTGCTGAACCACTAGAGTTCACCGCAGAAACGGTAACAGTTCCGCCACCAATAGTAACTGCTGGTCGGACTATTGCTGGATTGCCATCTGAAGTAGTCACTGCCCACGTCTGATTTACTACAACGGTTGCATTGGTAGCAATAGTAAACTTAGTAATTCCCCATTGTCCTGAAGCTGGATCTGTCCAACTGAGAGTATAATCTGCAGTGCCGTATGTTGCACCCGCAAATGTTTCTATTGTGGTGGTTGCAGATAAAGCTGCTGTAGTTTGAATAGTTCTCTGACGAGCTTTACCTAATATAAATTCTCCAGTAGCTGTAGCACTAGTAGTTGTATCATTATATTGGAATTCATTAGTTGTATCTGCATCAAATCCGCCAGCACCATCTGAGAATTGTATATCATATTGTGCGCCAGCCGAATCAGCTGCATCGTTAGAAATCCAAGAAAGAGTTCCAGCAGCGTTTGAAGATAAGACGAATCCGGAAGATGCTGCGTCAGTTGCTGGCCAAGTTGCGTAATCGAATACTAGACCGCCTCCACCACTTGGATCCAGAGTTATTCCACCAGCAGTTGTGGTTGAAATAGTATTAGCATCAAATCTTAGATTATCAACATTCATTTGTCCAGTTAAAGACATAACGCTCGTGCCAGTTATGAATGTCCAATTTGAGTTACCAGCAAGTATACCACCGTTATTAAACTGCACTTCAGTAGTATTTCCACCAGCGGAAGCGGAAACCGCATCCCACTTCAGACCGGTAGCTGTTGTGGAATCTGCGAATAATGCATCTCCATCTGATCCGACAGCAAGTCTAAGGTTATCCGAACCATCGTAGACGATAATGTCTGCCTTAGTAGTTGTAGGGGCTAATGCATCGAAGGCAGCAGTCTTAGATGTTTGACCTGTTCCACCATTAGCAATAGCTAAAGTTCCAGAAAGTGTAATGGTATCGGTTGCCGCAGCGAAGGATAATCCAGTCGATCCGGCAGTTACTGTTAATGTATCGCCATCTGAAATTGTGGATCCTGCTCCTGTATCTCCAGCGATATCGAAAGTAGTTGATCCTCCAGGTGAGCTATTTGCAATTTCTATTGTTCCCGTTCCATTTGTAATAGTAATTCCTGTTCCAGCAGTTAATGTTGCTTTTGCTAATGTGTTACCGGTAGTATTACCAATTAGTAATTGTCCATTAGTATAGGTGGTCTGTCCTGTTCCACCATGTCCGACTGCTAAAGTTCCGGCAGTAGTAACGCTTACACCAGCGGCAACTGCATAAGTTAATCCAGTTGTTCCACCTCCTAGTGTAACAGTGGTTGTATCAGCAATAGTTTCTGAACCAGTAGATCCGGCTAGAGTCCATTCATACTGAGAACCAGGGTCAGCCCAGGTTCCATCTCCTCTTAGGAATGTAGTAGCAGAACCGCCAGTAGGAACATATCCTATTCCAGTAGTTCCGCTGTATGCGTCAATAGAAATTGTAATTCCACCCGTAGCTGCGCTGACATTTGCAGGGGTTGTCGCTGCTAGACTGGTTACACCAGTATTGGTAAAGGTAACTGCGCCTGTGGCAGCGGAAACACTTATTGCTGTGCCCGCTACTGCGGAAGTCACACCAGTGTTAGTAATTGTTAATTCACGAGTTCCACCTAGAACGGCAGTAATCGCTGTTCCGGCAGTAAAGGTTACTGATTCTGTGTCGGCTACTGCTTGTGAAGTAGAGCCATCGGTCATATTCCAAACATAACCTGCACCTGGATCAGTAAAAGTTAGAGTTCCAGCACCATCTGTAGTTAAAACTGTGTTGGCTGCACCATCGACTGCAGGGAAGGCATATGTATTTCCCGCAGTTCCCATAGTTACTATACCGGTTAATCGAGATGTGGCTGCGACAGTCATAGCCCCAGTATTATCAACATCCCAAACAGTAGTTCCAGATCCGTTATCGACCTTTAACCCTTCATCAACACTAAATACTTGTATAGTCATATTATCATATCTCCGTGAGCCATTCTATTGTTTTTATGTCGTAATTGTTTGCTGGTATGAGTGGTGCAAAAGAAACTGTTGCTGTATTAGCTGCGTATGTTCCGGAAAAATTCCCTAATGCACTTGCCCCTGTGTATATATTAGCATACACCGTTATATAAAGATTCGCTCCATTATGAATGGCCAAAAGTTCTGTCTGTTGATACTCACTGGTAGTCACATTAGTGATTTGAACAGTATATTTGCACGATCTAAAGACGGTGCCATCAAAAGTTGATGCGACTATGGATGCTCCACTAGCTAGTAAAACTGTATTAGAAGTTAGTTGTCTAGAACCCGAAGTTCCAAAATCTATAGTAGGAACGGAAAGAGTATCTGTTGTATCATTATAAGCAAAGGCAGCCTCATCAGTGATAGCATTTGGACCACTACCATAGGCTACTAAACCTGCAGCAGCAGATCCTGTAATAGTTCCGCCACCTCCAGCAGTAATTGTAACATTTGCTAACCCTGCACCACCTGATGATACCGTAGCTCCGGATAAGAAAGTTAATGTCGTTGTGCTGCCGACAGAAGTAACTCCATCAGTTACGGTTAGTGAACCGCCACCGCCTCCTCCACCAGTGACTAATGTTACCGATCCATTTCCATTATCTGTGAGAGTGCCGTTTGAAACATATATTGTGGTTACTGGTTGGACATCTGGAGTGCCGTCCAATTCTAGCATACGCAGACCGCTGCCTCCTGAATCGGATCCAGTATATCTATTTGTCCTTATGCCAGCCATATTCTCACCTATTAATACCCATCTTTGTTATATAAAACCACTTTCCCTTAAACCTTTGGTTTCAAGACCCTCCTTACTTCCTCAATTTACCCCATTAGTTATTGCCCACAATGGTCCGGCAGCGGCTGGAGCTTGTCCGATGCAAACTAATTTGACCCCTCTCTGATAATTAGGATAGGTTCCTAGGCTTGCTACATCTATTGAAATTGTAGCACCTATTCCGAGAGCATCTATTTCACCAGCACCTCCAGGATCTACAGTTACTGCAGCTACTGGAATTGGATTGGGAGTAATATGTATTTCATATGTATCTCCATTTACCACATTAGTTTGTGGTAATGTGACTGTTGATCCTTGGTCGGCAAATATTAATGCCCCTGCGTGTGTATCATAATCTAAGGTTCCTCCTATTCTCAGATTTATAACTTGTTGTCTCTGATAATAGTTGACTGCAACAGTCTTGCTTAAGTTTGCGTTTCCATCGTTACCCCAAGTTGGATGTTCAGGACTTCCTTCAGGGGTGTTATCAAATATTAGTGCTCCTACAGCTCTAGTCTGCATAAACTGTTTGAATCCTGGCACCCACACCTCATCTAAGGCCGCTGCACCCGTAATCGTAGAAGTAGATATTCCTCCGAACCATTGTTCTGCTTGGTTATTTCCAGCATTAGATGTAGATTCCATTCCAATCATATACTGGTGTCCTTGAGTATTCTGATCTCCTCCAAATCCGATACGAATAGGGTTGTGATCGTCTAATCCTTGCAAGAATAAAGTATAAGTGTCTCCGGTTGCGGTATCATTGGCCGTAGGAGCATTTATGATTAGACTATTTACAACTTTGAGGGTTCCACCAGTGGCGTTTTGTCCAATAATCACTAATTCTGCGGTAGCCTGTGGAGATGCAGTTCCATCATCTAATTGAATAACAGAATCTGCCCCTGCAGCAGTTAATAAAATTGCTGTCCCTGCAATTGTAGATGTTAACTCGAGTTTATCGACGCTTTGTATGGTAGCAGTGGTTCCAGAACTGTTTAGTGTTACTATTCCTGTAGCTCCTGAGAATGTAAAGTTAGATGTGCCGGTCAGCAAGTTAGCTCCGGAACCATATCCGATAAAGGTTGATGTTAGACTGGCCGCTGTAGACGCTGGAACGGCCCAAGTGTTATCTCCTCTTAGGAAGGTAGTAGCGGATGCCGTTCCGCTTGCGGATAAGTCATGAGTTACTGAATCAACAGCCGAAACTGTTGGAGTAATGAATGTTCCATCCAAGAAAGACAATGTGTCGCCATTAGATATGGTTTGAGTGTTTGCTAACTGATCTTGTATATCGAAAGTGTATGCTCCTCCTGGTGATGAATTAGTAATTGTTACTGCTCCTGTAGCTCCAGAAATAGTAATTCCTGTTCCAGCTACGATCGAGGTAACTCCTGTGTTAGTAACTGTTAATGTGTCTGTTGCGCTGGCTGCCGTGCTAATTCCCGTCCCGCCAGCTATGTCTACAGTATCTCCAGATGAGACTGTTTGAGGGGTTCCAGAGTCACCAGATAAAGTCCAAGTAGAAGCTCCTCCAGGAGTAGAATTAGTAATGGTAACCGAACCTCCACCATTTGTAATAGTAATTCCTGTCCCCGCAGTGAGTGTAGCCTTATCTAATGTTCCACCAGTTGTATTACCAATTAGTAACTGACCATCCGTATAACTAGTTTGTCCAGTTCCTCCATGATCTACATCTAAAGTTCCCGAGAGTGTAATTGTATCAGTTGCTGCAGCAAAAGATAATCCTGTTCCAGCAGCAGTGAAATCTAATGTATCTCCACTAGAAATTGTAGATCCTGCTCCAGTTTGACCAGAAATATCAAATGTATAAGTTCCAGCTGGTGATCCCCAAGAAAGTCCACCGGCTCCATCAGAGGTTAATACTCCTGTTGCGTCTAATGCGGGATATGTAGAATAATCTAATACTAAGGATCCTCGAGTTCCAGTTCCGGTTAGGGCTCCAGGAGTTAAAGTAATGTTTCCTCCATCTTGATTCGTGCCCGCTCCATCTCCACCTGTTAATATTAAGGCTGCACCTGCGCTGGTAGATCCATCTGCGGCAGTAATAGTAGCTGTTCCGGCAGCAGCACCTAATGTAAGTAAGTTGCTCGCATTTGTCCAAGTATAATTAGCAGATCCTGTTAATGCTCCACCTGCTGAACCATATCCTACATATGTTGCAGTTAATGGTGAATCGTGAGTTGGAATATCTGCGGCGACTAATGCGCGGAATGCGGGAGTTGCGGCTGCTCCAGTTGTTGGTCCAGCGAATACTGTATTAGCTGCCTGAGTATCCCAGGCTCCAGTTAATGTTCCAGAAGTTGTTACTGGAGATCCTGAGATTGTAAATTCGGCGGGAAGGGCTAAAGCGACTGAGGTTACGGTTCCACCTGAACCGGCGGGAGTCCCCCAAGTATTATCTCCACGAAGGAAAGTTGTTGCACCCGGAGTTCCAGTAGCCGAAAGATCATAAGTTAGAGAACCTGAAGTAGTTATTGGTCCTCCGCTTCCAGAGATAAAAGTTCCGGCTGCTGTGTCTACGGAGGTTACAGTTCCAGTAAACTGATCTGTCGAATCTATAGTTATCGCTCCACTACCGTTTGTAATAGAAATATTCGTTCCAGCAGTTAATGTCGCCAAGACTGGATCGACTCCAGTGGATCCAACCAATAATTGTCCATTTGTAGGTTGTGCAGTAGCAGTTATAGCTCCGACTCCCGATCCTAATAATATTCCACCATCAGTTAATGTGGTTGCACCCGTTCCTCCATTGGCGACTACGAGTGTTCCGGCTAAAGTTATTGTTCCGGATGTAGTGATTGGACCACCAGAAGTCGTTAATCCTGTAGTGCCTCCTGAAACATCGATAGAAGTTACGGTTCCACCTGAACCTGCAGGGATCCCCCAAGTATTGTCTCCTCGCAAGAATGTTGTAGCTGAGGCCGTTCCAGTAGCTGATAAATCACCAGTAATTGTCCCAGTCGTAGTAATAGTGCCTCCGGTTATATCAACGAAAGTTCCAGAAGATGTCGCCACTGAGGTTACAGTTCCAGTAAATTGATCAGTTGAGTTTATCGTAACTGCTCCTGTTGCCCCAGATATACTGACATTTGTTCCGGCAACTATTGAGGTAACTCCCGTATTCCCTATGGTTACTGCACCAGTAGCCCCTGAAACTGAAATTCCAGTTCCGGCTACGGCTGATGTAACTCCTGTGTTTGTAATTGTAACTGTATCGGTTGCGCTCACCGCTGCTGTGATACCAGTTCCAGAACTAAATAATAATGTATCGCCGTCTGCGATAGTCTCAGTGGTAACTCCATCAGAAATTATGAAATCGCTCATAGTTCCTGGAGAAGTTCCTGAGCTAGCCGCTGTTAATCTTCCCTGTGCATCCACAGTGATACTCGAATAAGTATATGATCCGGCAACTACGGCTGTATTATCTAATGTAACTGTGACCGTATCTGTGGCGGCGGCAGCAGTGGTTAATCCTGTGCCACCGGCAATGGTAATTGTATCTCCATCAGATATTGTTTCCGATCCTGAATCTCCAGCCAATGTTAAGCTATTGAATGGTAATGTATTGGTAATTGTAACTGTATCGGGATTCGATGAAACAGCCGTGATACCTGTTCCTTGTGCTATCGTTAATGTATCTCCACTACTAATTGTCTCAGTAGTTCCACTTGAACCAGTTACATCAAAAGTAAATGAACCTGCGGGGCTTGCCCACGTATTGTCCCCTCTTAAGAAAGTCGAAGCAGAAGGTGTTCCTGTTGCAGAAAGATCTCCTGTAACTGTATCTGTTGCGGCCACTGTTTGAGTGATGAATGTTCCTGAAGCAAAAGTTAATGTATTACCATCAGCAATAGTTTGTGTTACTGTAGCTGGAGTTGTGGCGATATCAAAACTACTAAACGGGAATGTGATTGCTACATCGGCCGCCGCAGTGAGTCTACCTTGTGCGTCCACAGTAAATGCTGGCACATTGGTTGCATCTCCATAGGCTGCAGCAACAACAGCCGTATTGTCGAGATTAAGTGTAACCGTATCAGTTGCGCTGGCTACTGAGGAAAGAGCAGTGCCGCCAGCGACAGTTAAAGTATTCCCATCCGAGATCGTTTGGGTTGGACCAGTATCACCTGCGAGATCAAAATCATTCATTGTTCCAGGACTTGCTCCCGAACTTGCAGCAGTTAATCTTCCCTGTTGATCTACTGTGATGGAAGCGTAAGTATAACTTGCTGGAGTTACTGCGGTATCGTCCAAGTTAAATGTAACCGTATCAGTTGCGGTGACGATACTTGTTAGGGCTGTGCCCCCTGCAAAAGTAATTGTATCTCCATCTACGACAGTTTCTGTGCCAGAATCTCCGGCAATTATAAAGTCACTCATAGTTCCTGGGGCTGCGCCCGAGGATGCAGCAGTAAGTCGTCCTTGCTGATCTACTGTGATGGAGGCATAAGTATAACTGGCGGGAGTCACGGCTGTGTTGTCTAGATTAATGGTAACTGTATCGGTAGCACTTGCAACTGATGATAATGCAGTCCCACCGGCAACTGTTATGGTATCTCCATCACTAATTGTCTGTGTTGGTCCGGAATCTCCAGCTAAGGCTAGACTGTTAAATGGTAGAGTGTTAGTAATCGTAATGGTGTCTGTTGCAGACGCAACAGATGTTATACCTGCGCCCTGAGCAATAGTTAATGTATCTCCACTACTAATCGCCTGTGGTGTTCCAGATGAACCTGCTGCATCGAATGTGAATGTGCTTGGCGGCGTTCCGGAGCTGGCTGAAGTTAATCTTCCTTGCTGATCCACTGTTATAGCGGTGTAAGTATAGGATCCAGGAGTTACTGCTGTATCATCAAGATCTACTGTTAGGGTATCGGTAGCACTTGCAGTTGTAGTAATCGCTGTGCCACCTGCTATGTCTACTGTATCAGAATCCGAAATTGTTTGATTAACTCCACCATCACCAGATAAAGTCCATGTGCTCATTGTTCCAGGAGCAGATCCAGAAGATGCAGAAGTTAATCTTCCTTGTTGATCGACAGTTATACTTGAATATGTGTATGATCCTGGAGTAACTGCAGTATTATCTAAACTAAATGTGACTGTATCGGTAACACTAACTGCGCTAGTTAATCCAGTGCCCCCTGCGAAAGTAATTGTATCTCCAGAATTAATAGTTTCTGTTAAGGTAACTGGACTGGTAGCTATACTAAAGTTAGAGAATCCGCCAGCGGGTGTAGCCCAAGTATTATCTCCTCTTAGGAATGTTCCTACTCCTGGAGTTCCAGTTGCGGACAGATCTGAAGTTACTGTATCTGTTGCTGTAACTGTCTGATTAATGAATGTTCCATCTGCAAATGTAACTGTATCTCCATCAGTCACTGTTTCAGTGGTAACTCCATCAGAAATTATAAAATCGCTCATAGTTCCTGGTGTCGCACCCGAGGATGCGGCTGTTAGTCTTCCTTGAGCATCTACTGTTAAACTTGTGTTAGTATATGATCCGGCAGCTACGGCTGTATTATCTAAGTTTAATGTAACCGTATCTGTTGCACTCGCTACTGATGATAATGCTGTTCCTCCCGCAACAGTTAATGTGTCTCCATCGGCAATAGTCTGTGAGGGGCCGCTATCTCCCGCAAGGGTGAAATCATCCATTGTTCCTGGGGCGACTCCGGAGGCAGCTGAAGTTAATCTTCCTTGTTGGTCTACTGTAATGCTTGAATATGTATACGATCCTGGAGTTACCGCTGTATTATCTAAGTTAAATGTAACTGTATCGGTTGCTGAAACGACACTAGTTAGGGCTGTGCCTCCTGTAAATGTGATTGTGTCCCCATTAGCGACAGTTTCTGTAGTAGCTCCATCGGAAATTATGAAATCACTCATAGTTCCGGGTGCTGATCCAGAAGCTGCACTAGTTATTCTACCTTGTTGATCGACCGTTATGGTTGAATAAGTATAAGTTGCCGGAGTGACGGCTGTATTGTCTAATGTAACTGTTACTGTATCAGTGGCGGCTGCAACAGTAGTTATTGCTGTGCCTCCAGCAATGGTAATTGTATCTCCGTCCACAATTGTTTGCGTTCCGGAATCTCCAGCCAAAATTAAACTGTTGAATGGTAATGTATTCGTAATTGTGACTGTGTCTGCGGCAGAGGAAACAGAGGTGATTCCAGTTCCTTGAGCAATTGTTAATGTATCTCCACTACTAATAGTTTCCGTAGTTCCGGACGAACCGGTTACATCAAAAGTAAATGAACCTCCTGGAGTAGCCCAAGTTCCATCACCCCTTAAGAAATCTGCAGCGGATCCTCCGGCGGGAACATAACCTATGGAAGCCCCACCAGCATACGCATCTGATGAAATAGTTACTGCACCTGTAGGTGCGCTAGCATTAATTGGTGTAGTTGCAGCTATGCTAGTAACTCCAGTGTTAGTAATTGTTATCGTATCAGTTGCTGAAGCAACAGAGGTGATTCCAGTTCCTTGAGCAATAATAAGTGTATCGCCATCACTGATTGTCTGAGTTGGGCCAGATGAACCATCGACATCAAAGGAACTCATGGTTCCGGGTGCCGATCCTGATGACGCGGCTGTAAGTCGTCCTTGTTGGTCTACTGTAATGCTTGAATATGTATATGAGCCAGGAGTGACTGCTGTATCGTCTAGGGTCACAGTTAATGTATCGGTTGCACCGGAGACCGTAGTAATTCCTGTTCCTCCAGCGATATCTACTGTATCTCCATCTACAATTGTTTGCGTTCCGGAATCTCCAGTTAAAATCCATGTGCTCATTGTTCCAGGTGCGGCTCCTGAACTCGCTGCAGTCAATCGGCCTTGTTGATCGACAGTAAAGGATCCGTAGGTGTAACTTCCTGGAGTAACCACTGTATCATCTAAACTAAAAGTCACTGTATCTGTAGCTGTTATAACCCCAGTTAATGCTGTGCCACCTGCGAAAGTAATTGTATCTCCAGAATTAATAGTTTCTGTGATCGAAACTGGAAGTGAGGCTATATCGAAATTAGAGAAACCACCGGCTGGAGTAGCCCAAGTGTTATCTCCTCGTAAAAATGTTCCAGCACTAGGAGTTCCGCTAGCTGAAAGACTAGCCGTTAAGGTTCCCGTAGTTGTTATAGGTCCACCAGATAAATCCACGAAAGTAGAATTAGCAGTTGCTACCGAAGTAACTGTTCCAGATCCTCCGACCGCTACCCAAGTTCCGTCATCTCTTAAGAAGAAATTATTTACTGCCCCTGGTGCGGGAACCATTCCTATATTTGCAGTAGTAAAGACTGTTCCTTCTAATGCAGTTGTTCCTCCATTAAATTGTAAACCAGTATTGGCAGTTAAATTAACTGAAATTGTAGGAGCTGCAAAAGTAATTCCATCTCCAGCAGCTAAGCCAGCCAATGGATCAGTCCAAGTTCCATCCTTTTCTAGATATGTATTGTTAGCAGCGGCAGCGGCAGTCGGAACTATTCCTACATTTGCCCCGCCACTAAATTGTGTTCCTTGTGAAGCGGCAGACAATCTTCCGTATGCATCAACGGTAATATCTGCTGCAATATATGACCCAGCGACAACACCCGTAGTATCTAATCCAAATGTTACTGTATCAGGATTACTAACTACAACCGACATTCCACCTAAGCCTTCCTTTAGTAGAATTGTATCATTAGTAGAAACTAATTCGTTATTGGCAGCGTCGTCTTCTATATAGAATTTAGTATTTACAATTGAAGCGGATCCATCAGAAGCAGCAGTTAGTCTACCATAAGCGTCAACTGTTAGATTTGTAGCAGTATAGGATCCTGCAGCTACTCCTGTTGTAGTTAATTCTAAATCTATTCCTGATCCTGTAGCGGCAGAGGGTATCACATAACTTGCGCCAGTGCCCGCATATGTTCCTCCAACATTAGCAAGCGAATTAACACCTGTGCTTGTAATAGTAAATACACCGGTGACTGGATTTAATGTTGAATCAATAGCTGTTCCACCAACTATTTCTATTGTTCCAGCAGTCGTAATCGTATCTGTAGCTGCACCATCGGTAAAAGTAATTGAAGTAACAGTTCCACTGCCTCCACCACCACCAGCAGTAATAGCAGTAATTCTTCCCTGAAGATCGACAGTAATATTAGATGGGAAAGCATATGAACCAGATCCTGAAGTATTTACATTCACTAATGCATATGTAACTAATGCTGGTGACCCTGCAGCCACAGTAGCCACTAATTGAGTAGCAGTTCCTTGAAACTGAACCGTTTCTCCATCACTTATGGTATCAGTAGTAGTTCCATCACTAACTATCCAAGAATAATTTATAGGAAGAACTTTCCAAGTTGCATCTCCAGCTAAATAATAATCTTGTTCTCCAGTTAATGCCTTTGGTGCGAAACCTGTTGCTCCATCTGCAACACCGGTAGCTCCAGTCATCTCTCGTGTTTCAACATATAAAATATCACCGGCTGCTGCTACTGTATCCAAGACCCCGGCGAGGTCTGCTCCGGATCCTGCAGCGGTGCTTCCTAATATTTGAAGATTATCTCCATCTGCAATAGTTTGTGCAACACCACCATCACCAGAGACAGTAAAGGTAGTTAAACCTGATCCTGGAACTGCCCAAGTATTGTCGCCCCTTAAGAAAGTAGTAGCACTCGCAGTGCCAGTAGCACTTAATGATGCAGTTAGGGTTCCTGTTGTAGTAATTGGGCCACCAGCTAAACTGACGAATGTAGAGTTTGCAGTTGCGACTGAAGTAACCGTTCCAGTAGTAGAAGAATTTATAGTTACTGCTCCTGTAGCTCCAGAAATAGTAATTCCTGTTCCAGCTACGATCGAGGTTACACCAGTGTTAGTTAAAATTAATTCTGGACCTGCTGCCAAGGCTGTTGAGATACCAGTTCCACCAGATACTTCTAAATTATCAAATCTAGAAATTGTAATAGTAGCTGTTGTATCATCTTCTATATCAAATAAAGTAAAAGTGCTAGCATCAGTTAAAACAGGGTTAGCTCCATAGTAAAGATTATTAGAATCTGTAGAATTCGACCACAATGTGACTGCAGCAGTAGTTCCTGGATTGGCGGCCACGGGTGAAAAGTCAACACCGGTGGTATCTTCAACGATGTTATTCATTATGATTTTACCATTAACCGTGAGTTCGAAAGCTGCATAATCATAGGTATAATTTGCTGAACCAATAAAATTTCCCGCACCATCATTGAGTTGAACGGCATATTGCGGACCACTTGGGACTCCACCGCCGCCTCCACCACTAGTTAGAATAGTGACTACTCCTCCGCCATTATCTGTTAAAGTTCCGTTAGAAACTATAATTGTATTGACGTTTCCCACTGTCGGAATACCGTCAACTTCTTTAACTACTAATCCCCACGATAGCGGACTGGCTGCATCGGATCCTGTATACTTATTGGAAATTATACCTGCCATACTAACATACACGTCCTTTTACTACTTAAAATTACTATCAAGTGAGTTACCACTGCACTATATATTAAGATGCCCTGCTATTTAATAATACTGTGAAGTATTATCAGGATGGTGAAGCACCGACATTTGCGCTTTGTTCGCGGCCTACATCCTGGTAGTAATCTCTTTGTTCAGTCCATCCAGAAAAACAACCTTCGACTGATCCAGTAATGATGGCTCCAGCGGAATCATTTATAACACGGAAAACAATTTGTTGTGTAACAACAAGAGGGAGCTCAAAGTGCCATTGATCTGCTTTTGGAATGATGACGGACCATTGGAAATCACTCCATTCCTGGTATAATTGGCCATCGATCCATAGTTGATATCGGACACCTGCAACAGCGGATGCCTCAGTGTGACCGAAGGAAGCGATATGATAATAATCACCTTTGTTTCCAGCAGTGGTATTAAGCGTTCTTCCTATCGTTGGGCTTGCAGCAGTAACTGTATCGGTAGAAAATGGTGTGCCAGAATTAGAACGATTATTAGTAGAAGCTCTCACTGGTCTTGCGGCAGTAGTAGGTAGTGAACGGACTTTGGGGGCTGGAGCTTCGCCTGTGAATGCAGTTGCAGTAGGTTGAAAAATCCCGTTTCCCGACAGATCTGTCCATGAATTTGAACCATATGTATCTGAAACATTCAAAACTAATGCATCTAGATATTCTCCATTCCCTAGGTTATAAGCTGCGCCTGTAGCGAAATTATATAATTGACGAATGGTAACGTTGGCCGAATTTGGCTTAGGAACTAAATGCCATGGATAAGCAGCGAAATCTAATAATTTTGATCTATCTGCATACTCGACAGCAGGTCTAACTTGTCTATCAAAAGTAGCAGGATCCTGACCAGGACGGATAACCTTTGTTCCCGCTCGCTCAGTGGTTCCATATGAAGATGGAGGAGGTGGATATGCGGCTACCGCCTCTCCTGATTGAGTATATCCGGTCTGAAACGCCTTCTTGCGATACGGACGCTTCAAATCTCTTTGAGCTTCATTGGGTGAACTCATGATAATTCTTACTCCTTACGACTATTTAATACTGTTGATTTCATACAAGATGCTCATCTCGGGCTTCTTCCATCTTCCTATATGCATCCGCTAACTCCAAATATTCTTTCCAGGTTTCATCATCTAATCCTTCACGCTTTAGTAACTGTCTGCGAAACCACTCAACATTGTCTACGGTAACATCAATTCCATAATCTAATAAAGTATTTGCAATTAGCGCATCTGACCCATTAAATAACCAATATTGAACAAAAACTTGTCCCAAAATCGTAGTTTCTGGGATCGTAGTTAATCCCTCATCAGCCATAAAAGCAGCCAAATCATTCATGAAAGTTACTCTAATATCCCAAGTCTGATCAGGTAAAATATACACTGGAGGAGATAATTGATAATTATCGGGTCTTACTGCTGCCGTAGCTGGATAAGGTGTGGCTTCTCCGGAAATTCCACCAGAGAAAACATTTTGTGGATCTTGAAAGTAACCGGTCGTATCTAAAAATACTTGCACGAAACTATTAGGAATCCATCCAGTTAAATTAACTCCAGTAACTATTCCTGATGCAATAAAACTTCCCGCAATACTAGGAACTACAACTCCAGGAGTTGACCCAAACTGATGAATAACTACAAAATTAGCTTCTCTAATTAAATTTGCTTCGGTAACATTATTTCCGTATCCTCCAGTAAAAATGGATACTTCTTCTCCAGGTTTCGGATAATCATCCGAATCAAAGGCTCCAAGACCCTTCAGAGTCCATTCATATAATTGCTTTCTAACGGTCATCAGGAAAGCCTCCTTGTTCCCTTAGAAATCGGAGTGATGCTATCCAAATAAAGTTGTTGACGAATTAAAGATCGTCTATATTGATTTATATTTTCGACTGTGACGGGGATCCCATCTTTTAATAATTGCATAGCTATGACCATGTCAACATCTTCTAATAATAAATATTTTACAAATGCTCGGTGGATCTCATAATCATTTTCAGCTGTATAAGCTGGTGATCCGTCGGGTAAATAAAATTCTATTCCCCAAGTTTGTCCTGGTAAAATATAAATTGGAGTAGGCAATCCATCCTTAAAATCCCCAAATGTAAATACTGATTGAATGCCCGAAGCTGTTCCTAATGTGTCCGGAAATGGAACTACAGAGGTCGGTAATCCTGGTTGAAATGTTCCATCAGGATTAACAAAATATCTTGTGGTCTCAACGCGAATAGCAACGAAAGCCGATTGTTTACCATTGCCGCCTCCTGGAATTCCTTGTTTGGTTCCATCCCAACCCGCTATAGAATCAATTATAATAAATTGAGTAGCTCTGAGATCAGCTGTCTTATCTAAATTATTTCCATATCCTCCAGTAAAAATATCTATGGGCACTCTAGCTGGAATAGATGGACATCGAGATCCTACTGATGGATTAATTATGGGATGTCCGAGGACATAATTACTAGTTTCATTGGCGGGAACTACATTGCGCCATTCGTATGCCTGTCGCCTAATCATAGTTAAACCCAATAATGCTTACGCACCGCCGCTAGTTAAAGGTTCTGCTAAAAGATAGCCTGACTAATATTAGTAACGGGCTGCAATCTTTTGGATAGCCAATTCACCAATTAGTGATACCTTAACGGATCGCTCTAATGGAGCAGCAATCGCTGTGTTATTAGTAACTGTGATTTGTAGTGGTTGCTGGAATAAAGCAAGAACTGGAGAGGAGAAAGCTAATACTTGTCCACCGTTAGAAATGTTATTATGTAGCCAACCGACATCAAAAGAATTTGATGGAACGTTGTTTGGTCCTACACCAATTGTGACTGCGAAATCATATGCAGTTGTGGCTGCAGCTCCAGTAGTATTATCCTGAACTTCTACTGCAATTGCGTATAATCTTACTTCTTCGTTATTTGCTTGATTGGTAAAGATAGATACTGTCGAGCTAGTAAATGCAGCGATCGTTCCACCCGACGCATCGAATGTGTGCGTGGTAGTATAAATCTCTGGTTGTGGGTCTTGGTTTGCCATAATCAGTCACCTTGTTGTAATTATTACTCCGCTGTCCTACTACTTAAAACATTCCTTTCAAAACATCCCTCGTCAATCATTGAAACAAATCTTCATCCTCATAGGATTGAGGAGGTTTTTCTACTAGGGGATCCGGAGGGGTTATTCCTTCCTCTGTAGCCCTAACATCTAAATAAGCTCTAGTTAAGCCATATATTTTAGGAGCCATATCCTTTAGTTCATCTTCTATACTGTGTCCTTGACGATCGGCTTCATCTTCAATTAAGCCATGTAAATTAGATATGGATTTCATAGATTTATAAAATTCTGGAGTAAATATTCTCCGCTGCACATCGGCAATATCGTCGGCAGATCTTTGTGCCTGAATAGCCAAAAATACTGCACCTAAATTAGTGCTCGTAATAAAAACTAATAATTGCCAGTTCAACCACTCAGAGGGTGGAATAAAATATGAAATACTTTGTAGAGCTACGGCAATCGTAAAGATAACTATTAGCATTTGCTTAGCAGTAATAAATTTAGGATTGGATAAAAGTGTAATATCTTCTTCGTTCATTGTCTCGCCTCCATAAATTCTAAATATTCTTTGTAATATCCTATGTGTTGATAACCATATTGCGTAACCAACTCAATAGCTTTTTTCTCCCATTTTCTCCCTTTATCAATTAAAAAATGACTTTCTCTAAATATCCCCTGGTTCGCTAGCATCTGGAAATCTTCGAAGTAGTATAGATTAAGTATATCTCCACCTACTTGAAGCTTCTCAATAATTTCCGGTGTGGCTATAGGTTCAAGCAATTCTTCTATATTAGTTGGACGATCTGAGGGGTCTGTGATAGGAGTTAAAGTTTGTTGAAATGATTGCCATTCTTGTTCCAGAACTGTATCCCAAGAAGAAGAATCGTAGAAATAATCAGTCCCTAAGCTATGTCTACGAGTAGCTAGAAACTTCTCACGCTGCGCGCGTAAATAAGTTATCCAACTCTCATCCGGAACCATATTAATCTAAGGAATCTCTTAGTATGTAATACTACCGTTCATTACCTATATATGCAGGTGAAGCCACTACTGCATCTACCATTTCATCAGAAAGCCAAGCTCCAATCGCACTGAAAATCAATGTTACCACAGCCATACCTGCGAAAACAGTTGCAGGTGGTGGAGTGAGTAATGCCTTTACTAAAGGGGTGTCTTGTTCATCCGCTTCAGCGACTGAATGATTAACCCAGTTCTCTATCATGAAAGTAATAAAAACCGCGATACCAACTATCGCTGTTAATTCGCCATCGTCAATTTTAACCATCAAACATCCCCCGCATGATCAGGATCTAATATTTCTATAGCTTCTAAAGTAGCAAAACCAATTAATAATGCTGGAATGGCTACGATCACTAAATCTCTATTTCTAAATGTATCTTCTGGCCAGCCATGTTTCTTATATGTTCTAACTATATTCAATACTAATGAACTTAAAACTGCGAAAGTTCCGACAGCTGGAACTATTAAAGCCATCCAAGATGACCTACCAAATTCTTTTCTCTGGTCACTATCCGCATCGAATTTTCGATTGATGGATCCGAGCTCGTCTGCTTTTAAAGCAGTCGTTTTCTTAGATTTATCCTTCTTTTCGCCCAACTACTTCACCTACCGTGCTATCAAATAGCCGACAAGTAAACCAACTCCAAGCAAACTTACGCCCACTATTTTTGAGGATCCTGAATCTTCTGGCGTTTCAGAATCGTCTGGACAAGCACAACAGTCATCCCCTATCTGTCGACGACCCTCTCCATCATCACACAAATCTTCAGGACAGGCTACATCATCACAAGTTGCATCATCTTCACTTTGAAATTGATATGGTAATTCATATCCAGGAACTATCTCGGTATGTTCTCCATCGGTAGATTCCTTACAACCAAAAACTGGCCATAGAGGATCACAAACTCTTGTATTAGTCATTCTTCGAGCGAATGCACCAGGCATAGTTTCTAAATATACGAAATCTTGCGGATCTGCACCACCGGAAGGCAACCAATCATTAGGAGCAAATAGCGGACCAGTAATGGGTTTTACGTGGGTATTCCACCAATTATTATCATCAAAGTATCCCATGTTTCAAGACCCTCCTTACTTCCTCAGTTTTGCTAGTAAATCTGAAGCCCAACCATATTTAATTGTGGCACCGATGAGAGCCAAAGC
>Ga0255054_10000683_pt1 | contig 20005 bp, 17 predicted proteins | sample JV7_2_23_MG_FD_188634 | JGI IMG/M metagenome (GOLD analysis project Ga0255054, IMG submission 188634) | Seawater microbial communities from Jervis Inlet, British Columbia, Canada - JV7_2_23 | ecosystem: Environmental > Aquatic > Marine > Inlet | place: Canada: British Columbia | collected...
TGGCGAAGCCCAGCGCCTGCTCGCAGTTCGGAACGGGCTGCACGCCGGAGCACCCGCTCGGCGCTCCGATGGTCTCCTCGGAAGGGGCCTGTGCAGCCTATCACCGTTACGGGAGGGTGACGTGAGTGGGCGGCGCGCGGTCGATCCTTCCGGCGGTCCCGCTTGCCCGGCGCCGCTCCGCAACCGACCCAGCGTGCTCCTCGCACACGGCGGCGGGGGCTCTCTCTCGCAGGAGCTGATCGAGAGCGTCTTCCTCGACGCGTTCCGCAACCCCGCCCTCGAAGCGCTCCACGACGGAGCCCTGCTCGAGGTCGACCGCGCGCGGCTCGCCTTCACCACGGACTCGTACGTGGTGCACCCGCTCTTCTTCCCGGGCGGCGACATCGGGTCGCTGGCCGTCCACGGAACCGTCAACGACCTGGCCATGTGCGGCGCGATGCCGGTGGGGCTCTCGGCGGGCTTCATCCTCGAAGAGGGCCTCGCGATGGAGGACCTCTCGCAGATTACGGGCTCGATGGCCGCTGCCGCGCGGGAAGCCGACGTGCCGATCGTGACCGGCGACACGAAGGTCGTGGATCGAGGCAAGGGCGACGGTGTCTTCATCAACACGACCGGGCTGGGGGTCCTGCTGCCGGAGGCCGAGATCTCTCCCAGCCGGGCCGCACCCGGCGATGTGGTGATCGTCAGCGGATCCATCGCCCTTCACGGCGTGGCGATCCTCTCGGTGCGGGAGGGGCTGGGCTTCGAGACCACCATCCAGAGCGACTCGAGCGCCCTGCACCGGTTGGTGCGCTCGGTCCTGGCGGCGGCGGGCCCGGACGTCCACGTGCTGCGCGACCCCACCCGCGGCGGCGTAGCCAGCGCGTTGAACGAGATCGCCGTCCCGGCGCGCACCGGGATTCTTCTCGACGAGCGGTCCATCCCGCTGCGCGACGACGTGCGCGCCGCCTGCGAGATCCTCGGGCTGGATCCGCTCTACGTGGCCAACGAGGGCAAGTGCCTCGCCATCGTCGCGCGGCAGCGCGCCGACGCGGTGCTCGAAGCCATGCGCGCCGACGCCGACGGTGCCGAGGCCGCCGTGATCGGCGAGGTGGTCGACGACCATCCGGGGCGCGTGGTGATGCGGAGCGGGATCGGGGGCACGCGCTTCGTGGACCGCCTGAGCGGAGAGCAGCTCCCGCGCATCTGCTGAGCATCTCGACCAGACGAGCGTGGCGAGCGCTTCCGCCGCCCCGGGCCGCGATTGTGGGGACACCGCCACAACGCTGTCGCCTTCTGCCGGCTGCGGCGCGGGCCGTGGGGACCGGCCGGGCGCTCCGGCCGCGCCCGGGGTCCACTACGGTCCGAAGGCGGACCGGCCGATGGTATACGATGGCTACATCCTTGGGGGGGGGAGAGACCATGCTTCGACCTGTCCACGCGCTTCTCATTCTCTTCGGCGTCGTCCTCTTGTCGGCGCCCGCAGCCGCCGACATCAACTGGCTGCGGCCGGAGCTTCGCGTCAGCACCGGCGCCCACTTCCTGACCGGCGACTACGGCCAGGAAGAGGACACCGACATCTGGTACGTGCCGTTGAGCGTCAAGCTCGACTGGGACTCCTTCCTGGTCCAGCTGACCGTGCCCTACATCCGAATCACCGGACCCGGCAACGTCGTCGGCGGCGTCGATGCGCCCGTCGTCGTCGGCCAGTTCGACTTCGAAACCGAGACCAACGACGGCCTGGGCGACATCGTCCTGGCCGGCACCTACGTCTTCTGGGAGCTGCCGGACTGGCTGCCCCTCTTCGAGCTCACCGCCAAGGTGAAGTTCCCCACCGCCGACGAGGACAAGGGTCTCGGAACCGGAGAGTACGACTTCGGCTTCCAGGTCGACGCCTCGAAGACGTTCGGGAGGGTCACGCCCTTCGCCAGCTTCGGCTATCGCGTGTTGGGGGACCTGCGCGTGGTGGCCCTGGACAACACGTTCTTCGCCTCGTTCGGGGTCGGCTACGAGGTGACCGAGTCCGTCAGTGGCGGGCTGATCTACGACTGGCGCCAGTCGTCGACCAGCAGCATCAGCGACGGCCATGAGCTGTCGCCGTACATGCTGTGGAAGCTGGGCCGCTTCCGGGTGCAGCCCTACGGCGTGGTCGGCTTCACCGAAGGGGCCGCCGACTGGGGCGGGGGGCTCCAGCTGAGCGTGATCTACTGACAGGGCCGCCGTGGCGGAAGTCCCGATCTCGCGGCGCCGGTCCGCGCTGTACGCCGGGCTCGTTGTGGGGCTCTGCTTCATCGGCCTGGAGAGCCTGCTGGCGGCGGCCGGCGTCTCGCCGCTCGGCGACCGGGGTGATCCCTACGGGGGCTTCGCCGGCAGCTCGCCCCTCTTCGTCGAGGAGTCGGGCTGGCTCCGGGTCTCGCCGGAGCGCCGGCGCTTCTTCAACGACCAGCGTTTTCCGGCCCGCAAGCCGGCGGACGCCCGCCGCATCTTCTGCCTGGGCGGCTCCACCACCTACGGCCGGCCCTACCACCACCCGACGTCCTTCTGCGGCTGGCTCGAGGCCTACCTTGCCGAGGCGCAGCCCGACGTGGCCTGGGAGGTCGTGAATGCCGGGGGCATCAGCTATGCCAGCTACCGGGTGCGTCGGGTGATGCAGGAGCTGGCGGGCTACGCGCCCGACGGCTTCGTCCTCTACACCGGCCACAACGAGTTCCTGGAAGAGCGAACCTACGCAGCGCTTCGCGCGGTGCCTGCCCCGCTGCGCAGGGCCGACGGGCTGCTGCGAGCCACGCGCACGTACTCCACGTTGAGGCTCGTCATGGACGCCGCCCTGGGGCGCAGCGCCGGCGCCGGCCCGCTGCTTCCGGAAGAGGTGGAAGCCGTTCTCGACACCAGCGTCGGCCTGGAGGCCTACGAACGAGACGATCTCCAGCAGCAGCGAGCGATCGCGCACTTCCGCTCGAACCTGGAAGCCATGGTGGGGTTGGCGGACCGCGCCGACGCCGCCCTGGTGCTGGTGCGACCGGCCTCCAACCTGCGCGACTGCACACCCTTCAAGAGCAGCCCGACCGATGGGCTGGCGCCCGAGCCGCAGGCCCGGGCCGGGGCGGCCTTGTCCGAGGGGCGCGACCTGCTCGGTGCCGGTCGCGCCCGGGAGGCCGCGAAGCGGCTGGAGACGGCGGCGGCCCTCGATCCGCGTCGGGCCGAGGTGCACTACGCGCTGGGGCGCGCGCGGCTCGCAGCCATGGACAGCGACGGCGCCGAGGCGGCCTTCCGCCGCGCGCGCGAGGAGGATGTCTGCCCGCTGCGGGCGCTCGAGTCCATGGAGCAGACGGTGGCCTCGGTGGCCCTGGAGCACGGCGTCGCGCTGGTGGACTTCCCCGCCCTGGTGAGAAGCTGGACCCGGGCCGCGACGGGCCACGGCATCGCCGGGCGCGAGTTCTTTCTGGACCACGTGCACCCGACGGTCGAAGGCAGCCGGCGGCTGGCGTTGGCGATCCTGGGAGAGCTGCGCCGGCTGGGTCTGGTCACGGCGGACGCGGAGCTGGGCCCCGAGGCGATCGCCGCGGTGACGGCGCGCGTAGAATCCGGCATCGACGCGCGGGAACGGGCCTTGGCGCTGCGCAACCTGGCCAAGGTGCTCAGCTGGGCGGGCAAGACGGACGACGCCGCGGAGCTGGCGCGCGAGGCCCTGAAGGCCCTGCCCGGCGACGCCGAGAGCCTGTTCATCGCCGCGGTCGGGGACGCGGCCCGGGGACGGCTCGAGCAGGCGGCCGCTGGCTACCGCGCCGCCGTCGAGGCGGACCCGGAGTACGCCAAGGCCTGGAACAACCTGGGCGTGGCGCTGGCCGCCGTGGGCAGATACGACGAAGCGGCAAGCGCCTACCACGAGGGGCTGGCGCTGGGCGCCGGCGGCGAGAACGTGCACTTCAACCTGGCCAACGCCCTGCGCCGCAGCGGACGGCTGGAGGAGGCCACCGCCCACTACCTGGAGGTGATCTACGCCCGGCCGGAAGACGCCGACGCGCACTTCAACCTGGCGCGTTGCTACGAAGACCGCGGGCGGGCCGAGAAGGCCGCCGAGCACTACCGAAGGGCGGCGCAGCTGGAGTCCCGGGCCCGCTAACGCCGGCCGGAGCGCTCGGGACGATCCGGGCGTTCGGGCCGTTCGACTCGCTCTACACGCTCGGGACGCTCCACACGCTCTACCCGCTCGGGGCGTTCCACACGCTCTACCCGCTCGGGACGCTCCACCCGCTCCGGGCGCTCGACCCGCTCCACGCGATCGCTCGGCCCAGAGCGATCCTCGCGCTCGGTGCGGTCGCTCCGGTCTTCGCGATCCGTGCGGTCCGCGCGGTCGCTGCCATCCTCCCGGTCGGCGCCGCGCTCGGCCTTATCCGGGTCATCGTCGCTGGCGGCCGGGTCGCTCTCCGCGCCGTTCCCACGGCGATCGTCGTCGAGTAGTTCGAAGCCGTTCTCGCGGAGCACCTCGATGCGATCCGCCACCACGGCCCCATCGCCGGCCAGCCGGCCGCGCACGCGCACCCGGTCGTCGAGCCGCAGGCCGCGGACGGCGTCGGACAGACCGCTGGCGTCCACGCTCGCCAGGCCCAGGGAGAAACGGGATCCCGCCGACTGCTCGCGCAGGAAGCCCTCCACCGAGAGCCGCTGCACACTGCGGTCGAAGGAGACCGCCGCGACGACCGAGCTGGCCTGGAAGGTGCGAGCCTGCGGGTTCCAGCGCCCCGCAACCAGTACCGGCTTCGCGGGATCCACGGCCGACGGGGCCTCCACGCGGAGCTCCCCGACGTAGAAGACCCGGCGCTCCACGCGGGTCGCCGGCCCCATCACGCTGGCGCGGGTGCCCTTGGGCGCCCGGTCCACACGGCTGGCGACGACGACGCCGTCGCTGCGACGCAGCCCGCTCACGCGCACCAGCCGGCCCGGGGCGAGATCCGCATCCACCGCTGCCCCGGGCCCCAGCTCGACGGTCTGGCCCAGTACGTGCAGCCGCTTGCGCCCGGCGTCCACGCGCTCGATCGGACCGGTCGCGACGTGGCGTACGGAAATGCGCCGCGCGCGCAGCGAGCCGTTCCGCTCGACCGCGTCCACGGCCACCACCTGGCCGACGGCCAGCTGCTTTGGCGAGCCGCCCGCCGTACCATCGATTTCCACGGGGGTGTCGGGCCCGTACTCGATCTTCAGGCCGTTCACGCAGACCGAGGAGAAGCCGGTAATCGGGCCCACGATCCCGGTGCCGCCGATTCCGTCCTCGTCGCCGCCGCTGCGGCCGGTGCCGCCGATTCCGTCCTCGTCGCCGCCGCTGCGGCCGGTGCCGCCGATCCCGCCCTCGTCGGACCCGCTGCGGCCGGTTCCGCCGATGCCGCCCTCGCCGGACCCGCGCGCATCGGCCACGCAGGCTGCCTGCTGGGCCCACGCCGCCCCGGGCACGAGGCAGCCCAGCAGCAGCGCAAGCCCGAGGGCGCCCAGCGCGGTGGCCCTACGTCGCATCGCCGTCGGTCTCCTCGATCCCGCCTTCGGGCTCGGAGTAGAAGAAGGTGCCGAAGCGGACCCGCGTCCCGCCGCGCCCCGCGCGGGCGTCCCGGGCGTGCAGCTCCGCCGCATGCTCGTAGAGGCGCTTCAGCGCATCGGTGGCGAGGCTCGAGGCCAGATCTCGCAGCGCGTCGGCGGACTCCTGGGACAGCGAGCCGTGGTAGGCGCTGCGCTCGGGGAAGCTGGGCTGGCGCCCCATCAGGTTGTGGCCGGCGGCCGCCAGGTGGTCGTGGAGGTTGCGTCCGAAGAAGAACGCCTTCTCCACCAGCCCGTCGTCGGGAACGAACGCATCCTGGACCAGCCGCACCCCGGCCTCGCTGGGCTCGACGACGCCCAGGCGCTCGAGCTCGTCCAGGATCGCCCGCGGGCGCACGTCGCGCGTCACCGACCGGACCAGGCCTTCGAAGGAGGGGCCTGCTTCGTCCCCCGAGCGCCGCAGCACCAGCGGCCGTCCCGCCTCGTCACGCCACTGCGCCTCCGTGGACCACCGGGCCACCAGCTGGCCTCCCAGGGATACGCTGGCCGGAACCGCCAGCTCCTCTTCGCGGGCGCCGCGCAGCCGCTTCACATCCTTGCGGTGGATCCCGGTGAGGAGACTCAGCCGGCTGTCCGTCTGGCGCCGCCCTTCAATCGGCAACTCCTGCTGCGCAACTGAGATGTAGATGCCCTTCAGGAGCTCGGCGACCGCGGGATAGGTGATCTGGAAGTGCAGCAGCACCCGCACCACCGGGCGCAGCACCTGGCGGATAGCAGCAATCAGCCCCGGGGGCTGAAGCGGGGAGCCGTCCGAGATGTCCCTGCGGGGACCTTCGCGCACTGTCCGGTGCCTCCAGTGTCGCCCATCACAGTGATCGGTTTTCCCACGCTCGATGTTGAGGGTAGGAGAAAATCCTGATCGGGGCTTGACGTGGGAAATTTTCCCACTAAACTCGCCCCATGTCAAGCCCGATGAGGGGCAGGAAACAGACAACCCGGAGGTGGGTGACCATGAAATCTGCAAGCTCTTTCAGGCGGTTCACGATGCTGGCGGCGGCCCTGGCGTGGGTCCTGGCCGCCTCTCCGGCCCAGGCCGGCTCCAAGTCCAAGTCCGAGTCCAAGGCGAAGGCCTCGTTCGAGAACACGGGCGTGCAGCCCGCGGCCGAGGGCAAGATCGAGTTCGAGGGCAAGCCCAACGCCTCGAAGCTGGAGATCGAGTTCGAGCGCCTCGACCCCGGCCCCACCTACAGCCTGTCCTGCGACGGCGTGGTCTGGGCCAGCTTCCGCACCGACTCTGAAGGCGAGGCGGAGCTGCGCTTCGAGTCCAAGCCCGGCCAGCCCGGCGCGCCCATGCTGCCTGCCGATCCGCGGGGCGCCCATTTCGCCCTCAACGACGGCGCGGCCGACGTGCTCACCGTGACCCTGAACGGTCCGGGCGAGCCGGCGGACAGCCAAGTCAAGGAGAAGGGCGACCTTCCCCCGGGCAGCCTGCCTGCGGGCGTGCGCACCTCCACCAGCTTCCGGCGCGACAAGAAGGGCGCCACCCGCTACGAGGTCAAGGCCCAGAAGCTGCCGGCCGGCACCTACTCCTTCCTGGTGAACGGCGTGGAGGAAGCCTCGGTCGTGGTGCCGAAGGACGGCGGGAAGCTCAAGCTGCGCTTCGCCGACCCGCAGAAGCGCGGCAAGGAGATGCCGCTCGACTTCGATCCCCGCGGCAGCATCGTCGAGCTCTCGCACTCCTCGGGTGCGCTCGCCTCGGGCGGCGGCTCCCCGTCCATCGACGGCCTCGACGCCTGCGTCGAGTCCGAGGTCGAGGTGCCGTTGGCTCGGCTCGCCGGCGTCGGCAAGGCCGAGTCGGAGTTCCGGGTAGACGACGACTGCGACAAGCGGTTCAAGGTCAAGGTGGAGAACGTGCTCGAGGGCGCCTACGACGTCTACGTGGACGGCATCCTGCGCGGCACGATGCTGGCGGCCTTCAGCGCCTCCGAGGGCGAAGTCCACGGCGAGATCAAGTGGAAGACGGACCCCGACGATCCGGGCGAGCTGCTGCTGGACTTCGACCCCGAAGGAGCACTGATCGAGGTCAAGCAGGGCGACACGGTCCTCTTCTCCGGCTTCCAGACTCCGGCCGTTCCGGGCGCTCCCGGGGGCATCTGCACCGAGACCCGGACCGAGGTCGGCTTCCTCAACACCGGCGCCCGGCCGGGCGCCAAGGGCAAGGCCCGGTTCGAGATCGAGGACGACTGCGAGACCGAGTTCGACGTCGAGATCGAGAACCTGGCCCAGGGCAGCTACGACCTAGTGGTGGGTGGTGTCCTCCGCGGCAGCATCGTCGTCGGCCCGTTCGGCGAGGGCGACCTCGACTTCGAGACCGACAGCGACGATCCGGACAAGCTCCCCCTGGACTTCGACCCGCGCGGCATGCTGATCGAGGTGTTCGACGGCGGGACCAAGATCCTGGAGCGGCTGTTCCCTAGCTGAGCCGATGCGCGGGAGCCAAGACGGGGCTCGGGCGATCCGCCCGGGCCCCGTCACTCGTTTGGAGCCCGGGCCCCGAAACGCTGGGATGGATCCGCCGCTGCCGGCTGCTGATGCAGCTCCGACTCCAACTTACTGGAAACAAAGAAAAAAATAATCCAGAAAAAACTTGGGAAAAATTCCCACAAACCGATAGACTAGAACGTGGGAAAAATTCCCACATAACTCCAGGGCGTGAAACGGGGGCGCCCCGCAAGCAGAAGGGGGTTCGGACATGCAACGAACCATTCGAGGTTTCCGTACCTGGCTGGCGATCGGGGCCGGCCTGGCCATCGGGGCACCGGGAGTCGCGCAGGGCGACGACGCGGGCATGCGCGCGCGAACGGAGACGCGCAGCGAGCTTCGCAGCGAGACCAGCCGAGAGCGCTCGGAGTCCCGCAGCGAGGTGCGGCAGCGCGGCACGGAGATGCGCAGCGAGGCGCGGGAGCGGTCGGAGCACCGGGACCGTGCGGATCGGCCCGAGCGCGCCGAGCGGGCGGAGCGCGAGGACCAGCCGGAGCGGGCCGAGCCCGAGGAGCGGCCCGAGCGTGCGGAACGCGAGGAGCGTCCGGCGCGGGCCGAGCGCGTCGATCGACCGGAGCGCGCCGAGCGCGTCGATCGACCGGCGCGGGCCGAGCGCGTCGATCGACCGGCGCGGGCCGAGCGCGTCGATCGACCGGAGCGCCCGGAGCGCGTCGATCGACCGGAGCGCCCGGAGCGGGCAGCTCGCGTCGAGCGTCCCGAGCGCGTCTCCAGGCCCGAGCGCCCGGAGCGCCCCGATCGCAGCGGCCGGGTGCGACGCTGAGGAACGCCGTCGGGGCGGCCCCGGGCCGCCCCGACAGTCGCCACAGGGAGAGCCCGCATGAAATCCCGCCAGGACACCCAGCCGACCGGCCCGGAGCTGTCGCTGCCCAAGACGATTCTCTTCGCCAGCCTGGTGATCGGCGCACTCCTCCTGGGCGCGGAGGGTGCCCTGGCGCTGTTCGGACTGAACCCGCGCGCCTGGCGGGAAGACCCCTACGTAGGCTTCAGCTCGAGCCTCCCGCTCTTTGTGCCCGAGCGCTCCGACGACGGGACCGCAGGGTTCCGCACCGCCGCCGGCAAGCAGCGCTGGTTCAACGAGCAGCACTTCCCCGCCCACAAGAGCGACGGCACCCGCCGGATCTTCTGCATGGGCGGCTCGACCACTTACGGCCGCCCCCACGACGACCGCACCTCGTTCTGCGGCTGGCTGCGCGCCTTCCTCACCGAGGCGGAGCCCGGGCGCCGCTACGAGGTCGTGAACGCAGGCGGCATCAGCTACGCCAGCTACCGCGTAGCGGCCCTGATGGAGGAGCTGAGCCGCTTCCAGCCCGATCTCTTCGTGGTCTACTCCGGCCACAACGAGTTCCTGGAGGAACGCACCTACCGGAGCGTTCGGGCCATCCACCCGGCCGTGCGCTGGCTGGACGGGCACTTGAGCCGGACCCGGCTCTACTCCGCACTGCGAGGCGTGGTGCAGAAGGCGGGCGAGGTGGGCGGGCAGCCCCCGGAGGGCTCCCAGCTTCAGGGCGAGGTCTCGGCCATCCTGGACCGGAGCATCGGTCCGTCCGCCTACCAGCGCGACGATGAGCTGCGCCGGGCCGTCGCGGAGCACTATCGCTTCAACCTGGAGCGGATGATCCAGATCGCGGCTGCCTCCGGCGCCGAGATCCTGTTGATCACCCCAGCCGACAACCTGAAGGACTGCTCGCCGTTCAAGAGCGACGCCGGAAGCGGACTGACCGCATCGGACCAGGCGCGTTGGCAGGAACGGGTGGCAAGCGGCCGAGCCCACCTGGCGCGGGGCGACGTCGCCCCTGCCATCGATCTGCTGCAGCAGGCCGTGGGGCTGGACCCGCGCCGGGCCGAGGGCCACTACCTGCTGGGGCAGGCACTACTGCAGCAGGGCGACTATGCCGACGCGGAGGTCGCGCTGCGCCGAGCGCGCGACGAGGACATCTGTCCGCTCCGCGCCTTGTCGGAGTTCCAGGAAGAGCTGCGCCGCGTGGCCGAGAGCCGCGGAGTCCTCCACGTGGATTATCCGCGGCTCCTCGAAGAGCTCTCGACCAAGCGTCACGGCCACCCGGTGCCGGGCGACGAACTCTTCCTGGACCACGTGCATCCGACCATCGAGGGGCACGAGCAGCTGGCCGCGGCCATCCTGGACGTGCTCGCCGACGCCGGCTGGATCGCCCCCCGGGCGAGCTGGCCGCCCGACGGCACGGCGCGCGCCCGGCAGGCGGTATTGGCCACACTGGACGACCGGGCGCGCGGCACCGCGCTCCGCAACCTGGCCAAGGTATTGAGCTGGGCGGGCAAGTCCGAGGAGGCGGCCGGGCTCGCCGAGCGCGCCCTCGCCATGCTTCCGGGCGACGCCGAGAGCCTCTTCATCCTGGGAACCCATGCCGAGGACGCAGGTGACCTGGAGCTGGCGCTGGATCGCTACCAGGCCGTACTGCAGCTCGACCCCGGCTTCGTCAAGGCTCGCAACAACCTCGGCGTCATCCTCACGCGTCTCGGGCGCCTCGACGACGCCGTCGAAACCTACCGGACGGTGCTGCGCGACGAGCCCGAACACCCCAACGCCAGGTACAACCTGGCCAACGCGCTGCTGCGCCGCGGAGCCTACGCCGAGGCCATCGCGGAGTACCGGACGGTGTTGGTGCGGACGCCGCGCGACGTGGACGCCCACTTCAATCTGGCCCGGGCCTACGAGCTTTCGGGAAACCGCGCGCGCGCCAGCGCCCACTACCGGAACGTCATCGAGATCGATCCTGGCGACAGCGGTGCGAAGCAGGCGCTGGAATGGCTGGAGGCGAACCCGGGCTCCGTTGAGCCGAGCCGGGCCAGCCGGGCCGGATAGGCGCGGCGCTACGTGCGCGCACGGGCGCTGGGGCGGCTGGAGCGCCAGCGCCCGGGACGCCAGCAGAGCCACGCGAACGCGATCCCCTCCAGGTAGCCGTGGCCATGCCAGTGGGCCGGGAGGTCGACGAAGAGCCGGCCCAGGAAGAAGGGCACCCCCGCCGGCACGCCGAGCCCGAACTGCATGGCCACCAGACCCAACGACGCACCGGCGAAGGTGGCGATCAGGGTGGGCGCCACCGCAGCGCGGCTTCGGGGAACACGATCTTCACCGAGCACACCGAGCGCTGGCACTTCCACAGCGGCGAGGAATCCGTACTCCAGGTGGTCTCGAACCACGTCTTCGAGAACGGCAAGATCAAGCTGTGGCGCGACTACTGGGACCTGGCCGCGCTGATGTCGACCGCGCCGGCCTGGTGGATCGAGGGGCTGGCCAGGCACGCCGACCTGAAGCTGGCCTGAGGCCCGGCTGGGAACCCGGGCGCGTAGCGGTGATGCAGCCGATCGCGTCAGGGGAGATCCCGCGTACGGACGACCTCGGGCATCAGGGGAGGGTCGCCGTTCAGGTAGGGCCGCATGCGGCCCAACCACTCCATCAGCGCCGGACGCTCCAGGATGTCGTCGTCGCCGCGGAAGCCGGTGATGTTGTAGAGGGCGAACTGCGGGTAGGCCGCCAGATCCGGAAGCGACGGCTCGTCCCGGCCACCCAGGAACGGACCGTCGCCCAGGTGCGCCAGAAACTCGTCGTAGAGACGCCGCCGTGATCGGCGAGGCGGTGGACGACCATCCGAGGCGCGTGGTGATGCGGAGCGGGATCGGCGGCACGCGCTTCGTGGACCGCCTGAGCGGAGAGCAGCTTCCGCGCATCTGCTGAGCATCTCGACCAGACGAGTGTGGCGAACGCTTCGGCCGCCCATGAAGCTCGAGCGGCTGTTCGCCAAGGGGGGCCCAGGTCAGGCGTCGGCCGCTATAGCTGGCCTTCGATGGGCAGGAGGGCCAGGAACCCCACCGAGAAGCGGGTCCACCAGCTGGTGTCTGGCTCGCGATCGACGCGTTCCTCCCCCGCTTCCCACACGAGGCGTCCGTCGTCGAGGGCGAGCCGCCAGGCGAGCTCGGGACTCGACAGCCTCTCGAAGCCCTTCTGCTGGCGCGCCGCCAGCTCGGGGCTCTCCACCACGAGACCGAGCTCCGTGTTGAGTTCCACGGATCGCGGATCCAGGTTCAGCGAGCCCACGAAGACCGTGCGGCCGTCGAAGCCGAAGGTCTTGGCGTGCAGGCTGGCCGATGACGAGCCGAACCGCCCTCGACGCTGGGCTTCCCGCACTGCCGCTCCCCCGGGCCGAAGCTCGTACAACTCGACCCCGGCCTCGAGGAGCGGCTTGCGGTAGCCCTTGTAGCCCCCGTGCACGGCGGGCACGTCGGTGGCGGCCAGGGAGTTGGTCAGGATCCGCACGCGCACACCCCGCTCGCGAGCGGTGCGCAGGTAGTCCACGCCTGAGTCGCCGGGAATGAAGTAGGGCGAAACGATCAGAAGCTCGGAACGCGCCTCGTCGAAGAGCGGTCCGAGCCGTTTCGACAGCAGCGTCCGTTCGAGATCCTTTCCCCGTACCGCGATCTTGTCGGGAAGATCCGCCACGGCGCGGGTGGGGGCCCAGTAGAGCTGCACGCGCCCCTCGGCCGCATCGCGCACCAGCGTCGAGCTGCGAATCCGCTCGGCGTAGGGCGACGCCTTCGTATCCTCCTCGTGCTGCGCAAGCTCGGCGCGGACCCGGGCCACCGCCTCCGGCCCGGCGCGCAGGGAGCGAAACGTGGCGGCGGGCACCGCGTAGCGGCTGTTCCAGTAGAGGTCGAAGCTCTCGCCCAGCTGGGGAAGCACCGGGCCGAAGGCCAGCAGGTCCAGGTCGGCGAAGTTCACGTCCTCATGGGCGTCGAAGTACTCGTCGCCGATGTTGCGACCGCCCACCACCGCGCCCGCGCCGTCCACCGCGAGCATCTTGTTGTGCATGCGGTGGTTGAGCCGGAACGGGCGGCTCAGCAGGTCGAGCGGGCGCAGCACGGCGCCGCGGCGCAGCGGGTTGAAGAGCCTCACCTCGAGATGGGGATGGGCATCCGCCGCGGCAATGAGCGGGTCGATCCCCGAGGAGCCCAGGTCGTCCAGGAGCAGCCTGACGCGCACCCCGCGGTCGGCTGCGGCCAGCAGGCGCGACAGGAAGATCCGGCCCGTCACGTCGTCGTGGAAGATGTAGTACTGGGCATCCACCGCCCGTTCGGCGGCGTCGATGAGCAGGATGCGCGCGGCGAAGGCATCGAGGCCCGGGCCCAGCACGGCGAGCGCGGACTTTTCCGGGTGCTCCGCCAGGCGCGGCGCGGCGCGGCGGCCGAGCTCCGTCTCCTCGGGCCGGCTCCATGCGGAGTCGGGCGCGGGGGGCTTTCGGGGCGCCGGCTGGGCGCAGCCGGCAAGGACCACGAGCATCACGAGAGCCGATACGCCGAGCGCCATCTCTGCGGGTGGGATCCACTTGGGCACCGGCCGACCCTAGGAGTTCGGCCCGGAGCGGTCAATTGGAAAGGGCTCGCCGGTCGGATGATCACCCGGCCGGGCAGGGCCCACGCGTGAAAGAAGCGCCAGTGCAGGAGCAGTGCCGTGAGTACGGCGACGCGGAAGAACTCGTGGGGCCCGAAGATCGTGGGCCAGAGCCATTCCTTCGCCCTGGTGATCGACGAGTGCGCCTCCCACGTAGACGGCGGCGCCGAGGCCCATGGGCAGATAGGCCGCGGTCGCCCACCGCTTCGTGAAGGCCAGCGAGCACTTCGGCAGGGTGGTGCTTCGGGTCGCCTGAGCACCGTCGCCCGCGCCTTCCGTCGGGCGCCCCGATTCTCGCCGCTCAGAAGTACTCGACGGGAGTGTTGCGGTGACCCGTTGAGCTGAAGAGGGGAAGTCCGCCTCAGGCCCGCTCGATGAGCAGCTTGCCTTCGCGGTTGTCGACCAGCAGCAGCCTGCCCTTGAGCGTCTCCTGCTCGCCGAAGATGTTGGTGAGGGTCAGCTCGTCGCCGTCCAGCTCGACGCGGTCGACGCTTTCGAGGAGCTTCTCTCTCTCCTGCACATTTGAATCGCGGCGAACGACGAATGCGGTCATTTCGCACATGGGATGGTGAGCTCCTCTTCCCGTGTTCGTCCGGGGACGGGCGCTGGGTATGGAGCTGCCTCAGCTCTCTCGGCTCCCGAGCGCTCCGAGGGCCTTCTGCAGGCACTCCTTACTCTTCTTCTCCAGCTGGGCCATCTCGCGGATGTAGCCGGCGCTGGCAGCGGCGTTGGCGTCGTCGAGTTCGGCGGCGAACTTCTCGTACTCCCGCTGGTGGCTGTCGTTGTGCTCCATCCAGTGCTTGATGCGAACGGCGGCTTTTTCGAGCAGCTCCATCGGCTCTCCTGGTCTGTCCCTGCGTCTCGATACCAACGGCACCCGCTCCATTGGATGGCCTTCTTTGCGCTGCGCAGAGTCCGCCACGGATCGCGGACGCAAGCGGGTCTTCTTGCCCTGCTTTCCCCAGACTGAGGCGATATGACACACCTCCGCGGCAGATCAAGCCCCGGGACACGCCCCGATCGCTCGTAGACAGAGCAACTCTCTAATGATAGCGTCGTTTTCGAGAACTGTGAACAAACGTTTGTTCACAGGTGGTCTGCCGAATCGTGGCGGAAGGGCGAGACGAGCGCGCGAGAAGAGCGGGAGAGGCGTGAATGCACGGATGCAAGGGCGCTGACGCGGGGAGCGATCGGGGGAGAGCGGCATGATCGTCGGAGGACTCGATATCGGCTCGGCCACCGGGAAGGCCATCGTGATGAAGGACGGCGACATCGTCGGTTCGACGGTGCTGCCCTCCACCGTGCATCCCACGAAGACCGCGCAGATCGTGATGGGCCAGGCCATCGAGCAGGCGGGGCTCTCGTCCATCGATCACCTGGACAACGTGATCTGCACCGGCTACGGCCGCCTCAACATCTCCTTTGCCGAAGAGAACCTCTCCGAGATCTCGTGCCACGCACGCGGCGCCCAGTGGATGGTGCCCGCGATTCGCACCGTGATCGACGTCGGGGGGCAGGACTGCAAGGTGATCTCCGTCTCGGACAAGGGCACGGTGCTCGAGTTCAAGATGAACGACCGCTGTGCGGCCGGGACGGGTCGCTTCTTCGAGGCCATGGCCCGGGCGCTCTGCTGTGGCCTGGAGGGAATCTCGTCCCTCGACAACCAGGGCGACGAGCCGTGCACGATCTCGAATCAGTGCAGCGTGTTCGCCGAGTCGGAGGTCGTGACCCTGCTGAACGAAGGGATCCCGCTGCCCAACATCATCGCCGGCATCAACGTCTCCGTGGCCTCCCGTCTCACCTCCATGTCGCGCCGGGTGGGCGTCGTCGAGGATGTAGCGCTGACCGGCGGCTGCTCGAAAAACCTGGGATTGGCCGCGGCCCTGGAGAACAAGCTTTCGATCAGGCTGGTGGAGCTTCCCCATGATCCGCAGATCGCGGGGGCGCTCGGCGCGGCGCTCTTCGCCGCGGACCGATTGGAGGCGGAGAGCAGCTAGGCCGGGGCGATCGCGGAGCGGGCCTTCTTGGTGCCGTCCGCCTGGCGATTGCCCCGCGAACGTCGGCGAAACACAGGCCTGGTATCGGAGCCGAGAATTCACGGGAGGTCGGGCAGTTGGAAACGAGACTCAACTCTGAGGCACTTCGGAAGTTCATCGATGCCACCGAGACCATCCTCAACGCGGAGCTGGCGCAGTGGAAACAGGACGGCGGGGGTGTCGTGGGCTTCTTCTGCTCCACGGTTCCAGAGGAGGTGTTCACCGCCGCCGGGCTCACCGGCTTTCGCATGCGTGGCACGGGGAGTACCAACACCGAGCTCTCCGACGCCTGCTTCAGCAACATCAATTGCAGCTTCCCCCGTCATGCCATGAATCTCGCCCTCGAGGGCAAGTACGACTTCCTCGACGGCCTGGTAGTGATCAACAGCTGCGACCACGTGAGGCGCATCTACGACAACTGGACGCGCCAGCTCGACACCCCCTTCGTGACGGTGATGAGCCTGCCGCGAAAGGTCGGGCCGCCCCAGATCGAGTGGTATCGCGACGAGATCAACCTCCTGAGGGAGAAGCTCCGGGAGCACTTCAAGGTCGACATCAGTGACCAGGCGCTGCGCGATGCCATCACCCTGCACAACGAGATCCGGGCGCTGCAGAAGAAGCTCTACACGCTGCGCGCTTCGGATGCCCCGCCCATCAACGGCATGGAGGCCCTCGCGGTCATGGTGGCGGGCACCGCGATGCCGAAGCTTCGCTACAAGGCCCTGCTCGAAGGGTTCCTCGGCGACCTCGAGGGCGTGGAGGGCACCGGAGGCCATCGTGCGCGCGTGATGATTCTGGGCGGTGAGCTGGACGATCCCGAGTTCGTCAACATCATCGAACAGCAGGGAGCTGCCGTGGTAACCGACTCCACTTGCTTCGGCAGCCGGCTGATGTGGCGGCCCGTCGACGAGACGGCGGACGATCCGGTGCAGGCGCTCGCCAGCTACTACATCTACGACCGCCCCTCCTGCCCGCGCATGTACGGAGACCAGCCTCGGCGCCTCGCCTACACGCTGGAGCTCGCCAAGGAGTTCAACGTCGACGGCATCATCGGCGAGCGGCTGATGTTCTGTGATCAGTGGCTGGTCGAGCACTACATGACGGCCCAGGATCTCAAGGAAGAGGGCGACATTCCCTTCCTCGCGCTGGATCGCGAGTACATCCTGAGCGGGAAGGGGCAGCTGCAGACGAGAGTGCAGGCCTTCATTGAAACTCTCACGGGAACGGGGAGCTGAACGATGGCATTGAGCGCGGTGAAGCAAAAGGCCCTGGAACGCTACAAGCAGGAGCGCGATTGGTTCAGCATTCTGATGGAGGGCGCCAAGCTGATGCCCACGGAGGAGGGCGAGCTGCAGGTTCGGCTGCTCGAGATCCTGCTCAGCTCGAAGCAGACCGTGGTCGACTGCGTCGAGAAGGAGGAGCCCTTCATCGGCGGCTACTTCTGCAACGCGCCGGAGCTCTTCCACGCCATGGACCTTCCCTGGTTCATGTTGATGGAGACCCCGTTCCTGGCGGCCACCGCCCCCTATCTGATCCAGGACATCGAGGGGTCCGAGGCGATGGGGCTGGGGACGGACCTCTGCACGGCGATCCGTCTGCCGATCTACTACATCGAGAACGGCCTGATGCCGATCCCCACCGCGATCCTCGGCCTGCTCTCCCCCTGCGACGGGGCGCCGATGCTCCATCAGGTGCTCGAGCACAACAAGGCCTGGAAGGACGTTCCGATCTATTCGTGCGATCCGCCCTACACCTCGGACGAGCGCGCCGTCGAGTACTTCGCCGAGGAGCTGCGGCGCATGGTCGAGTTCCTCGAGGAGCACACGGGCAAGACCCTCGACCACGACCGCTTGAAGGTCGTGTGCGAGGAATCCAACCGTACCTACGGGCTCTGGCAGGAGTACAACGAGCTGCGGCGCAACGTGCCCTCTCCGCACGGCTGGGAGATCGGTGGCGCGCAGGCCTTCGCGATCAGTCAGTGTTTCGTGGCGGGCGATCCCCGCTGCACGGCCTGGTTCGAGCAGCTCCTCCGCTGTGCCGAGGCGCGGGTTGCGGCGGGCCTGGGCGCCTCGCAGGCGCCCGGCTGGAAGGAGAAGATCCGGCTCTTCTGGTTCGACATCATGCCCTATGGCTGGATCTTCGAGTTCATGCCCTGGCTCCAGGAGGAGTTCGGCGCCACGATCGTGATGGACATGTTCGGGAACTTCCCGTACACGATGATCGACACCAGCAGCGAAGACACCATCTTCCACGATCTGGCGAAGCGCAACCTGCTCGACTCGCCCATGATCCGCCAGGCGCGCGGCACGGCGGAGAACTTCTCCAACGACATCCGCCGCATCGTGAAGGACTTCAAGATCGACTGCGTGATCTGGCCCGGCCACATGGGCCACAAGGACGGGGCGGCCACCATCGGCATCATGCGGGACACCTGCCGCGAGCTCGGCGTCCCCTTCCTTCACATCGGTCTGGACCTTTTCGACAAGCGCTACACCAGCATCGACGAGATCAAGGACAAGACTTCGGACTTCTTCCGCGGGATGGGGCTCGCATGACGCGTCGGGCGCTGCGTCCGGCCACTCGGCGACGCGGCGCCGGGTCAGGAGGCACGGCGGGCCACAGTGAGATGAAGCGACATCGAAGGAAGAGGGAATAGAGGGGCCGAGGAACTTTGCGATGGCGGTATTCGACGGCCATATCAAGAGCGTGCTCGACTTCGCGCGCACCCTGCCGGCGGGCGGCAGCGTGTACCAGCAGTTCAGCTGCCCCGAGACACCGGAGCGGATCTGCGAGGAGCTGCCCATTCGTGTTGGGAACGGCGCGAACCCGGGCATCATCATGCGCGGTGACACGTTCGTCGAGCTCGGCCATCCGATCCAGGGATCCTGCTCGCATCTGTTGTGGACCGACTCCCCCTCGCTGATCGAGGACGGGCGCATCCGGCTGGTTGGCCCCGACATCTCCGAATCCGGTGGCCAGAGCCTGCCCTTTGGACAGGTCCTGATCCTGGCCGGGGAGGGGCTGCGCCCCGCGGACCACGAGCGGTTGCAGCAGGTTCCGATCATCGGTGACCGAATCGAGGGCTACATGGTTCGTAGCACCTCCGACCACTTGTGGAGCCGCGTCAGCCGGAACGCCGCGGCCGGCGGCTTCGACTTCGAGATGCTCGGCAAGGCCCTCATTGCACTCACCAAGGAAGGAGCGTCGGGCGTCACGGCGATGGAGGTCCTCTTCGTGACCTCCAGTAGGGAGGACGTGAAGCAGCTCGGCGAAGTGGCCTCGGAGGTCAAGGCCGTCGGCAGCGAGATCCTCAAAGAAGAGTGGAAGGCCCGTGGCTACGATGTCGATTGCGACTTCGACTGCGCCTCCTGCCACGACGAAGAGGTCTGCGACGACATCCGGGAGGTGCTCGTCAACGTCAACCGGAAGAAGCGGGAAGAGAAGGCCACGGACAAGACCGAGTAGCAGCGGTCCTGGGCAAGCCGCTGCCGTGACAAGCGCCGATTGGCGCTGCGACCAGCTTCAATGCCTGACGGAGTTCGAGCGAATGGCCGAAACGGCAAGCGATGCACGAAACGAGAGAGTGAAGCGGCTGATTGCCGTTTGCGGCAAGGGCGGGACCGGAAAGACCGCCTCCATCGCGATGATGGCCGGTGCGTTGGTGGAGAACCCGAGCACCGGTCGGCTGCTGCTGATCGACGCCGACCCGGCCATGGGTCTGCTCAGTGCCCTCGGTGTGAAGGTGCGCCGCACCATGGGCGAGGTGCGCGAAGACATCATCCGCACGTCCAGGCGCGGCAAGAGCGAGGAGAAGGCGCAGATCGCCGACACCCTCGACTACATGGTGTTCGAGGCCCTGACCGAGCTGGACGATTTCTCGGTGCTCGCCATGGGTCGCACCGAGACCCTGGGCTGTTTCTGCCCCGTCAACACCCTGCTGCGAGGCGCTATCGAGACCCTCTCGGACAACTTCGACACCATCCTGATCGATGGCGAAGCGGGTCTCGAGCAGCTCAACCGCCAGGTCGTGCGCAAGCTGCACTCGCTTCTGATCATCAGCGATCCCACCTCGCGCGGGATGGAGACGGCTGGGCTGATCAAGAAGATGGTGGAGGTGGACAAGGTCATCCGCTGCGAGAAGCTCGGGCTGATTTTCAACCGCGTGCGCGGAAACGAAGAGCTGCTGTACGGGTGCGCCGAGAAGCTGGGGCTCGAGCTGGCGGGCCTGATCCCCTTCGACGAGAACGTCGCCGAGTACGACCTGATCGGGAAGCCGATTACCGAGCTGCCTTCGGACGCACCGAGCCTGGAGGCAGTTCGGAAGGTCGTCGAGAACTACGTCCTGACCGAGTAGCGGGCAGAGGCAGCTACTTCTGCTCGGCCTTCCCGGAGGAGCGGATGGCGACCGGGGGCATTCTGCCGGTGCGGCTGAAGAGAAGCCGTGGCCGGGCGGCCGCTGCGGTGTCCGTCGAGAGCGGAA
>Ga0255054_10000685_pt1 | contig 19940 bp, 20 predicted proteins | sample JV7_2_23_MG_FD_188634 | JGI IMG/M metagenome (GOLD analysis project Ga0255054, IMG submission 188634) | Seawater microbial communities from Jervis Inlet, British Columbia, Canada - JV7_2_23 | ecosystem: Environmental > Aquatic > Marine > Inlet | place: Canada: British Columbia | collected...
GACAGTGAACCTGACCTGCTCGCCATCGGTGAACCTAGGAGGGTCGAGATCTACCTGGCTATAGGTTTGGTTGTTCGGGAACACGGTTGTTTCAGCCGATCCGCCTCCAGGCACCACCACATCGACGATGAAGGAGACGCCGTCGATACTGCCTACGGTCGCCGGCACGAATTCGGAAGCCTCGAATATCGCTTCCTTCTGAATGGCCTCCACGACGGTCTTGCCCGAGTAGATGGGGAAGAGTATGAAGTTGAGTTCCTGCTGGCGTGCCGGTTGCCCGAGGAGCACCAGTGATGGGAACTCACCCCTGAAGCCCCAGAACACGCTGGTCGAGAACGTGACTGTTGGGGTCATCACTGTCGTTGTGTAATCACCGACGGAAAGGCGCTGGCCACCCGGCAAGATCCTCCCGACAGGATCGAGAGCCTGCACGTCTGTGTCGAGGGTTGTCGTTGTCGTAGCTACCTGCGTTGTGGATGTCGTGGCTACCTGTGTCGTGGATGTGTTTGCCGGTTCAGATGCTGTCGAATTGCTGCACGCTGCGAGCACGAGTACGAGCGTGGTTCCAAACGTGACTCTTGCGAACACCATTGTCTCTCTACCGTGCGCATCGAAATGAAGCAGTATTGCCAACCAGGCGCTTGGGTTGGAGCGTGTCATCGGGAACCGTACACGTCCAGACAATTGTCACGACGGCGACAATTGATCAGATCTCCCCTCAAAGCCACCGAGACCAAAGCCGATATGGGCGGGCCTGTTACCGTTGTGACAATGACAGACGACTCGCTGCAGTCAAGTCCACATAACCCGCCAGTCGTTCGCACCTTCGGGTGGTGGGACATGTTTATACACCCCGATGACGACCCGCGACAAGACGGTGGATTCGAGAACAGCGAACGTGCGATGCTCGTTGGATTCCTGAACGACCGACGTCTAACACTGGAACTGAAGTGCGCAAGTCTGGATGCGGAGGGCATGGCACGCCGGTCGGTACCACCTTCTGACCTGTCGCTGCTCGGCTTGGTGCGTCACCTGGCCGGAGTTGAAACGTATTGGTTCCGCAGCGTCATCGCAGGCGAGAACATCGAGAGGCCCTACAAGGACGAATTCACTGTGGCTCCCGACCCCGAAATGGTCAGAGGTGCCTGGGCGATGTGGCGCCGCGAAGTCGCTGCTGCCGACGAGGTGCTGTCGCAGATACCGGACCTGGGACAACTCGGAAAAGGAAGACCAGTGCCGGTGCGAGAAGTCCTCGTCCACATGATTCGTGAGTATGCACAGCATATGGGGCACGCCGACTTGCTCCGTGAACGGATCGACGGTCGGGTTGGCCAGTAGACGTTCGCCGACAACCCAGGGGCGTCCATGAGAGATTCAACCTCCTCGGCACAGATGGGCGGCTAGAGAGCAATCACGCCCTCGTGGATGAGTAGATCTCTCTTCATCTCGGCGCCGAAAGCGTAGTTGCCAACGGATCCGTCCGACTTGACGACTCTGTGGCAGGGGATGAGCAGCGGGATCGGGTTCTTTGCGAGCGCCGTACCGACGGCCCTTGTTGCACCGGGCTTGTGCAGCTCGTTGGCGATCCAGCCATAGGGACGCACCGAACCTGGCGGAATCGTGGCACACGACTCGAGAACGGACTGCTGGAAATCGGAGAGACCGCGCAGATCGAAGGCGATGCTCTCAGCATCGCCGCTTGCCAGGGCCTCCTCGATCTCTGTCTCCAGTGACCGCGGCATCGACGATGCCTCATACGACACACGACGATGATGATCGAGAAAGGACTCGACTGTCGGCGAGGCGAACGATGGTGTGAGCCCTGTGATCCCGATGCTGCTCCATGCAATCCACAGCGGGCCGAAGCGGCTGTCAACCGTCGCGACCAGGTCGCCTGCTCCCGCGCCGACGACCGTCGATCTCTCGAGACTCTGCGGTGGCCGCTCCGTCAGGCCGGCAAGTCGATCCTCGATGTTGTTCACAGTATCTCCTCTCGTTTCACGGCTTCTCGTAGTCTTTCGAGGCCTCTTGAAATGTCAGTTTTCACGGTCCCCTCCGGTCGCCCGGTCGCCGCCGAGATGTCTCTGATCGTGAGATCAGCCACGTGACGGAGCACCACCGCGGTCCTCTGGTCGTCCGACAGTCGCGCAAGCCTGCGGTTCCACGATTCAGAGTCGATCGGCATCGCGTCTGAGGTGGAATCTGGTGGTTCGGCGAGTCCTGGCATCTCCCTGTTCGGTCGTGTGGCCCTGTCGCGGCAGAGGTTGAGGGCTATCGTCCAGAGCCAGCCTTGGATCTTGAGGTCTTTGATGCGCTGGTCGTCGTACGTGTCGAGAGCTCGGTAGGCCCGCAGAAACGTGTCCTGGGCCACTTCCTCGGCATCCTCATGACGATGGGTGAGCCGACGTGCCCCTGAGTAGATCCCCGGTTGGTATCTGCGAACGAGCATCGTGAACCCGAGATCTCGATCAGTGACAAGTGCCGTGTGGATCTCGGCGTCATTGGACGCATCGCGTGCCTTCATACCCTTAAGAACCTCTGATCAGCCAATTCGGTTGCAGTCAATCCAGGATCTCTGTGAGCAACGCTCGTACCCTTCGATCGATCTCATCTCTGACCCCGCGAACAACGGGCAGGTTTTGACCCGCAGGATCCGTGAGCTCCCAGTCGAGGTAGCGCTTCCCTGGAAACACAGGGCATGCGTCCCCGCATCCCATCGTGATCACCACATCGGACGCCTCGACCTCGTCGGTTGACAGCTCCCTAGGAGAACGTCCAGCGATGTCGATACCCCACTCGGCGAGTGCCGCAACAGCCATCGGGTTGATCTCGTTGCTCGGCGCAGAGCCAGCGGATCGGACTCTGATACGTCCCATGGCGTGGTGCTCGAGAAGGGCTGCTGCCATCTGGGATCGGCCGGCGTTGTGGACGCAGACGAAGAGGACTCGTGATGTCATGGTTCCTTTCGTGGCACGGGGCGATACTACAGCGGCGGCGTACGACGTAGGCTCGTCCGATGGTTATCGATCGCACGACCAAGGGAGCGCTGCTCACGCTGGCTGCGGCGACGATGTGGGGTGTGTCTGGTGCGATCGCAGGGGGAGTCTTCGACGTCGTATCTCCTGCACGGGTCACACAGAGTCGGGCACTCATAGCTGTTGTGGTACTCGTTCCCTATGCAGCACATCGTGGCGTGTTGCGCCTCGAGGGTGGGTTCTGGAAGTTCGCTCTTCTCGGGCTGAACCTCGCCGTGGTGAACGTGACGTTCTTCTGGGCGCTCGAAGCGCTGGGCGTCGGTCCTGGCGCCACGATCCAGTTCCTCGCCCCGATCCTTGTCCTCGGTTGGATGGTTGCGGTGCACAAGACCCGGGTTCGGGCCCTCGTATGGGTGGCCGCCGTGTCTGCTGTGGTTGGCGTTGGCCTTGTCACCCAAGCATGGATGCTGGAGGAGTCCGATGTTCTTGGTGTGATCTCAGGTCTCGTGTCTGCGGTTACGTTCGCCACCTATCTGCTTTACGGCGAATACCTCGGCAAGACGTACAAGCCAGCCCAGATCGCTGCTTGGGGTTTTGTGTTCGCCGCAGGACTCTGGCTTGTTGTGCTGCCCATCTGGACCTTTCCAACGGACATCGGTGTGGACGCGTGGAGAGACCTGTTGGTCATCGGAACGCTCGGAACCGCGGTGCCGTTCATCGTGGAGTTCGGAGCGCTCAGGCTCACATCATCAGGGATTGTCGGCGTCGTAGCGACTGCCGAGCCGGCGATCGCTGCGATCGCGGCTGCGATCATGCTGGGTCAGGCTCTTGATCCGATTCAGTGGGTTGGCGTCCTTACCGTCGTAATCGCGGTTGCCTCGGTTCAGCGGTGGGCACTCAGCGATGTGCACCCGGCGTCTCCGATCGCCTGATTCCTCGAACCATGGTTGCTGGTAGCTTTCATGTATGAGGTTCATCAAGCGTGTGTTCATCGGTTTGGTCTTCGTGGTTGTCTCGAGCGCTCTCGCGGCCCTGGTAGTGAGGAAGCAGGTTCCCGCTTTCGGCGAGGAGGACGATGCCGAGTTCTCGGTCGTTGCTGCGATGGATGGCACCGTGTTCGGGGCGAAGACGAAGCAGCTTGCGGAAGCCAGGGCTACTGCGTTCATGGGCGGTGTCGAACTCGATCTCATGGATGCCGATCTCGTTCCGGGCGCCTATCTCACGCTTCGGGCGGTGATGGGAGGGATCGATGTCGTCGTGCCGTCGCATTGGCGTGTCGAGGTGATGGGTCGGGCAGTCATGGGCGGCATCGGGAATCTGACCGACCCCGCTGCCGCCGTCGAGGAGGCTCCTCTGCTTCTTGTCGACGCGCTTGCCGTGATGGGCGGCATAGAGATCCACCCGGCCGAGGCCTCCTGATGGCCGTCGACCTTGCCTCAACCGTCACTTATCTCAAGGACCACGCGATGGAGCATGGGTTCCATGTCCATGACGAGCGCCACTTCGTCGAGACCTATACGCTTCGCCAGTCGTGGGAGATCGACGTCCATCCGGCGGAAGCGTGTGCCGGTCCGCTGGATCTCCATATCGCGCTCGACATAGACCCGCGCCTCTTGCTGAGTTTCGAGGATGCTCTCAACGCATCCGACGAGATCCCCGGCGACGATGATGGCAGTTTCGAGGTCACGTTCTTCTTCAACTGGTCCCTCCCGCCACTTCTTCAGGCTCCCGACATCATCGTGCTGTCAGCCGAGCTGGCGGGGATCGGGGGAATCGATCTCCCGATCGAGGTTTCCTCCGTCGAGACTATGGGCGCTCTTTCGGACAAGGAAGATCGGCTGCTATCCGTTGTCGGTGCAGCGAAACGATCCCTCGTTGACGTCATCTTCAAACAGGATTCCTTGTGCGACGTGCTCGACCGTGTGCACGAGGTGAGCATGTACATGGTGGGACAGTCAGATGTGTGGCTCGAAGGGAAGTAGCAGTTTCGCTCATCTCGACACCAGAACCTGTTCCTCGACCCAGGCGACCCTGGTTGTCATTGCGCGACCGACCTCTTGCGCCATGATCCCGGACAAAAGCGCCGACGGGGGAGGTCCGGGTTTCGGCCCGATGAGCTGTACGTTGACGATGCCGTCGCTCACCGATATCTCATTGATCCGTAGCGTTGAATCCTCGCCAAGCCACTCGACCACTGCGTCCGAAGCATTGCGCAGGTCCGTCGCCTGCCCGATGATGTTCCGCCCGGTCAGTGTGAGCGGGATGGCGATGAGGACTGCACCCAGCGCCACGACTGCGAACGACGTCCTGATCCGGTCCTTGCGGTGATACAGCCTGCTCCACTCGCCGTAGCCGACGAGAAGGAAGACGAGCCCGGCCATCAGCACGATCGAGAACAGGTTCGTGAGAAACAGCAGGAGCGCACCGCTGGCTTGGCTGTAGTCCCCTGCGTACAGCGTGATCCCCACTACGGCGAGGGGGGGAACCAAGGCGATCGAGACGGCAACGCCGGGGAGCGCATCGGACACCTCGATTCTCGAGACGCCGTAGGCCCCGGCCGCGCCCGCGGCGATCGCGATCGCAAGATCGAGCAACGATGGTGCGGTTCGTGATGTGACCTCGCTGTTGGCGATCACCGCTTCAAGGTTGGGAATCATGGCGGAGAGCAGCCACGACAGGACGATCGTTCCTGCGACGCCGGTGAACACGATCAACGCGGACAGCGATGCGGCCCTGAGCCTGCCATTGATGAGTCCGGCGGACACCCCCAGGATCGGCGCCATGAACGGGGCGATCAGCATCGCACCGATAACCACGGCGGTCGAGTCTGTCGCAATGCCGAAGGTCGCGATGGCTGTCGAAAGAGCCATGAAGATCCCGAATCGCCACAGCCTCTTCCTGGCTCCACTCCGGAACAGGAACACGGTTTGCTCAAGGGCCTCTGCTTCGGTGCGGCCGAGCTCACGCCGGGTCAGCCAGTAGGTCACGACGGCTGTCGTGTCGGCAGGATCGATCGTTGCGGCTGCATCCCGGTGCGTCACCGCGAACGAAACGGACAGGATCGCACGGGCAATCGCGAGGATTGCAGAGGCGATGACGACGAACTCCACAGACTCCTGCGGATTCAGGAGTACGAATGCACCGGCGGCGAGAGCGACGAGTCCCCGAATGAAGATCCAGCTGTTGGCACCTGTCTCGTGCCACTTCCTAGCAGCGCCCCAAAGATCGACGATCCCTCTGGCAACGATCACCGCACCGAGCACCAAGCCAGCTACTCGGAGCGTCTCACCCGGCCAGATCAGCAGAACGAATCCGGCGGCGATGGCGATCGATGGAGCGATCAGAAACCCGTGAGCTTTGCGCTTCCGCGCGACACCGAAGAACTCGATCATGCCGATCACGATCAGGACGAAGCCCACGATCTCTTCGGTCGCCCTGAGTGAGATGGTTCTCGATGCCATGAGAAGGATGAACACGACACCCACGAGACCAAACGTGATGATCTTTGCGAGACTTCCTTGTTTCGTGGCGGTGTTCGTTTCTTCTCGAACGCCTGTGTTGTCCGATATCGAGCTGTCGTGGTTGTCCATGTCGGCCAGCATACGGCCATGGCTGTTTCGGAGTCCGTTCGGCACATGTATCGCGCCGAGCCCGTGACAGACCACCGCCAGAACTTGCTCCTATGTCAGAACTGAGTGATTCCGCGCCGTTGCGGCCTCATCGACGATTGTCTCGAACTCGACGCCCATCAGGATCGTTCCGTCGAGCAGGAGGTGTGACATGTCAGGGAGGTCCGGCGGATTGACCTCGCTCATCCGGACGAACGATGATGCGTTACCGAGCATCTCTCCGCTCCCTTGGTCTTGTCGCAATGAAGTATTTGGCGTCGGGAATCTGGTGCCTGGACCCATCGAGCCGGCGACGAACCGTCCGTCGTGGTCGTCTGCGAGCCTTCTTGCGCCCGATGGAGGGATTCGATCACGTCGGGACGGGTGATGTTGAGGATTTCGTTGCAGCCTTCGAGATCAGGGCCGCCGAAGTCGTCAACGGTGAGGCCCTGCGTCTGAAGCCAGGTTCCGGTTGCACCGTCGAAAACGAGGACATGCTGAGCGAGTGTGTCGATGTAGTCGGTCACAGCGGCACGCTGTTCAGATTGGAGCATTCCGACACTTCGTCTCTCCCTCCGCGGGAGAGACGCGAGGAGCGACGCGACGAAGCAGAGAGGGGGCATGTGTCGCTCTGGGTCCGTGACGAACGTGACGACTCTGTCTACAGGGAGGTTCACGTGTTGTGACCATCGCGGCTCCTCTCGTCTCGAAACGCTCACGCGCCTCGAGCGGATGGCCGCTCGTTGACATCTCATCGATCAGGCATTGGCACCGAACAGATCGGTTGCCGCGGCTTCACAGGGCCTGTCCCTCCACCGCTCTGGATGAGCGCTTCGTTCAAGGAACCTAGCCGTGCTCGTGTCGGGTTGATACGTCTCGACGTTTCCTTCGTCGACGCATATAGGCGACGAACCAGCCGAGTACCGCACCGAGAGCCATCGAGACGACGATGACAAGGGACAGGGGCACGGTCGCATTGAAGACGAGGAACTCCACTGCGGCGTCTTCGCTGTTCTGAACGATGAAGATCACGGCCGCGACCGCGACAACTCCAGTGATGATCAGCCCGATCGGGAGTCCGCTTTCTTTGTACTCCGCGTCGCCCGACCGTTCCCCGCCGGTTTCGTCTGCCATGCTGTGTCTCCCACGTGGGCTTGCGGACAACGCTATCACGTGCGTCGTCGTCGAAGTCCCCGATATGCGGCTGCCGGATAGGCGCTGCTAGATTCGCCTCGTGAACGATCTCAAGTCCGACCGCGGGAAATCGTCAACCGGCAGCTCGACCCGGATGGGCGTGGCGATCGTCCTCGCGGTCCTGTTCGGCATAGCGCTGCTCGCGGCGAACCATGCGGGTTGGCTGACGAGAACCGTGCTCGACGCCGATAGCTTCGTCGCAACATTCGAGCCCCTTCCCGGTGACGAGGCCGTCTCACTCGCATTGGCACACAAGACAGCGGACGCAGTGATCGAGTCCTATGAGGTCACGGAAGTGATCGCAGAGACACTCCCTGACGACATCGCGTTCATAGCGGTCCCACTGACGAACGGAGTCAGAGATATGGTTGCGGGTGTCTCCGCTGAGATCATCCGCTCGGACGCCTTCACCGCTGTGTGGAGTGCGGCACTCACAGGTTCCCACAGGATCGCGACGGCATACGTAGGAGCTCTCGAAGACGGTGTACTGGTGGAAGATGACGGTGTCGCGGTGCTCGACCTGACTGTGATCGGAGCCTGGATTTCCGAGAGCCTTGGCGACCGCGGGTTCGGATTGCTCGGGGGAGTCGATCGTGATCTCACCGTCGAGCTGTTCGAGCTGCCTGATTCGGGAGTCATCAAGTTCATCGTTGACTTGATGTATCCGATCAGATGGGCCCTCTTCCTTCTGACGATCGGTCTCCTCGTCGCCTCAGTTGGCGTGGCCACAGACCGCAGAAGGATTTCGGTGTGGATCGGTGGAGCGACCGTGTTCGCGATGATCTTCTCTCTCATCGACATGCGATATGCAAGGTCAGCGCTGACAGGTGGTGTTGAGGATCCAATCCAGAAGGCCGGCGCCGAAGCCGCATGGGACATCATCTTTCGCGGCTTCGTTGTGCAAACGTGGATCGTCTTGGTTCTGGGTGCGATCATCATCTTCGTGGTATGGATCATGGGAGACTCCGATGGAGCCGTTGCCATCCGGTCTGCGGTCGGTGGGACGGCCCGCTCGACGCACAACCGCGATTCTGAGTCATCGACCGTCGCATTCATCGCGTCTCACCGGCGGCTCATCGAGTGGGGTGCCGCAGTGATCATCCTTGGTTTCCTTCTCGTCGGTCCGCCACAATCCATCGGATTGGTCGTGAGCGGTCTCGTGCTGCTGGCGCTCATCGTGGCCAGCGTCGAATACGCCGCAGCCTCGGTACACGATGAGGAGCGCATCTAGGAATCCTGTTCGGCGGCTGTGACCGAGTGCCTCAACGATCCGTCCGGTACCACTGCTCGATGTTCCACGTGTAGGAGGCCTCGGTCGGGTTGTGCTTGAAACCGCCGATCTCGTCAGCCCACACGGCGGCTGCCGTGATGTGCTGCACAATCGGCAGGATCACGGCCTGGTCGGCCAGGATCTCCTCCGCTTCGTGTACGAGAGCAACGATCTCTCCCTCATCCACCGTGGAGTTCATTTCCTTGACGATTTCTGCGAAGCGCTTCGTGTACTCGTCCCTCACGGAAGACCCGCGCGTGCCCCACTGGTAGTAGTTCGAGCCCTTCGGGGGGAGGCCGTTCGGATCGAAGAGATCATGGGTGCCGATCAGGCCCGACAGGCCATGTGATCCGAACCACGCCCACTGTCCGATGTCCCAGGTCCCGTCGTCGAACATCTCCCCGAAGAACACAGACGACTCCTCGAACCGCACCCCGAACGGAATACCTGCTTCGGCCATCATCTCCTCGTACAGGAGCGCAAGCCGGGACCGTTCATCGGAGTTGCCTGTGGTGCTGAAGATGGCGGCGCACTCGCGGCCGGTTTCCTCAACAGCGGTTTCATACAACGTGCGGGCCGCATCCGAATCGTATGGGTAGCGGCCCCATGCATCCGTCGAGATCGATGGTGTGAAGGCATCGATGTACGACTGCATCGCCAGCCCATACCCCGGAGCCCAGGATCCAGCCGCGACGTCACGATCGATCGCGTGCATGATCGCTCTGCGAAACGCCACGTTGTCGTTGCACGAGTTGGGTGAGAGCTCGAGTCTGCTGTCCGAGAACTGGAAGTTGACGTGTTCCCACATGAGGCCGGGGATGACCTCGACAATCGCGCCATCCTGTTCGAGTTGCTTGAGCGGCTCGATGAACATGTCGATCCCCGGAGGAGGCTGGATGACGTCCACACGGCGCGCCTTGAATGCAGCGATGATCCGCTCCGTTTCGGGCAGGAACCGGAATTCCACGCTGTCCAGGTAGGGGAGCTGCATTCCTGTATCGGGATCTGTCTTCCAGTACGTTTCGTTGCGGACGAGCCTGACGGATTGTCCCTGGTCAAAGGTATCGAGAACAAACGGACCACCTGATGGCCACGCGGTGGTGTTCCAGTCCTCGGTGATGGCAGTGCCCTCGACTGCATGTTTGGGGATCAGCCACCGAAAAAGCGCCTCGTGTTCCATTGTCGGACGGCGGAGTGTGACTGAGAACGTCTTGCCCTCTCCTTCGAAGGACCGAATCTGCACAGCGGTATAGGTGGATTGATGTTCTGTTTCGGCTTCGAGCGCAAGAGAGGTCTCGACCGTGAACGCGAAGTCGTCTGCGGTGATCGGAACTCCATCGGACCACACAGCTTCTTCGCGGATGTTGTAGATGATCGTCATGGTTCGGTTCGGATTCACAACGATGCCCCCGTTGGCGACCGTCGGGAGTGCCGTGACCACCTCGGGAATCCGCTCGAGCGTGGACCCGTCGATGTCCCATACGCCGGTGAGCCAGGCCTGGCCGATGCTCGACACGATGAAGCTGTCACCACCCGGTGCGAACGGATTCAGCGTTGGTGGAAACCGGTCATCTGCGATGATCACTGGTCCGCCATGGCCAGGTGCGGAGGGAGCTCGAGTGATCGTCGTCGTTGGGGGCGCCGCGGTCGTTTGAGGCACCGCGGTCGTTTGAGGCGCCGCGGAGGAGGTCGTTGTCAATGTCTCGGGCGGCACGGCGTCGTCGTCTGCGGACTCGGTGCATGCCGCAACCACGAGAGCAAGGGCCACGCCACCCACGAGCAATCGCTTCATTGAGACAAGATATCAGAACAGCGTGCACGGAACACAGACGGCGAACGAAAGCCCACTTCTTCGAGTGTTGGGGAGCATCCAGAACGGTGGCCTGGTCCGTGCTCTCAGCTGCAGCCCTTGGAATCGCCACAGTTGAGGCAGCGGTAGCACGAGCCGTTGCGGACCGTGATGTGGCCGCAGGTGTCGCACAACGGTGCATCACCCATCTTGTCCGCGAGCACGGCCTGGACTGCTGCTGTTTGGACCTCGTGGGCTGAATGTGCCGCTCGTGGTGCAACTTCGGCAGTCACCGGTGAGGCAGACGCCCGTGGTGTTTGAGCTGTTTCGTTGTCAACGAATCTCGCCGCTCGTACCTGTGCTTCGATGTCCTGTTCCATTGCTGCCTCGGTCAGGTCGAGCTGAAGCCCTGCTTCGACCGCATCGCCCTTCGGCGGCTCCGGCAGAACGCCTGGGCGATCCGGAGGCACCTGGGCGAGCTCGTCCCTGTGCAGGTACTCCACTCCGAGAGCCCTGAACACGTAGTCGACGATCGAGTTGGCCATCTTGATGTTCGGATGTCCCTCGACCATGCCGCGTGGCTCGAACGTCTGGAACGTGAACGTGTCGACGTACTCCTCGAGCGGGACGCCGTACTGGAGCCCCTTGCTCACGGCAATCGCAAAACAACCGAGAATGCCACGAAGTGTTGCTCCCTCTTTAGCGAGATCCAGGAAGACCTCACCGAGTGTGCCGTCGTCGTACTCACCTGTTCGCAGGAACACCTTGTGGCCGCCGACCCGAGCCTCCTGGGTGAACCCCGCCCTGCGAGCCGGTAGCAGGAACCGCGGCCGTGGCATGGCCTCGTACGCCTCCGACGGGGACATGCCCGGCTGGTACATTCCTGAGAAGATGTCCACCTCGCGTTCGACCGCTGCGGTGACCTCGTCGGCTTCTTCGTCCGATATGCCCTCGTCCGATGTCGCCGACAGCGGCTGGGATGCTTTCGATCCGTCCCGGTACAGCGCCATTGCCTTGAGGCCGAGTTCCCACGACATCTTGTAGGACTCCTCGATGTCACCGATGGTCGCCTCGTTCGGCATGTTGATGGTCTTTGAGATGGCGCCGGAGACGAAGGGTTGGGCTGCAGCCATCATCTTGATGTGCCCGATGTGATGGATGTAACGCTCGCCGTACTTGCCGTTCTTGTTGGCTGTGTCGAATACCTTGAGATGCTCGTCTCGAAGTCCCGGTGCGCCTTCGATGGTCTGGCGGCCACAGATGACGTCGTTGGCCTCGTTGATCTCAGCGTCCGAGAACCCAAGAGCTGACAACATGTTGAACCCGAGACCGTTGTACTCCTCAGTGGTGAAGCCGAGGCGTTGCATCGTCTCTTCGCCCAATGTCCACTGGTTGAATGCAAAGCCGATCTCGAACACACCTGGCAGTGTCGCCTCGATCTTGGCGATGTCTTCGTCGGCCAAACCCTTTGCGCGCAGCGTCTCTGTGTTGACGGCAGGTGCGTCTTCAAGGCTCATCGTGCCGACGACGTAGTCGATGATCTGTTTGATCCGGGGACTGTCATAACCGAGACGTGCGAGCGCAGGAGCAACGGATTGGTTGGCGATCTTGAAGTAGCCGCCACCCGCCAGCTTCTTGAACTTCACGAGTGCGAAGTCAGGCTCGACACCTGTGGTATCACAATCCATCAGAAGCCCGATTGTCCCAGTCGGCGCGAGGCAACTGGACTGCGCATTTCGATAGCCGTGTTTCTCTCCTTGCGCCACAGCCGCGTCCCATGCGTCATGGGCGAAGGCCAACATGTCTGCGGGGCAGAGGTCCTGATCGATGCCGACGACGGTGTGACCGACCGAGTCGTAGTCGGACTGATCGGCGCCGTGGGCGGCCTTGCGGTGGTTCCTCATCACACGAAGCATCGAGTCCGTGTTCTCGTGATACTTGGGGAACGGCCCCACGATGGATGCCATCTCGGCCGATGCGGCATAGGAGTATCCCGTGAGGATCGAGGTGAGAGCGCCGGCAATTGCGCGACCCTCATCAGAGTCGTACGCGATGCCCATCCGCATGAGGATCGAGCCGAGGTTTGCGTAACCAAGGCCGAGGGTGCGGTAGTCATACGAACCCTGGGCAATGGCTTCAGACGGGAACTGAGCCATTGTCACCGAAATCTCCAGAACCATCGTCCAGATACGAATTGCGTGCCTATAACCCTCGAGGTCGAAGTTGCCCGTTGCGTCGTCGTAGAAGGTGCCGAGGTTCAACGAGGCGAGATTGCACGCCGTGTTGTCCAGAAACAGGTACTCGCTACAAGGGTTGGATGCCCGGATCTGGCCGCCTGCGGGGGAGGTGTGCCACTCGTTGATCGTGGTGTGGAATTGCACACCAGGATCGGCAGAGGCCCAGGCGGCCTGGGCGATCTGATGCCAGAGATCACGGGCCCTGACAGTCTTCATCGGTGAGCCATCGGTGCGCCCGGTGAGGTCCCAATCCTCGTCTGCCATCACGGCATCGACGAATTCGTTTGTCATACGGACCGTGTTGTTGGAGTTCTGCCCCGATACGGTGGCGTAGGCGTCACCGTTGAAGTCAGATGAGTAGCCGCCAGAAATGAGTGCCCTGACCTTCTCCTCTTCGACGGCCTTCCAATTGATGAAGGTCTCGACGTCGGGGTGATCCACGTCGAGGATGACCATCTTCGCTGCGCGACGAGTCGTCCCTCCGGACTTTATCGCGCCCGCTGCACGGTCGCCGACCTTGAGAAAGGACATCAGGCCAGACGACTTGCCGCCACCCGAGAGGGGCTCACCTTCGGCTCTGAGGTTCGAGAAATTGGTTCCGGTGCCAGAGCCGAACTTGAACAGGCGGGCTTCCTTGACCCAGAGATCCATGATGCCGCCAGCGTTGACGAGATCGTCATCGACGGACTGGATGAAACAGGCGTGTGGCGATGGCCTGCTGTAGGAGTCGGGGGAGGCTGTGAGCTCCTCGGTGGTGGGGTCCACGAACCAGAAGCCCTGCTCGGGGCCTCCGATGCCATAGCGGTGGTGGAGGCCGGTGTTGAACCACTGCGGCGAGTTCGGAGCGGCCATCTGATGGAGAAGCATGTACACGAGCTCGTCCCCGAATACCTGCGCATCCTGCGCCGTGGCAAAGTAGCCGTTCTCTTCACCCCACCAGCGCCACGTCCCTGCAAGGCGGTCGATGACCTGTCGTGCCGATCGCTCGGGTCCAAGGGCGGGTTCGCCTGCGTCGTTGAGGATCTGGGTACCTGACTCGTCGAACTGGGGGACACCAGCCTTGCGGAAGTACTTGGAGACCATGATGTCCGCTGCGACCTGTGACCAGGCTGACGGGATCTCTGCATCGGTCATCTCGAACACGATCGAACCGTCCGGATTGGTGATCCGGGAATCGCGTCTCGACCATTCGACGGTGTCGTACGGGCTCACGCCCTCGGTGGTGAACCGTCTCTCGATGCTGAGCCCTGCTGTCATTTGGTTGCCTTCTCTCGATCCTGTGCCACTCATCTCGCGGCAATATCCACAAACTTGTCCACAATCACCACATGTTGGGCCAGTGACGTCTCCGTACCCACTACATGTTGCGTGGTCGCACGAGTGTAATTACATTCGTGTCGTTCGTCAAATACCTTCCGAAAAGTGCCGTGAACGGCCGTTTCGGGGGAAGCAGTCCCATTTTTAGCGCCCGTGTGTGACACATTGCCAGCCGAGGGCCAACCCCTTTTTCGCGAAGCCGGCAACATTTCGCGGCTTTGGCGATGTCCGGTCGCCCGGCTGGCCTCGCTCTCTATCCAAGGTTGGGAGGCCGCCATCAATCCTGGTCATGGTCCGAGGTCCCGCAACAGTCTGTAGTATGCGGATCTCTCAGGTTCGGGGTCGATTCCGTAGGCGTCCAGAAGGGAGCATCCCAGGCGACGGATGGTCGCTTCGCTCGCTTGCCGCCGACTGACGACAGGCTCGGGCAATCACTCAATCTTCCGGCCCGTGCGTGGGCTTGGAAACTTCCATCTGATGTCCGCCGTCCGTGTCGTCATCCACACGCGAATCGTTCGCTATCATCTACGGACGATGAGACTCGCTACGTGCGCCTCGATGTGTTGCTGTTGTTTCGACAGTGCCGCGCGCAGAGGTTCATAGCAGTCATCCCCAACTAGCTTCCACAACCCGAATCACCCGCCCGGCATACCCGCAGGAGCGGGTTTTTGCATTTCGCCCGACGTCAGTGAGGACAAGAGGAGTCAACCATGGTCATCCAAACCGAAATCTCGCCAACCCGGCCGACAGACCACGCGTTGCGTAGGTTCGAGGACATTCGGGATCTCCTGCCGGACATCGACAATCCGACGCCGCTTGTGCGTATCCGCAACGCTGTGTCCGCGGACAACGTATATGTCAAACTCGAGTGGCTCAATCCGTTCGGGTCGATCAAGGACCGAGCCGCGTCGTACCTCATCGCAGGACTCCGCAGCAACGGCGCTCTGGAGAATCGGCAGATCGTGGAGGCTTCGTCTGGGAACACGGCCATCGCGATGGCGGCAATCGGAGCTATCAGTGGCACCAAGGTCACAATCACGATTCCGGACGGAATCCCAGAGGAAACGAAGACGATTCTGAGGATGCTCGGCGCCGAGGTGTGGGAGACACCCGATGAGTTGTGCCCCGTTGATCATCCGAAGGATGGTGCGATCGCGCTTGCCCGTTCACTTGCGGCCTCAGAGGGTGGGTCGCGCTACGTCATGGCGAATCAATACGAGAACCCGGACAACGTTCAGGCTCACTATGAGACGACGGGTCCCGAGATCTGGAGACAGACAGAAGGCGCCGTGACGGCCTTCTTCGCGGGGTTCGGAACCTGCGGGACGATCACCGGCGTTGGTCGGTACCTGAAGGAGCGGAAGCAGGACATCGCAATCATCGCGATCGAACCGGAGAAGGGTCACCGTCTTGCCGGGCTCAAGAGCTTCGCTGAAGCCAACGAGCCGGGGAATCTCGACCGGGGTCTCATTGACGACGTGGTCACCGTGTCCGACGACCTGGCGTACGCGATGACTCTGAAACTGCACCGTGAGGACGGCTTGCTTGTCGGACCCTCAACGGGGGCGATCGTCCATGCGATCAACTCGTACAGCTACTTCGCCGACGGAGTTGTGGTCGGTGTGTCCCCAGACGGAAGCGCCAAGTACACATCCCAGTTCAACGAGTTGCTCGGTACCGATGGACTGCCGACGCAGTAGAAGACACGAACCCAAGGAGATCCGATCATGACAACGAGAGAACAGTCCGACGTAGCGCCCGCGATGACACTTGATACATCGGGGCTCTTGTGCCCACTACCCGTGTACAAGGCAGCGCTAGCCCTCGAAGGTATGGAACGCGGCCAGGTTCTCGAGCTGCTCTGCACAGACCCCGGATCGCTCGCCGACATTCCAGCGTTCGCCCGTCAGCGGGGGGACCGTCTGGTGGAAGTCGATGATCGAGGTGAGCTCCAGGTCTTCTGGATCGAGAAGGGAGCAGGAGGATGACAACAGAAACGCAACCTGCATCATCGACCGAGACGCAGGAAGTCACACCGAGGCGGCTTGCTCTCGTCGCGTCGAAAGGCACACTTGACCAGGCGTATCCGCCGCTGATCCTTGCGGCCACAGCTGCGAGCCTCGGATGGGAAGTCGGAATCTACTTCACCTTCTACGGACTCGACATCTTGCACAAAGACCGCTTCGAGGCGTTGAAGGTCGCTTCGATCGCGAACCCAGCCGGCCCCCTCCAGGTGCCGAACATCGTTGGGGCAATACCCGGCGCGACGGCTCTCGCCACCAAGACGATGAAGCGGTGGATGGAGGACTCGGAGATGCCGAGCATTCCGGTGTTCATCGACATAGCGCGCGACCTTGACGTCACGTTTTTTGCGTGCTCCACGACCATGGGAGTCATGAACGTCACCGATGCAGATCTCATCGAGGGTTGTGACATTGCAGGCGCTGCAGCGTTCCTCGACTATGCAGCGACCGCTGACGTGCAACTGTTCATATGACAGACAGGCAATCGCCCGATCTGCCAGCCCTTGGGTGGGGCTAGTCGTCTGCCGTGCGTTGTCTGTTGCTCGTGTGTGCTCTTTTCTGAAGCGTTGCCCTCACCGACTCGATGTCCGCGGGGCACGTCTTGGACGCCATCCAGTAGCACCAACCGGTCGGCAGGAAGAACACCTGGAACAGTGAGAGACCGAGGGCGAGGTTGAATGGGGGCGGCAACGTCCTCTTGATGACGTCCGCTGTCACCGTCGTCAACCCTGTGCCGACCGCTCGTCCGAGGCCGTTGACGAAGTTACCGACGCCGAACACGGTGCCGCGGTGCTCCGGCAGGTTCACGTCCGAGATCAATGCGAACCAGTTGGGTGAGTCGGCAGAAGTGAGGGCGAGTGCGATCAGGGCGGTGAGAAATGCCGCCCCAACCCACGGATTCGTGATGATCGCCCTGAGAACCTCAGGGATGAAGGTTCCTGTGCTCGCTCCGTCCGTGACTTCCAGGCCACGCAGGGGTATCCAGAAGAAGATGAGGAAGAAGGGGATGGCTCCGACGATGCCGGTGGCCGACACATAGGCGCGACCGGAGAGGTTCCTCCGCTGCCATCGGTCGCCGATATGGCCGAACAGGATCGAGAAGAGCGCTCCAATGGTGAACATGGCCGCAAAGAGCCCACCCACCTGCTGCCCTGTCGCCTGGGAGTAGCCCTCGGCGATCACTTTCTCTTGATACAGAAGCGGAACCCATACAAGTGATCCGTAGGCGACCTGTGCGGTGAGACCCTGCAACACGAGCCACTTGTTCGTCTTGACCTGGCGCAAGCCATTGAGCTGGTCGATATCGATCTCGTGGTCGTACGTCCCTCCGCCGGCATAGAGCTCCTGTAGCTCTGGCTCCTTGTAGCCCCTTGGTGCGTCGAACGTGGTGAGGAACAGCAACGAGAACACGAATCCCGCCCCCGCAAGGATGAAGAACGGGATCGAGTGGTTGTGGGCGCCGGCCTGGGAAGCGAGGAGGGACCCGATGAGTGCTCCGATGCCCTGGCTCAGGCCCCAGAACGACATGGCCAGCCCTCGTCGTTTCGGCGAGACGAAGTCGGAGATGACGGAGAAGCCGACGGATGCGATCGATCCGAGTCCGACTCCCGCGATGACCTGTAGGCCGAACAGCACCCAGTACGACGTCGTCACTCCTGACAGCGCAACGGCGATCGACCAAATGATGGTGCCCCACATCAGCAGCTTCTTGCGGTCCCGCGAGTCAGCGAGATAGCCCCACACAACGGCCGTGACCGCAGTGACGAGTATTTGGGCGCCTGTGAGCACACCGATGGCGGTTGTGCTCACCTCGAACGTCTCACGAAGCTGTGGGACCATCGAGGGAATGATCGCGATCGCCGCGTTGTCCAGCGAGGCAAGGATCACGAACACGACGATCGTGTAGATCACATGAACGCGACCGCCCCACCAGGCGCGATCAACGATGGCTGTCATCCCAGTATCGTGGCAGCGATCTAGTCAGCCGACGTATCCCCGTCGACGATCGTGTCATCTGTGACGGTCGGACCCTGTGCTGCTTGTTGGGGCCCGCTTCCGAACGGCGCCCATGCCGCGAGGGTGAGCCCGAGCAGGAGTCCGATCAGGGGCAGGATCCAGAGCAGGTCTGAGTGCAGCGGGATGACGCCGAACAGGATCAGCGTGAGTCCGCCGAAGAGTCCGAACAGGAATCCCGAGATGATGCCAAGAAACGGTCGACCCTTCATCACGCCACCTTCTTCTTGATGCCGGCACCCAGCGTCCCAACGGCAAACACAACCATTCCGGTCGCACTGATGATCGCTGCGGCACCTGGGTCACCGTCGAGCTTCATGGTCACTGCTACGTCGCATGTCTGGCCCTGCTGTGTGTGACTCGCCGAGACTTCGAGCTGCACACCGCGCGGCACGAATCCGGGAACCTCATAACTGTATGTGCCACCGGCAGAGACCTCCTCTGTCGTGTCCTCCCAGCTGACAACCGCCCAGTTGAAACGTGGGAGTCGAACCGAAACGGCGCCGGAGAAGGGAACCTCCTCGTCGGGAGGGGGAAGGTTGATACTCCCCTGGTACACGACCGAGTCCTCTTCTGGTACGACGACGACCTCACTGAGTGGGGTGCTCTCAGTCACTGTCGTGCCATCTGAGAACACGGCGCTTCCGGTGCACCCACCCTGGAACACCTCGGCATTTGCGGGCGCCACAAGGCCAACTGCCGAGAACATCGTGATCGTTCCGAGCAGCACAAGGCTTGCAGTTCTTCGTTTGAGTCGCATGAACGACCTCCCTCCGGGTTCAAGCCTAGACCGTCGCACCACCCGTGTCCGGGGATTCTGACCCCGCTACGCTCGCCACATGAGCCAGGGACGAGGACCGCCACCGTCAGTTTGGACACCGGACGAGGCAACGATCTCCAACGCGAATCTGACGCGTGCCATGGCTGCCAGGGGATTCGACACCTATGAAGGCTTCCATCTGTGGTCCGTGGATGAGCCAGACGCATTCTGGTCGATGGTCATCGACGATCTGAGTATCGAGTTCGAAAACGCTCCATCCGCCATGCGCGGAAGTGGCGACGCGACCGATCCACACTGGCTGCCGGACGCATCATTCAACATCGTGCGGTCCTGTCTCGATCACGACCCAGACGCGCTTGCGATCGTTGCGTGTGGTAGTGCGGGCCGTGAGGACATCACGGTCGGCGAGCTCACCCAACGTGTCGCAGGCTTTTCTGCCGGATTCAACGCCGCGGGTTTCTGCGAGGGAGACGCTGTGGCGATCGTGATGCCCATGACCGTTGAGGCCGTCGTCGCCTATCTCGGGACCATCGCAGCTGGCGGTGTCGTTGTGTCGATCGCAGACTCATTCGCTTCGGATGAGATCGCTGTCCGGTTGGGTATCACGAATCCGGTCGCGGTGGTCACCCAGGATCGGGCCGTCCGGCTCGGGCACGGTCTACCGATGTATGAGAAGTGCGTCGAGGCCCTGGCTCCGACGTGCATCGTCGTTGACACAGGTGCGGGGATCGA
>Ga0255054_10000686_pt1 | contig 19936 bp, 17 predicted proteins | sample JV7_2_23_MG_FD_188634 | JGI IMG/M metagenome (GOLD analysis project Ga0255054, IMG submission 188634) | Seawater microbial communities from Jervis Inlet, British Columbia, Canada - JV7_2_23 | ecosystem: Environmental > Aquatic > Marine > Inlet | place: Canada: British Columbia | collected...
ACTGTCGTCCGAGCGCGGATACGACCCCCGGCTCTGTTATGCCTACTCGGACTCGATCTCAGATCTCCCCATGATGGAACACGTCGGCCACCCGGTCGCGGTGAATCCCGACTCCCAGCTTCTCTCCATCTCACGGGAACGTGGCTGGCCAGTTGTCATCTTCGCCCGCAAGACCAAGAGAGCCATTGCCTTTGGCGGCGCCGGCATCGGAACTGTGGTGACCTCGCTACTTGCCTACCTGATCGGCCGACGACACGGGCGGTCCAACGCCCTCTAGAGAATCGCCTTCGGACCCAGCAGTTCCTTGAGCTCGGCAAACAGTGCCGATCGCGGTTCCACTTTGTGAGCGTCGCTGAGTTTGAGAACCTTGGTATCCCCGTTGTCGGTCATATGTAGATACACCGACGCCGACCCGGGATGGTTATTCAGGATCATCTTGAGACTTTCAACGATTTCGGGTGTGAGACGGGCAGCCTGGATGGTGAGCCGAACCGTCGAGTCATCTCTGATTTCGAGCTCCTTCAACTCCCGCGCCACAACCTTCACCTCATCGCCCCGATGATCGAGGTTGCCGGAGACCACGAGAACAGCGTCTTCGACGATGAGAGGGCCGTAGTCGTGGACGGTCTTCGGAAACGCGATGCACTCGACCGAGCCCTCGAGATCCTCCAACTGGAAGAACAGCATTGGGTCGCCTTTCTTGGTCCAGCGCCGGGTGATCGAACCGACAATCCCACCGACCGAGAGCGATGATCGATCGGTCAGATCGCCAAGCTCGGCGATCGAGGTGGAGGTGGCTGCTGCAAGAGCGGCTCCCAACGAGAGCAAGGGGTGGTCAGAAACGTAGAGCCCTAACATCTCCTTCTCGAAGGCGAGACGGGTTTTCTGCGGCCAGGCCAAGTCTGGCACTTCGATGTTCGCCTCCTCCTGGGACTCATCGTTTCCCGCAAACAACGAATACTGGCCCATCTCCTCGTTGCGACGCCGCTCCACTGTGGCGTCGAGAATCTGGCTGTGAACCAGTGTCAACCCCTTGCGGGTGTCACCGCTCACATCAAACGCACCGGCCTTGATCAGTGACTCGATCGACCTCTTGTTGAGGACCGAGGTGTCGACACGATTGACGAAGTCCATGAAGGACTCGAAAGGCTGCTCCTCACGGGCCTCGACGATCTTCTCGACGGCACCCTCGCCGACGTTCCTGACAGCTGAGAGACCAAACCGGATCCGCCCTTCGTGGACGGTGAAGTCGGACTCCGACTCGTTTACATCGGGGACCAGCACCTCGATACCCATCTGACGACACTCGTTGAGATAGACGGCCGTGCGGTCCTTGTTCGTCTTGGTGGCCGTGAGCAAGGCGGCCAGATACTCGGGTGGGTAATGGGCTTTGAGATATGCGGTCTGATAGGCGACCAATCCGTAACCCGCGGAATGGCTGTTGTGAACGACGAAGTCATCAGCCACAAAGTTGTGCGTGTCCGGAATCTCGAGGTCGTATGTCATTTCAGTTCCGTCCGGCACGACCGACCTGACCTCATCCCACCAGACATCGGCGTCCCCTATCTCGCGAAGTGCCTCGGAGTCGAAAACCTTCGCCATGAGCCGGATTGTGTCGGTTCGGAAACCCCTCTTCCTCGGATCCAGAGAATGAACGAGTCTCTCGCTTATGCCACCCTGCCTACACACCTCCTTTATCGAGACGCCTCTCTCGCTAGCAGCTCGGCGCGCCTCCGACTTCACAAGAGGAAAGATGTCTGGGGCGGAGACCTGATCGAGAGTGGATCGGCGGTTGCTGTAGGGGGGAATCGACTCCATCACGATTTCGAGATCGGAGGCTCTCTTGCCGACCAAGTGTGGACCCACGATGCGGGCGAAACGCTCATGCCCCTCTTGGGTCACAACATGGATCTGGTAGCCGATCTTGTGAGTGCCTCGATAGCGGAAACGCTTCTCGTGAATGGTCGTCCGTATCCCAAATCGGGTCATCAGGTGGCCAATATCCGTGGCGAGCCTTGGCGATGAGGTCGCGTAATAGATGGATCGTGAGCCATACGAGGAGACGTGGCAACAGCCGTCTCCGGACCACATCGCACCGACGACGACGGCCATCTGGCTACTTGGAAGGCAAAATACCGCACTCGGAATGTGTTTTTCGAGCGCGCCGATCTGCCTCAACCCAAGTTCATCGATGAAATCCACGGCCTGGCTTGTCAGTGAACGATCCACACGAGCGGCGTAGATCGATACTGCCGACTTCGACCGATCGACAGTTGCTTGCGTGTTTGTGAAACGCCGAAGAACCGTGACCATGTCCTGCACCACCGCCTCATCGCCCGAATACAGATAGAAGCTCGACGGATGGCAGGTGTTTCCCTCCGCAAGAACATATCCGAGCAGTCGAGCCTCATGGTCAGCCATCTCGTGCGATTGCTCCCAATCGATCTGCGCACCGACGGCGACGAAGTCAGCATCGCTTAGGTCGGCAAGGTTCTTCCAACCGGCCACTGTCCGGAATGGATGGTTACCCGTCGCTCGAATCGTCCGCCCGGACCTGGTCGTGAGCTTGAGAATCGGTTTGACACCGTTCTGCCACACCCGTGACGGTGAGCGAGTAGTCCGATTCCAACCGTCGTACGAAGTCAACCGTGGAAGAGTTTGAGTCTCGAATATGTCGCCTATGGTCCGTCTTTGACCTGTGCTCGTGTCGACGACCGTCACGTCGCCGGGTAGGCATCTGTTGAAGCCGTAACCGGCGAAGTGCTCGATGAGTTTGAAGATCTCTCGGCCGGTCTCCTCGGGGAATCCCTGGTCGACGGTGCCGGTCACGAACTTCTCTTCTTCCGCCACCATCACCGATTTGATCTTCTTGCCCATCGCCCGTCTCAGCTCATCGGCATCGGCCATCGTGTAGCCGGCGATCTCCTGGGCGACCATCATCACCTGCTCCTGGTACACCATGATCTGATAGGTGTCGGCCAGCTTGTCCGTGAGAACAGGATGGAGCTCTTCGATTTCGGCCCGCCCGTTCTTTCGGTCGGCGTAGAGGTTGTGCATGTTGGCGCCCATCGGACCCGGTCGGTACAGGGCAACCAGTGCGATCACGTCGTTGAAGCTGTCCGGTTTCAGGGACCGGATGAGAGCACGCATCGGTGTGCCCTCCATCTGGAACACCCCGATGGTGTCACCCGACTGAAGCAGTTCGAAAGTCGCCGGATCGTCCAGCGGGACGTTGTCGATATCAACCCGCTCGCCGGTCGTGCGCTCGACCAGTTCGAGACACCGCTCGATGATCGACAGGTTGCGCAAGCCCAGGAAGTCCATCTTGAGAAGACCGAGATCCTCGACCCCATGCATCTCGAACTGGGTGACCATCTCTGCGTCCTCACCCTTACGCTGGACGGGGACGATGCTCGTCAATGGCTCGGGAGCGATCACCACCGCAGCAGCGTGGATCGAGTCCTGGCGGCGCAGACCCTCGAGACCACGGGCGGCGTCAACGACCTCCTTGGCCGCCGGGTCCGCCTCATACATCTCCCGCAGCCCGTGTGCGTTGGCGTACCAGTCCTTGATCTCGGACGCCGCACCAGACGATGGTGGGGATAGGGCCTGTTGAAGGGTGGCGTCCTTCCCGAGAATCGACGGTGGCATCGCCTTGGCCAGCCGGTCCCCCATCGAGTAGGGATGGCCGAGGACACGGGCCGCATCCCGAAGGGCCTGCTTGCCCTTGATGGTGGCAAAGGTGATTATCTGAGCCACACGATCGCTGCCGTACTTCTCGGCGGCGTAGCGGATCATCTCTCCCCGGTAGCGCTCGTCGAAGTCCATGTCGATATCCGGCATCGACTTACGACCGGGATTGAGAAAGCGCTCGAAGATGAGTCCGTGAGCAAGTGGGTCGATGGCGGTGATGCCCAGGCCGTACGAGACGATCGACCCCGCCGCCGATCCCCGACCGGGTCCGACACGGATCTTGTTCTCGCCGGCATGGCGAATCAGATCCCAGACGATCAGGAAGTAGGCGGGAAAGCCCATCTCCTCGATGATCTTGAGCTCGTGCTCGACCCGTTCCCAGACTTCGGCGCCCGGCTCGGCGCCGTACCTCTCCCGGATCCCCTGCTCGACCAGGCGGCGCAGGTAGGTCAGCTCGGTCTCACCCTCGGGAACCGGGAACTGCGGGAGGAGAATCTTCCCGAACTCGATCTCGACGTTGGCCCGCTCGGCAATCCACAACGTGTTGTCGCAAGCCTTGGGAAATTCGTCGTCGGGAAACAGGCGGCGCATCTCGTCCGCCGACTTGAGATAGTGCTCCGACCCCTCAAACCTGAGTCGACCGGGCTCGTTTCGCAGCGACCCGGTCTGAATGCAGAGCAGCACGTCGTGGGCGTCATGCTCGTCCCGTCGGGTGTAGTGGGCGTCATTGGTCGCCAGGAGTGGGGCACCGATCCGGTCGGCAATCTCCAGAAGGTCTCCCATGATGCGTTGCTGGGCTTCGATCCCGTGGTCCTGGAGCTCGATAAAGAAGTTATCCCTGCCGAAGACGTCCTGAAAGCGCCCCGCCGCAGCCACCGCGGCCTCGAGGTCTCGGGGGTTGGCCTTGTTCCCCTCCTCACTTACGGCGTCGGGAGCCAGGAGCTGGGGCACAAGCCCGCCGAGACAACCGGAGGTGGCGATGATCCCTTCGGAGTGCTCCGCCAGGAGCTCGATGTCCATCCGCGGCTTGTAGTAGTACCCGTCGAGAAACGCCTTCGATGACAATTGGAGGAGGTTGCGATAACCCACCTCGTTCTCGGCCAGGAGATTCATGTGGTAGCGGCGGTTGTCGGCGCCGACCGGACGATCCCTGCGTGAGCCTTCGGTGTAGTAGGCCTCGATGCCGATGATGGGCTTGATGCCCGCCTTGGTCGCGGCCTTGACGAAATCGACCACACCGTAGAGATTCCCGTGATCGGTGATGGCTATGGCAGGCTGGTCATCTGCGGCCGCCGCTTCGACGACATCGGTGATCCTCGCCGCACCGTCAAGTAGTGAATATTCGGTGTGCAGATGGAGATGGGCGAAGGACACTGTTTATCAGACCGGACTTACACGGGTGTAGTTCTGGGAATCTAGCAGCGGGGTCGCCGGCCGGCGACACCACGATATGAGACGAGCCGGCTTCAGATCATCACGGAAAGAGCGGCCGCGATCGCAATCGCCACACCCGTGAGGATGCGCAGGACCTCGATGTTGGGGCCACGGAGCCGGGACCAGATCTCACCGATGACCATTCCGGCGATCAACCCGCCTAGATGAGCCTGCCACGCGATGTTGGGCACCAGAAACGGAATCGCCGCGTTGATCAGAAGGAGAACGCCTATCTGGCGAAGCATGGCTCGCCCCTGCATCGTATTGCGACGATGCATCGCCCAACTCAGCCAAATGCCAAACAGGCCGAAAATGGCGCCCGACGCTCCGACTGCGACATCGAGCGGATTGCCGAGATAGAAGGCAAAGGCACCTCCAACTCCGGCTGATGCCAGAAAGAGACTGACGAAAGGCCACGTTCCGACCCCACGTTCGATTTGAGGCCCGAGCACCCAGAGCGCCCACATGTTGAACAGGATGTGAGTGATCGAGGCGTGAAGAAGGATCGGCGTGAATATCCGCCACCACTCCCCTGCGGCGACTGCCAGGTTCCATTGGGCAAGTGCCTCGAATATCGCGCCGCCCGAACGTCCGAATCCTGTGAGGACGAAGAACACCACCGCCACTCCGATGAACGTCTTGGTAGCGGGTGCTCCGCTGGCACGAGAGGCTCGAGCTCCGGTGGGGATGATCTTCTGTGTGCCTTCCGAGCGCACGCACTCGGGGCACCGCTGTCCTACCGAGGCATCAATGGAGCAGGAGGCACAGATCGGTCGGTCACATCGACTGCATTTGAGGAGTGTGTGGCGATCGGGGTGGCGATAACAGGCCTGAGCGGCGGTGGTGGGATCCTGTGTCACCGAACTGACGGTATCCGACCCAACGGTTTATCCGGTGCCATTTTGATCGAGTGAGTCGAGCACCGCACGGAGATCCGACGGCAGCGGCGAGTCGACACTGACAGGCTCACCGGTGGTGGGGTGATCGAACTCGACACGGGAGGCATGGAGGAATGTTCGAGGTGAGGTCACGTTCGGGATCTTGGCGCCATAGATCTTGTCTCCGATGACCGGGTGGTCAACCGCCAGAAAATGCACCCTGATCTGATGTGTTCGCCCCGTCTCGAGCCGGACCGTCAGCAGAGAACACCCGAACTCGGGGTATTCACGATCGACTTCGTAGTGGGTGGTCGCACTCTTGCCGCCCTGCACAACGGCACGGCGCATCGGTCGGTTCGGATCACGGCCGATCGGAGCCTCGATTGTCCCCGTAGGCGCATCGAAGCGACCTTGAACCAGACAGATGTACACCCTCGTGATCTCCCTGCGTTTCAGTTGGCCAACAAGATTCTCGTAACCAAGGGCGGTCCGAGCCACGACAAGGGTGCCGGAGGTGTCTTTGTCGAGCCGATGCACCAGACCCCAGCGGTCAACAGATCCAACCCCTCTGATCTCGGGGTAACGGTGGAGAAGACCCGCCGCCAGCGTTCCCCGACTGCGCCCCGCACCGGGGTGAACGACCACGCCGACAGGCTTGTCCACAACCACCACCGCGTCGTCCTCGTAGAGAACATCAAACTCCACCTCTTCCGCTTCCAGCCCAACGGCTTCCTCAGGAGTCGGCGTGGTGATCAAGGACCCTTCGGTCACCCGATCGGCTGGTCTTGCTACCGCTCCATCGATGGAAACACCGGCGTCGATCAGATCACGAGCCTGACCCCGACTCACTTCCAGCATGGTTGCAAGGACTTTGTCGACACGGGCGCCATCGAGCTCGGACGGAACCTCGAGAGTTATTTCGTTCGCCACGCGTGTATGAGTAGCAGCCCGACGGCAATGGTGACCGAAGCGTCTGCGATGTTGAAGGTCGGTATCCACCACATGGCTACCCAATCGATGACCTTCCCGTCGAGCAAACCCTCACCCCGAAACACGCGATCCATCAAGTTTCCGAGGGCCCCTCCCAGGACCAATGACAACGCGATCACCTCCAGAAGAGGTCGCTCCACTCGCATCGACCAGACCACGAAGACGGAAACGACGATGGCTGCCACTCCCAAGAACGGCCCGGCATTTTGGAACAACGAGAACGCGGCTCCGGGGTTCTCGGTGAATGTGAAGGTGAGGAATCCGGGAATGACCTCCACCGGAGAGTCAGCGAAGTGCAGCGACGCATATCTCTTGGTGACCAGGTCTGTCACCACTACAGCCAGGGCGATGCCCAGTGCGGCCGTATAGCGTCTGATCAATTGAACTTGGCGGCGCATTCGACGCACAGCGTCGAATAAGGCAAGACGTCGAGACGCTCGAGTGGAATCGCCGCTCCACAGCTTTCACAGATCCCGTACTTTCCGGTCTTGATCCGGGCCAGGGCGTGATCCACCTTGCCGATGAGATCGAGTGTGTTTTGCTCGATCGAAAGCTCCTTGGCGTACTCGAGCTTCATCGAACTGGCTTCGGCATTGCCCGGATCCGGGCTTCTGTCCGATGAGCTCTCCGTCAGCCGGGCCACCTCGAGTTCGCGCTCATACTCTTCTACAAGACCCTCGAGACGCGCCTTCTCGCCCTCCAGACGCTTCCTGAAGCGCTCCACTGTGGACTTCGCGAGTTTTCGTGCCACGTTTCTTCCTTCTAAAAGGGCGGAAACCCTACCAATCTCGTCAAAGCAAGCCGAGTTTCCTCCGCACATTCTCGGCATCGCCGTCGGCCACCTGAAACACCTTGTGACGATTCGTCATTCCCCTAATCAGATGGACCACCCAGACGTCGACCAGTGAGCCAGAGTCCGCTTGCCTGACCGGTCCGTTGGTCACCAACACCGAGGGTAGACGAGGCTCTCCCGCTCTCGGACTTGCACTGTGCGACCGTTACGCTGCCTCCACCTATGACAAAGAGGAAGCAAGCAGGCGCGTTCCCGCCGCTCACCGACTCTCCAAACCACGATGAGTTGGAACGACAGATCATGACGTGGTGGGACGATGAGGACGTGTTCGGCGAGCTTCGCAGCCAGATCGCGGGCAATGAGCCGTTCAGTTTCATAGACGGCCCCGTCACAGCCAACAAGGAACTGGGCGTCCACACCGCGTGGGGCCGCACACTGAAAGATGTCTTCCAGCGCTACAAGGCAATGCGTGGCTTCGACCTTCGCTTTCAGAACGGGTTCGACTGCCAGGGTCTGTGGATCGAGGTCAAAGTCGAGCAGGAGTTGGGCCTCAACTCCAAGCAAGACATTGAGGAATACGGGCTGGAGAATTTCGCCAATAAGTGCCGTGACAAAGTTGCATGGTCGGTCGAGGAGTTGACCAGGGGCTCGAAACGGCTCGGCAATTGGATGGATTGGGGCAACGACTACCTCACGTTCTCCGACACGAACATCGAGTACATCTGGCGGTTCCTCAAGACTCTCGACGCCCGTGGCTGGCTCTACAAGGGGCACCGAGCCACCGAGTGGTGCCCCCGCTGCGGCACCTCCATTTCTCAGCACGAGATCACAATGTCAGGGGTCTATCAGGAGAGGGCGGACCCTTCCTTGTTCGTCCGTCTCCCCATCAGCGAAAGGCCCGGCGAGTCGCTGGTGGTCTGGACGACGACGCCATGGACGCTCCCCGCCAACGTAGCCGCAGCGGTTCACCCCGAGATTGAGTATGGACTACGTCCCAACGGCGAGTGGGTGGCCGTCGAGATCTACCCGGATGACGACTTCAGCGAGACGCGGCGGGGGCAAGAATTAATCGGCTGGCACTACGAAGGGCCGTTCGACGACCTCGAACCCGGCGGTGCCACCGATCACGTTGTCATTCCCTGGAAGGATGTCACCCTCGACCAGGGAACCGGGATTGTCCACATTGCTCCCGGATGTGGAACGGAGGACTTCGAGCTGGCAGGCGAACATGGCCTCGCCGTTCTCACCCCGGTCGACGAGTCGGGTCGCTTCTACTCCGACTATGGCTGGTTGGCCGGACTGACCACCGCCGAAGTCCGACAGAAGGTCATCGATGACCTCGAAGTGCGGGGTCGTCTCGTCGAGGCGACAGAGTACGTCCATGCCTATCCCCATTGCTGGCGATGCGACACGCCGCTGATCTTCCGGATCGCCGACGACTGGTACATCGACGTGAGCGAGATTCGCCCACAACTTCTCGAGGCGAACAGCAGCATCGACTGGACCCCGGCCTACATGGGCAAGCTCATGAACGACTGGCTCAACAACATGGACGACTGGAACATTTCCCGAAGCCGCTTCTACGGGCTCCCACTCCCCTTCTATCCATGCGAATGCGGCAAAGTCACCATCGTTGGCTCCAAGAGGGAGTTGGAGGAGAAGGCCACCTCCGGACTCGACCAACTCCAGGAGCTGCACCGACCGTGGGTGGACAAGGTCAAGGTCAGGTGCGACCACTGTGGCCGGACCGATCTCACCCGAGTCACCGAAGTGGGAGATGTCTGGCTGGATGCGGGCATCGTGCCTTTCTCGTCTCTGGGCTGGCAAAATGACGAGTGGATCGAGGGTGGATATGCGACCGGCGCAGCTGTCGGACTATCAAACGCCGACCTGCCCGATAACACCTACTGGGAGAAGTGGTTCCCCGCCGACTGGGTCACGGAGATGCGCGAGCAGGTCCGTCTGTGGTTCTACTCACAGCTGTTCATGTCGGTGGCTCTCGTCGGCAAGGCTCCCTTCAGGTCGGTCCTTGGCTACGAGAAGATGCTGGCCGAAGACGGACGAGAGATGCATGGCTCCTGGGGCAACCTCGTCATCGCGGAGGAGGCCTTCGAGAAGATGGGAGCCGACGTCATGCGGTGGATGTTCTGTGCCCACCCTCCCGACCGGAACCTGCTTTTTGGATACGAAGGTGCTCATGAGGTACAGCGAAAGCTGCTGACGCTCTGGAACTCAGTCCGATTCCTGGTCGACTACGGCAACATCGAGGGATTCGAACCGAACTACTCCGATCTCCGCGGCGGACCCGACGGGGTGGAGCTGAGAGAGATCGACCGGTGGCTGCTCGGAAGGGCTAGTCAGACGGTCGAAAAGGCCACCGAGGCCCTCGACCGTTGGCGCGTGGACGAGCTCATCGAGGATTTCAAAGACTATCTCGACGATCTTTCCAACTGGTACATCCGTCGTAACCGTCGCCGCTTCTACAACTTCGACGAGGCGGCCTTCCGGACTCTCTGGGTGGGGACGGTCACAGCCCTGCGGATCATCGCACCTACCATGCCCTTCCTCACAGAGCATCTCTGGAACATCCTGGTCGCCGGACCTTGCGACGAAGCGCCCCGGTCCATCCACCTCGCCGGCTGGGCGGCCCCACCAACCGAGATAGACCATGCGCTCCTGGCCGAAATGGCAGTCACCCGCCGGGTCGTCGAGGCAGGACGACGTGCACGAAGTGAGGCCAACATCAAGCTGCGTCAGCCTCTGAGCAAGGCAATCGTCCGTGGCGGAGACCTCGCCCGAAGCCATTCGGAGGACATCAAGAACGAGCTGCGCGTGCATGAGCTCGTCTTCGACGAGGAAACCACGGTCGAGGTGACCTTCAAGCCGAATTTTCCGGTGGTCGGTCCACGTTTGGGATCGAAGATGAAAGATGTTGCCGCCGCCTTCGCCAGCGGCGACTACGACGAGACCGGGGACGGCACCATATTGGTTGCCGGGGTGGAGCTCGCCCGACATGAGGTCGTCCGCACCGAGAGGGTGACCCTCGAGGGTTGGGCCGCCGCCCATGACGGCGATATCAGTGTGGCCATCGACCCGACGCTCGACGACGATCTGATCCAGGAGGGTCGGGCCCTCGAGCTGATCCGAAGGCTCAACGAGCAGCGCAAACAGGAGGGTTTCGACGTGACCGATCGCATCGCCCTCCGCCTACCCGCCGAGCACTCCGATCTCCTCGGAACTCACCAGGATTGGATCGCTTCCGAGGTCCTGGCCGTGCTCATTGAAGTGGACGCCGATCTTGACACGCCCTCGATCGAAGTGGTCCGCGAACGCTAGGTGTCCTGTTGCGCCCGAATCAGGGCAGCTCTGAACGGATGAAGACTTGCGCCGAAGAGACCTTTGGTCAGAAACGGATCTGCCTCCATGAATCGACGGGCGTCCTCTTCGCTATCTGCTTCGAGGACAACCACCGAAGGCCCGATACCGTCGAGGCTTCGACCGGCGAGAATGACGATTCCATCCTTCGTTGCCTGCGCAAGACGCTGATAGTGCTCGTCGCTAGCTCTCTCGTCCTCTTCCGACCAGGCGTCGGGATCGGTAAGTAGTTCGGGTCGATCGCCTGCCAGAAACTGGTAGATGAACTCAGGCACATTCAGTCCCGGCGGTCGTTCTCCGTGGTAGAAGAGTCGCCCGCAGAATCGTCACCAGGCTCGGTGTCCTCATCGTCCCCCTCCTCCTCGCTGGAGTCATCATCAGGCGCATGAAAGTCCGTCGCTTCTGAGGAGTCCTCTTCGCCGTCCTCGGACAATTCCAGATCCTGGTCTTCTTCGTCTTCGCCACCGATAGCATCGTCCATCTCATCGAGACGATCGGCCACCTCAGTTGCCAGCATTGCGAGTTGATTGCGGACACTCCCAACAAGGCGACCGAGATCGGCCATCTCCTCTTCGGCAGCCGCTCTTTTCGCGTCACGCTCCTCCGTCCACGAGTCAGCCTCGGTTCGGGCGTCCGCGAGGAGCTCGTCTGCCACTTTGCGGGCATCCTCGATCATGGTGTCGGCGGTGGCCTGGGCAGTCATGAGGACACGACCGATGGCGCTCTCATCTTCGACAGGCGCCGAAGCGGCCGATGGCTTCGCTGCCTTCGCTTCGGCAATTTGGTCTTGAAGGTCGCGAATCGTCGAAATGACGTCGTCGAGAAAGTCGTCAACCTCATCGAGGTCATAGCCTCGAAGGGCTGTCGAGAAGGTCTTCTGCTCCACATCCGAGGGTGTCATCACCATTGTCTAAAACCTTTCGCTCGGTGAACCAGGATAAGAACCGAGAATCGTAGTTCCAAGGATCAGACCAGCCGGCGGAGAAAGGAAAGACCGATGAGAAGGATTATCGGCGAAAGGTCGAGCGCCCCTCCGCCAATCCGAACCGGCGGGATCACACGCCGTATCGGCAGTATCACCGGATAGATGATCCGATCGAGAAAGGTCTGAAGCCTGCCCACGGCGTGAGCGGCTGAGGCGGGTATCCACGACAGGATCACCCAGAGAAACACCGCGTAGAAATAGAGGGTGAGAGCAATGTCGATGATCTCCCGGAATAGACTCACCGTTCAGTCGACATCGTCGAGCTCGTAAGCCCCCAGAGAAGCCAGACGTCGTTTTTCGTCGCGACTCAGGGTCACCCGCGGCGGCAGCACCGCAACCAGACCATCCCCGACCCTCCGCATCGATCCATCGAGGGCATATATCAGACCGGAGGAAAAGTCGACAACCCGTCTGACGAGATCCTGATCTGCCTGTCTCATGTCGAGCACGACCGGTGTGCGTTCACGAATCCTGTCGGCCAAAACCCGGGCATCGGCAAACTCCTCAACGACCAGAATGTCCGACTGGATCTCAACGTGCTGAACCATCGGACCACCGGCAACGGCAGCCTCCGACCGGCCTTGGGGCCGTGTTGCAGCCCGCGAGGTGGGTGGTGGTTCCACCCTCCGGCCTTCAGGCATCGAGTCAACACCATTTCTCCCGATGGCATTATCCGACGTGACGGCCATGGCCTCGGCTTCGGCCTCGTCCTCGTCGACGAGACCCAGATAGACAAGTGCTTTTGAGAACAGTGAGGACATCGATGTGGCTCCGGTCAATTACGCGGACCAAAGATAGCCCGTCCCACCCGAATGATAGAAGCTCCTTCCTCAATGGCGACTTCGAAATCGTCGGTCATGCCCATCGAGAGCTCCACAACCGATGGATTCTGGACCGAGACACGATCTCGCAACTCCCTCAGCATCACAAAATACCGACGGCTGGCCTCAGGCCGGTCGGGAATGGGTGGGATGGCCATGAGACCCCTGACATCGAGACCCAGACCCCTCGTCCACTCGATAAGCGAACCAGCTTCTTCGACCTCGGCGCCGGACTTCTGACCTTCATCCCCAACATTCACCTGAAGCAGAACCGGGGGAGGCATCCCCTGACCCTTGACCCACGCCAACGCAAGGGATCGCCGATCCATCGAGTGGAGAAGATGACTCAGAGGCCGGACAACCCTTGTCTTGTTCGATTGCAGCGAGCCGACAAAGTGCCAGCGGACATCGTCCGGGAGCAATGGCGCCTTGGTCGCCAACTCCTGGGCCCGGTTCTCTCCAAAGTCGCGATGACCTTGCTCGTAGACACTCATGATCTCGTCGACGGTCTTGGTTTTCGAAACTGCGACAAGTGTGATCTCACCGAGGTCGCGGTCCGATCTCGCCACAGCATCCGATACCCGTTTCATCACCGACTGGTAGCTCATAGCGCTCCTAGTGCTCCTAGACCCACCCGACTGCTGCCAGACGATCGGGTCTGGAGTCTCTCCGGTGACTGAACCAACCGTCGTCGTGATGTGTGCAGCCGTTGAAGACCCAGGTCTCGATCCCCTCGAGTTGGCGAAGAATCGAGCCCGAGAGATCTACCGAGGTCGTGCCCCAGGTCGTCATCGCGCCGTCGTCAGGGAACTCGCGTCTCACCTCGGCACCCACTTCGAAACAGCACGGTCCTATCCCGGGTCCGATGCCGGCCCTGGTAGGAGGGTGACCGTTTCGGACCATCGCCGACCTCAATTCGCCGACGACACCCGCGAGCGCTCCTCTCCAGCCTGCGTGAGCCGCACCGACCGCTTCCGGTGCGGTCATCACCACTGCAAGACAATCGGCCGTGAAGACGGCCACCGGCAAACCAGGCTCGGTTGTCCAGACTGCGTCGGCGTTGCCGGCATCACCCGGGCCCGATGCCCTCACGACGACGCTGCCATGAACTTGACGAACCGTGGCCCATGAATCCGAAACAGCCAGCCTCTCGCTGAGCGCGGCGCGCGCGTCGAGGTCATTGCGGATATCACCATCCGAGGCCTCGCTGAAAGCTGCCCCAGACCACCGGGGCGGCACGATCATCCCTGAACGAAACTCGGTATGTCCAGCATGTCATCTCCGCTATCGACGGCAGACGACGTCTGACTAGGTCGCGATCCCGCGCCCCTGTTCGTGCGTCGGCGGCCTTCGAACCCGGCGGCGATCACAGTGACCTTCATCTCCTCGGCGAGGTCATCATCGATGATCGCTCCGAAGATGATGTCCGCCTCGGCGTCGGCGTGATCGGAGACCACTCGAGCAGCCTCGGTTGCCTCGTGAAGGGTCATCGAGGCCGGCCCCGAAACCGAGAGCAGGACGCCCTTGGCGCCGTCCATCGAGTTCTCCAGCATCGGACTCGAGATGGCACGCTCAGCAGCCTGAGTGGCCCGGTTCTCACCGGTGGCCCGACCAATGCCCATTACTGCCGAGCCGGCGTCGGACATGATGGTCCTCACATCGGCGAAGTCGACGTTGATCAACCCGGGCGTGGTGATCAGATCGGTGATCCCGGTGACACCACTCATGAGGACCTCATCGGCGAGACGGAAAGTCTCCATTATCGGCGCCGATGGGTCGCCCACGTCGAGAAGACGATCATTGGGGATGATGATGAGCGTATCGACGGCCTCCTTCAGAGCATCGATCCCTTGCTCGGCATAGACGGCACGACGACGGCCCTCGAAGCCAAAGGGTCGGGTGACGACACCAACGGTGAGGGCGCCCACTGATCGAGCAACCTCGGCGACGACCGGTGCGCCACCGGTCCCGGTTCCTCCTCCCTCGCCGGCGGTGATGAACACCATGTCGGAACCCTTGAGGGCGTCCTCTAACTCGGAGCGATGCTCTTCTGCCGCCGCCCGACCTATCTCGGGGTTTGCCCCCGCACCAAGACCGCGAGTCACATCTCGCCCTATGTCCAGTTTCACGTCTGCGTCACTCATCAGCAGTGCCTGAGCATCTGTGTTCAGTGCGATGAACTCGACACCGCGGACACCGCCCTCGACCATCCGATTGACGGCGTTGACCCCGCCGCCCCCAATGCCTACGACTTTGATGACGGCCAGATATCCGCCACTTGAATTGCTCACCGGAAATACCTCCATCTAGCCAAAGATTCGAACTCTGAAGTAGAGGTTTACCGTTAGACCGGCGCTAAGTAAACCCCAAATACCTAAGGTTTTACTACAACCTTAGGGTTCGGCACTATTCGTGGCCGAGTCAGCAGAGTCCGACTGTTCCGCCTCGGCGCTCCCCTCATCGTCCTGATTCTCATCTCCTTCTCCAGGGATGACCGCCGGGACACCGGCCGGCTGAACAGCAGGATGGGTTGGTGCGATGAGAACCAGGATCGAATCCTCGGCCAGTGACTCCTGGAGAAGAACGAAGAGACTCCTGGCTTTGGCCGCCATCTCGATCGGACGACCGAGACGAACCTGATAACCATCGACGACAGCCCACCATTCGCCATCTTCGACACGCATCGTCAAGTCGCTGTGCGCCGGTTCGGGGAGACTCACCACAAACTCCGCTGCCCCGCGAACGAAGAGCGAGCTCTCGGTATCGACGTCGTCGAGCCACGGCAATCGTATCCAGGGCATGGTGTCGTCGGGTGAGCTTGGTCCCGGTACGGCCACTCCTTCGATGTCACGCCTGGCCCACCCATCGGCGGTCTGGAACCATGCGACAGGAATCCGTTCGTCGACACGGACGATCACCTCATCGGGCCACTGACGATGAACGCGGGCACTTCGAATCCACGGGTCCGACTCCAAAACCTGTTCCACCGCTTCAGGTCGCAGCATGATCATCGGCGTTCCTGCCACGACCCGATTCGCTGCCAACGTCTCGTTGGCATGGCTGGAGACGATCCCGGCTGTTCTCACCTGACTGACGCTCAGCCAGGGTGAAAAGGCAAGCCAAACGAGACTCCCCAAGATGATCATCATCACCATGAACCTGAGCAGTCGTCCAACGTTGCGCTGAGCGGAGTCTTCGGCAACTACCTTGCGGCGTTCGAGAAGTCTCGGGTCCATTGTCACTCCCTGAATCCCACGAACTGGATCTCCGGCTCCAGCATGGTGCCGCTGAGGCGCAAAACCCGGTCTTTGATCTCCTCGACGAGCCCCCGCACATCCTCGGAGGTTGCCTCCGGACCGGCAACGAAGAAGTTGGCGTGTTTGTCGGATACCGCCACATCACCGACGCGGTGGCCCTTGAGACCCAGGGAGTCGATCAACTCCCCCGCCGATACATCAGGTGGGTTCTTGAAGACGCTCCCTGCGTTGAGCGTGCCGCCCGGTTGGTTGTCGCGTCGCCATCGTGTGATCTCGCGAATCTTTCGACGACCCTCCGCTGCATCGCCTCGATCGGTCTCGAATCTGGCATCGATGACCAGGTCATCCGACCCCAGATTGGAGTGGCGGTACGACAAATCGAGGACGTCGGGACCGTCGGCACGGATCGTGCCGGTCCTCAGGTTGATTATCCGTGCCTCGACGAGCCGATCCCTGGTCTCGGAGCCAAAACATCCGGCGTTCTGTCTGATCGCACCCCCGACCGAGCCGGGGATGCCGACAAAGAACTCCAGGCCCCGGAGCCCCTGATCGACACAAGTCCGGGCCAGTCTGGGAAGTGGAACAGCCGAGCCTGCTGTGACCGTGGTTCCTTCGATGGCGGTTTCGGCAAAACCACCGCTGAGGTGGATTACCAGACCTCCAAAGCCGGCATCGGCAACAACCAAGTTGGAGCCCCTACCCAAAACCAGAAGCGGATGACTCGCCGTGACACCTGACGCTATCAACTCCAGGAGTGAGTCGATGTCGTCGATCTCTGCGAAATAGCGGGCAGGCCCACCTGACTTGTAGGTGGTCAAAGGCCCCAACGGCACGTTCTCTGCCACTTTGCCCTGTTCGATCAGATGCTTCAGCGGCGTCATTTCAATGCACCGAGTCTCGAGGCAAATTCTGTGTGGAGAAGAGTGATGTCACCTGCCCCCATGGTGAGCACGAGGTCTCCGCTGTCGACCCTCGGCAGGAGGAACTCGGCGAGATCGGCGCGGTGGGGCACGTAGTAGACCTCGGCGCCCGCCAACTTGGCGGCGTCTGCAACCAGTTCGCCGGTCACACCGGGCACCGGCGCTTCCCGAGCGCCGTAAACGTCGGTGACCACGACCACATCAGCAGATGAGAGAGCGGCCCCGAATTCGTCGCTGAATCGCTCTGTTCTCGAATACAGGTGAGGCTGAAACACGGCCCAGAGCCGGCCCTGGGTGACCCCGCCGGCAGCCTCGAGAGTGGCCTTGACCTCTGTGGGGTGATGGGCGTAATCGTCGAACAGCACCACTCCGCCAATCGTTCCACGATGCTCCCAGCGCCGACCCACTCCACGAAATCCTGAAAGCCCCCGTGCCATCCCCTCCAGATCGTGACCAAGCTCAGCGAGAAGCGCCAGCGCCCCAGCCGAATTGAGGGCGACATGTCTCCCCGGATGAGGCAACTCGACATCAACATCTCTGTCGGGACCGACCAATCGAAAGGTGCTCCCGGACCCCTTCCTCTGGAGATCCTCGACTCTCCAGGTGGCAGCGCGTGACTGGCCATAGGTCAGCGTCCCCGCACGTGAGGCTACCTCGGCTGCTCCGCTGTCGTCGACACACGCCACAACGGGCCCGGACACCGAATCCGCCACCGAGACGAAGCTATCGATCAGGTCCTGGGTTGTTCCGAAGTGCTCGAGGTGCTCGGACTCCACATTGGTGACCACAAGACCAACGAGATGAAGGCTCTCGAACGTGCGGAACGCCTCATCCGCCTCCAGGACCAGCAAGTCGGAGGATCCAAAATGACCGTTCGTCCCCGAGTGGGCGAGATCGCCACCAAGGACAAACGAGGGGTCCAGGCCCATCGACTGGAGGGCGGTGATCATCAGCGCCGTGGTGGTCGTCTTCCCGTGAGTCCCCGTTGCCCCGATCGTTGACACCTCGGAAGTGAGAGCCTCCAGAAGTTGGGGACGACGCCAGGTCGGTATGCCTCCCTCGGTTGCGGCAGCCAGCTCCTCATCGAAGTCGGGCACTGCCGAGGAAGCAACAACCAGATCAGCCGATACGGCCACCTCCGGATGGTGACCGGTGAACACGGCAACGCCGATACCGGCCAGGGCCTCCAGAGTGGCGCCACCACGAAGATCGGACCCTGAAACGTCGTATCCCTGAGCTACCAGAACCTTGGCAAGTGCGCTCATCCCGGCTCCGCCTGCGCCCACGATGTGTATCCGCTTGTAGGGAAGACTCATCGAACTGCCTCGATCATCGCCGTGGCGATAGTGGCGGCTGCGTCGGGTTTCGCTGTTTCCAGGGCCGAATCGCGCATCACCTGGAGGGAATCATCGTTGAAGAGGGTGCCCTTGACGACATCGGATAACAGACCGATCTCGGACTCCGACAAGGTGATGGCCGCTCCAGATTCAGTCAAATAGCGGGCGTTGCCGACCTGATGACCGGCCGAGCCGAAGACACCCGGAACGAGAATCGAGGGGGTACCCGTCACAGTCAACTCGGCTACCGCTCCCCCGGCGCGTGATACGACAAGATCGGAGATTGCATAGAAGGTCTCCATCGACTCTTCGAACGCAACCCTCAGCCACTGAACGCTCGGAGCAGCCGGTAGCGATTGAAGACTCTCGAAGTCTCGATCGCCTGTCAGATGCACAACCGCCATCGGGGGCCCCTCCCAATCGGCCAACATCGTCGAGACGGCCTCGTTGATCGCTCCCGCTCCGAGCGACCCGCCGAAGATACCGAGCACCGGGACACCTGGTTTGATGCCGTAGCGTCTCTGCGCTCCGGATGTGAGTGCGTCACGATCAAACGACCAGAAGGGCTCGCGTACCGGGTTGCCGACCCACTCGGCGTCTGGCAGGCCAGAGGTTTGCGGGAAAGAGCCAAACGTTCGGAAAGCCCAACGCGTGGCGATGCGGTTGGCCAGGCCGGCTTGGGCATTCTGTTCCGAAACCAGGAACGGAATCTTCGCCTTTCTTGCCGCCATGCCCGTCGGGATCGTGACATAACCGCCCATTCCGAGCACGACCAGCACCGGCTCTTCGACAATGGCGCGGAGGATTCGGTTCTTTGCCTTGCGAACGATGTTCGGCAGGTAGAGATTCTTTGGCGTGAGAGACCGCTGAAGACCGCGAAGCTCCACCTGTAGAAACGGAAACCCCTCATTGGGATAGACCTTGGCCGCAAGCCTGTCCCCACCGACGAAAAGGATCTCATCCCTTGGAACCCCCAGATCGATCAACGCCTCCCCAACCGAGAGACCCGGGAAGACGTGACCGCCCGTACCCGCAGCCGCGATGATGAAGGTCATGGCTTCCCATGGACACCGCTTTGAGCGATGTTCACAAGCACACCGAGCGCCGCCATCGAAACCACCAGGGCAGTCGACCCGAAGGACACGAATGGCAATGCGATCCCGGTGATCGGAACGACACCGAGAACACCGCCGATGTTCACCAGAGCCTGGAACGAGAGCCACACGGTGATACCTGCGGCGACCATTCGGCCGAACGGGTCAGGAGCACGGGCCGCCACCAGCCAACCTGCGAGCCCGAGGACGACAAAGAGGCCAAGCACGGTGAGACCCCCGACCAGGCCCGTTTCCTCTCCGATGATGGCAAAGATGAAATCGGTGTGTGCGTTCGGAAGATAGAACCATCGCGCCCGACTCGCTCCGAGGCCGACACCAAACAGCCCTCCGTTGCCCAA
>Ga0255054_10000687_pt1 | contig 19922 bp, 14 predicted proteins | sample JV7_2_23_MG_FD_188634 | JGI IMG/M metagenome (GOLD analysis project Ga0255054, IMG submission 188634) | Seawater microbial communities from Jervis Inlet, British Columbia, Canada - JV7_2_23 | ecosystem: Environmental > Aquatic > Marine > Inlet | place: Canada: British Columbia | collected...
GATATATATTTCCCACCTTTACTATATAAAATCGTATCATCAAGGCCTTTTTCAGAAATAACATCGCTTAAATTGTTAAGACAATTATAAAATGACGTTGCCTTTCTACTTCTGAGTTTTGAATCTTCAATAATTCCTACAATAGATTTGTAGAGGTATTCAGTTGATATTTCAGAACTTGTCTCAGCCGCAATAGTAGACACGATGTCGAAATAGGTATTATGAACAGACCTCGCTTGTTGTTTTCCTTTCGCTAATCCGACAACTTTATCTAAATATTTTCCGTGAAAAATTCTCAATACCGATTCACGACGATCCGATAGTTTTAGGTCGATTTTTTGTGCATCGTCCTCAACTGTTCCATCAACACCAGATTCGATACAGCATGTTTTACAGATTACTTGTAAAATCGATGGCACACCATTAGATCCAGCTACTATATCTTTTTTTAAATTGTCAGAAAAATTAATGTTAAGAGCATTTTCCCCCAACTCAATCAACTGATAGCAAAATGATTCTTCTTGAGTTTTAAGTTCGTAAGGATCATTCCTTATCCCCAATTCGGTGTCGGCACCAAATAGATCATAGGTAGAGCTGGCAATGCCAACAATGATAAATCTCACTTTGTGCTCATGCCATAGTTTTAAAGTCTGTGCCAGTTCCAACCGGCAGCTTGCGTTTAGGTGATGAAAATCGTCGATGATCACAAAATTAACAAGTTGTAAAAGGGGGGTAATTTCTTCATAAGTAGGTTCAGATTTTAGCTCCTTTCCGAGTAAGTGGAAACAGGAGTCGATATTTGCGTATTGCCGGCCATTGATTAGAAGAATATCTTGATCTCGTATTCCCAAATCACTCAATAGCCTTTTCACGAGAGTAGTCTTTCCCGTCCCGGAAGGTCCTGAAACCGTAATGTGCTTCCCTTCACTTTTAAACGATAGCTGAATGAATTTATACTCTTTGGGCTCTACAAAAGTGACGGCAGGAAAGCTGGCCTCGTTGAATACTTGTTCTAAAGGGTATTTGTCCATTTGAACCTCTATCCTTTAAATTATAATTATCAAGTCTTGAAGATAGGCAAACTGCTTAATATTATCATTAATGATGTTTATGATCAAATCTTAACTCAATAATAGATATGGTAAAGTAACTACCCTCAGTTGCGGGGAGAGAGGGACGCCTACGGGGAGAGAGGGCCTATGATTTTATGCGTTTCGTAATTCAACTAAGCCTTGTATTAAAGAAACTCATTTCTAATTTGCAAGAAAAATTTTAAGCGTACGCCTCGCCCGCATCTGTCGCAGCCCTTTGATACCTTCGGATCAGAAATGATGCCTTTGCCAGATTAAGCCGGAAAACGACAGTTCATGGCTCCAGGAGGACACCTCATGGCGTAGGCAGACAAGTCATGGCGCAAAATGACAAATGTAAAGGCTCAAGGCTGAAAGCTCAAAGGGTGGGCGCTGAAGCGCCAGCTTGTAAGCTACTATAATTGTGGGGCCGCCTATGATTTTATGCACTTCTTATTTCAGCCAGGACTAAGCTGGATTTCGTGGCTGGTAAACCGCCACTGATCAACAACCAAATTAAAAACTCCCAGGTCATAAGCCTGGGAGTTTTTTTGTGCTTGACTTAAAGACTCTATTTGATTTTACAGTCAAGCTATAACATTTAGTCAAGTTGGTTATTTATACCGCTTTCCATTATAATATTCCAAATTGCGGAATAGGGGCATAAGTGGTTGTAGAAAAAAACGTTTGAATAACGGAACGTTTTTTTGACAACCACTATAAAACTTCTACCTCCATAATCACATAATTCTTGAACTTGATTAAATTATATAACTTGACTAATTAATCAAGCTATAGTATTTAGTCAAGTATGATACTAATTCCCGAAAAAGAGGCCTTACAAAAGGTCGCCAATCTCTTGGAAGAATGGCTAAATGTATCTAAAGATGAAGCGCGTGTGAGTCATAACCTTCCTGATAAAAATATTGATGAATATATTAGTATCAAAAATCATAATTTTAGTATTAAAATCAAATCCGAAAGCAACTCTGCTCAAGTTTCCTCAGCAATTCAAGCTCTTAAAAGTTTTAGATCATTATTTGAAGGCTCTGCTATACCCTTGGTAGCAGTTCCTTTCATGGGGGAAGTTGGTCGAAAACTTTGCAAAGAAGCCGGTGTTTCCTGGTTAGATTTATCAGGTAATACCGATATCTCTGCTCCTAATTTGCGAATACTAATTACCGGCCGACCCAATCGTTTTAAAGGCCCTGGTCGGCCCGCTAATCCGTTTGCATCAAAGAGTTCCCGTATAGCGAGATGGTTGTTGATACATCCCGACAGGGCCATGAGTCAAAGAGAATTGGCTTTCAAAACGCATATGGATGAAGGTTTTACCAGTCGAATTGTCTCACGCCTTGAGGAGGAGGAACTTGTTGGCAGGAAAAAAGATGGGACTGTCCAAGTTCTTGATCCGGATCTTCTTTTAGATTCTTGGCGAGAAGTGTATGACTTTAATAAGCACCAAATTCTTAAAGGTCATATCGCGGAACGTTCGAGCAGCAATATTTTAAAAAAGCTGTCTAATTTATTGGTAAAAAATGAAATGTCACACGCCGCCACCGGCCTCTGTGCCGCATGGTTGCTTAACGGGTATGCAACCTTTCGTATCGTCACTTTTTACATAAAACAGCCTCCTTCCGGTGATTTATTAAAAAAACTTGGATTTCGGGAAGAATCAAGTGGATCAAACGTTTGGATTGTCGTGCCCAAGGACGAGGGTGTCTTCCATGGCTCCAATAAAGTGGAAGGAATACGTTGTGTTCACCCTGTTCAAGTATACCTGGATCTCTTTGGCCACCCGGAGAGAGCAAAGGAGGCAGCCGAAAATATTCGGCATGAAATACTGAAGTGGAATAAGAATGGCTGAAAAACCCACGAGCGCAAAAGAATACAGCAGCGATCAAGCTAAACTCGTCCGGGCAACGTGCCTATACGTGGCAACCATTCTGGGCGATTACATGGAAGATATTGTCATTGTCGGAGGTTTGGTTCCTTCATTGCTGATCGACCAGGATTCTCTACCAGAGAGAACCGAACAGCATGTGGGCACAATTGATCTTGATGTGGGGCTTGCCCTAGCCATACTCGAAAACAAGAGATATGAGGCAATTGCAGAAAGGTTGCGGCGCGCTGGATTCTCTATGGACATAAGTGACCAGGGCAACCCAACTCGCCAGCGCTGGAAAATAGCTGGACCTAGAAAAGTGACGATGGATTTCCTTATCCCGCCTGTAAGTGAGGAAGAGGAGGGAGGAAAGATCCGCAATATTGAAGAGGATTTTGCTGCCGTCGTTACCCCAGGCCTCATGCTCGCCTTCTCTGACAGAAAAAAAATCACTTTATCAGGGACGACAATTAAGGCGGAGACGGCGACGAGGGATATCTGGGTGTGCGGCCCTGGATCATTTGTAGTTCTAAAGGCACTCGCATTTCGTAATCGAGGGGAAAATAAGGATGCATATGATCTTTATTATCACATCCGCAATTACGGAGAAGGAATCCAAGATGTTGCAAAAGCGTTAAGGCAGCTTCTTCAAGAAAGAGAAACGAAAAGTGCTTTGCAAATTCTAAATGAGGATTTCACTGAACATGATGGTGTTGGAGCAGTTAGAGTCGCCCAATTTATCACAGGCGGCAAAGACGATGGCATCCAAGCTGATGTGATCGGCTTTGTTCGTCAGCTTATTGATCTTTGCAGTTAAAACGAAATTTGGGGAAATGATAGAGACGCCTATGATTTTATGCGTTGCGTAATTCGGATCCGTATAATCATTGTTAGGCCGCATGCCAGGTAGTGATAGGGGACGCACGCGAAATCGGCGAGCGTGACGGAATCAGGCTGGACACCGCCGACAAACTGTGCCAGTCTGTTTCGAATTCAGCTGACAAAATCGCTGAAGTGTTCTAAGATGAAGTTCCGGGCATGTTGCAGGTGTTTGCGAACACGGGGTTTGGCCGCCACAGTCCGGCACAATTCACTTTCAAACAAGGAGAAACAGAAATGGGTGATAAGGGGAAAAAAGACAAAGGCAAAAGGGAACAACAGAAAAAGGCTCAGCTTACTCCAAAGGAAAAACGAAAACTGAAAAAAGAAAAGAAGTAATAAATGCCCGGTGTTGTTCGATGACCTTAAATCCAGCACGGAAGTTGTGTGAACTGGCAAGGGGACGCCTATGATTTTATGCGTTTGGTAACAAACCATCCCGCCTCAAGCGGTCGGGGTATGTAAGTTGTTTTGCGTCATTAATGGAGGAAAGGTTATGGAAATCGTAATCGTATTTTATATTATCCTGGGCGGTGTCATTATCTATGTTTTGGGAGAGATCATTGTTAAAATTGTAATTGACCCCGTGCAGGAACTCAAGCGTGTCATCGCCGAAATTGCGTTTAAACTCATTCATTATTCGCATGTCTATAAGATTTCATCTTCTGAAGATACATCCGGGGAAGCGGCGGAAAAGACCATTGATCAGGAGAAATTAGAACAGGCTGCCGATGAATATCGCAAACTGGCATCCCTGTTAAATGCCGGTTATCGTCTGGTGCCGTTTTACGCAATTGCCAAGCTGCTTTTTTTTCTACCCAAAGAAGCCGATATTATTGATGCCAGAAATAAATTATTAGAGATGTCGGAAGAAATTTTTGCCGCCCCGAAATCATTTGTTATTTCCGAACGCCGTAAAAGTATAGAGAAGAAGCTTAAGATAATTTAAAAACGGCTGTGAAAATCTGCAGGTAGGGAAAGTGGTAAGATTTCCTAATTAAAGCTGGATACAAGCCCATCTTTTACCAGCCCTTTTGAAGAGAGTCGATATCCATAAATCGACTTTAAAAAATCCGTACATTCATCACAAAAATTAAGACCACGGCCATCGACAATGGCCCGCACATACCCTCGATAGCCGAATTTATTAAACTCGCCTCTGCTCATGGGGCACAATGATCCATCCGGTGCCGCCTTAAAAGAGGCATGATCGGTCAAGCCGAAATTATGACCGACTTCATGCAGGGCCACTTTGGTCGTTCGATCGATAAACAGGTCAAATTCTTCATCTGAATCCAGACGCCGGGGAATCAATTTTTTGGTGGAAACAACCGCCACATCATTTTTGGGATTTTTCCCGCCGATAATCGAGTTATAAAATTCATCTCCATCATCTATTTTTAAATCCGCATCGGTGATTCCGAGTGTATTTCCGATATATTCTTCTCCAAGTATCAAAGTCAAAAACTGCGCATCGATGCTGTCAATCATCGGCGAATCATGATGCGACAAATCAACCTCTCCAATGATACCTTCAAAAGATTCCAAAATGCCGCTACCAATCTCTTTAAGACTGCTGTAGGTGATATAGCTTCCAATACGAACCAGATTTAATTTCGATATATTTTCAAGCATTTTCCCATTTTCCATCTGCAAATAAAAAGTGGGGGCCGTTTGATCATTTGTTACCTTCACATTGAATCAACTCAAGCCTTGAGCAGAAAAAGCCGTATATATTTATTCATTTTAACATATTTTGAAATGGTCGTAAAATTCACACACCTGAATTTCTGAAAAACACACTAATACCCGTACCTGTATGTCGGTTTGATGTTTGCGGGCCTTACATAACCCCTTAGCCAGCAGTTTGCCGTTTATTTGATTTTTATTTCTCTTTTTTCTTCTTTTCCGCTGCCGGCAGATAAATAAAAAATGTGGCCCCGCGGCCCTTTTTAGACTCCGCGTTAATGTAACCTTCGTGGCTCTTTACGATCCCGTAAACCGATGCCAGCCCGAGACCGGTCCCTCTGCCGGTTTTTTTGGTCGTAAAAAAAGGGTCAAATATACGATGCTGGATTTTTTTGTCCATTCCGACGCCTTTGTCTGAAATCGTGAGCCTGACGTATTTCCCCGGTCTGGGCTCGTAAAGCTTGCTTTTGATATCCCGGTGGGTCACATTTTTGGTTTTTAAATAAATATCCCCCCCATCCGGCATGGCATCGGCGGCATTGATGTATAAATTTAACAGCATTTGTTCCATCTGGCTCTGGTCCGCTTCGATGGTATGCGGCCTTTGGGTGAGCTCACGATGGATGGTAATTTCCTTTTTCATTTTTTGAAATGTCCCGGAGGTATTTTCAATAATTTCGTTAACGGCGATGGATCGGGACTGATATCTGCCCTTGCGCGCGTAACCCATCAGCTGGCTGGTGAGTTCGGCACCCTCCTGAATTGCCTTTTCGATTTTCTTTAAATCCGGGTAATGGGGATGTTTGGAGTCGACTTCAAGCAGCAGCAGTGACGTGTGCCCCTGGATGCCCATCAGGAGGTTGTTAAATGCATGGGCAATCCCGCCTGCCAGGGTGCCGACGGCTTCCAGCCTGGCGGCGAATTGAAGCCGGGCGTCCAGTTTTCTTTTTTGGGTTATGTTGCGAATAAAATTTAAAGTGGCCGGTTGACCTTCCCAGCTAACGCGCACGGCGGTGAGTTCGACCCATCTTTCTTTGCCCGTTTTGCTGATCACCCTGAATGAATGCGTAGCGGGTACTTTTTGACCCTTTAGCCTTTTTAAATGCATAGAGACGACTAAGTCTCTGTCTTTAGGGTGGATGACCTCGGCAATGGCAGTTGTCGACAACTCTTCGTCGGTATAGCCCAATACCGTCTGCGCCCGGCGATTTGCAAATCGTATCACGTCGTCCTGAATAATAAAAATGGCATCCCGGGCTTTTTCAAATACCAGTTTATACTTTTCCGCCAATTCCTGCAGATCTTCTTCGGTTTGGATGCGCTGCTCGATTTGCGCTTCAATCTTTTTGATCTTGGCTTCTAATTCTTCGTATGTCGGTTTTTTGCCCATCGCTGCCGTCCGGAGACTAGCAGACCTTTTGGCCTTATCGCTCTGGATTTTATAAAGCGTATTCTGCATTCACTCCCCACCAGAAGTTTTGAACCTGGAAAAAAAGTAACTGTTTTAATTTATTATGATATCGGCTAAAAATCAAAAAAGATAAGTACAAAAGACTGGACATTCTGAAACAACCAGGCAGTATCGCAAAATTTGTACCAAACTCCTATTTAACTGTTATTTCTTTAAATATCTAATAGTTAATGAACACCTCACCTCTGATGAAAGTGGTATATTTGACAAAAAATGTCGCCTGGTTTGCCAAAATACGTTAGAAGCGGGCTTGATGCGCCTGTTTGATTCATAAATCTCAAAGTTTGATTCCGGGCCAACTCACGATTGGATCGGATGAAGGCACAAGGCGCATTCCGGCATCAGCAAATTTCTGAAATGCTGTGTTCGCCTGTTCGCTGTAATCGATAACGCCTGGAATAACCACCGCTGAAGTGCAATCCTCTAAAAGATAAACTTTTTCAGTCAGCTTCTTATCGGAACCAATGATTTCGTTCAACAAATCGTCAATTGTCCAGGCAACGCAGTGACTTTTTGCCTGACCGGCAATAATCACGGCATCAAAATCTAAGAGTTTTTTAATAAATCCGACATTCTTCTCAGCAATCCCCTCTCCCGCAGGGCCCGCCAGCACTTCCGGGCTGAGAACCGAGTAATTCTCGGTAAACGGATTGGCCCCTTTCTCTTGAAAATCCGGTCGACTTAAGCGGGCGATGCTGTGGAAGAAGACCGCCTCCTCGACGGCCGAAACCAGCGCATGACCGATCCCGCCGAGCATGGCATGATAAGGCCATATCGTGAGATCGTATTTGCCGCCGTCTTTTAACTGCCGGGTATAGTGACGCAAAAATTGTTGACCGTAGGCTTCGTCGATTTGAAGGCTGGAGGATAGTTCAGGATTGAACCTCCATACACCTTCCTCAATGTCTTGTGGGGTAATGAGCGTAAAGGGGGCTGGATGTTTCCCTTTGTCATTTACCAGAAAGATGCTGTGGAAGATCTGCATCGCCTGATGGGTATCCATGGTCGGACAGATTTCGGTGATCATATGGAGATTGCGATAAATAAAATCACACAGCCGGCGATTGTCATCCACGGCACCTGTTCCGGAAGTCCCGCCGACATAAAGCTCAAAATCCGGGATACAGAACGTATTTTGAACATCGACCAATAACAGGGAAATTTTAAGCTTATCACGGGAAGCCGGCTGCAGGTTATGCTGCTGGGCCCATTTTTCAGCATCTTGTGCCCGGGCCTCATAGGGAACTTTCCAGACTTCACCCACGCTTTGCGGGTTGAAATGAGATGGAATCGGAAGTTCATTGGATGCCATGATGAATCCTTTCAATATTTAGGTTGCCAGACCGCTGATACGCTTTTGACCGAATTTTTCGCTTACAAGTTTCTCCGTTTCATGCTTGCGGTGACAGGCGACGAGATGACCGGTTTCTACGGCTTCAAGCAGCGGTTCTTCTGCCAGGCAGCGATCAACGGCAAAAGGACAGCGGGTATGAAATCGGCAACCCGCCGGCGGATTGGCGGGGCTGGGCACATCGCCGCTCAGGACGATGCGCTGCTGCTTATGCTCGACATCCGGAATCGGGATCGCAGACATCAGCGCATGGGTATAGGGATGCGCCGGTTTGGAAAAGATGACCCGGGTGTCGGCGAGTTCTACAATTTTTCCTAGATACATCACCGCCACCCGATTGCTGATGTGTTTGACCACCAGAAGATGGTGGGTGACGAACATATAGGTTAAATGAAGGGTTTGCTGCAGAGACTTTAACAGGTTGAGTATCTGGGATTGAACCGATACGTCCAGGGCAGAGGTCGGTTCATCGAGCACGATAAACTCAGGGTCGGTGGCAATGGCCCGGGCGACCGCAATTCGCTGCCGCTGCCCGCCGGAAAATTCATGGGGATAACGCAGCAGATGATCTCGGGTTAACCCCACCCGGTCAAGCAATTCCAGAACCCGCGCTTCCAGATCCCGGCCTCCCATCCGCTGCTGGATTTTGATGGGTTCGGCAACAATATGTTTTATCAGCATCCGGGGATCCAGCGAAGTTGTCGGATCCTGGAAAACCATCTGCAATCTGCCGCGCAGGCCGAGCTTTTTAATACGGGAGTTTTTTTCGCGGGCAAGGTCTGCCGGTGCTTCAGATTCAAAGCCTTTGCGGTAATAATAAACATGACCGTCGGTGGGCTTAAACAGGCGGATGATTGCTTTTCCGGCCGTGGTCTTGCCGCAGCCCGATTCTCCGACCACCCCGAGACATTCCCCACGATAGATATCCAGGTCGATCCCGTCAAGAGCCTTGACGGAGCCGATTTCGCGGCGCAGCACACCCCCTAAAATGGGATAGTGCTTTTTCAAATTTTTCAGCTCCAGAATCTTTTTCATTTATCCTCTTAAATTTGGACAGAATTTACAGGATTTTTAAGATTCTTTTCTTGGCTTTCCGGATGAAAGCCAAAAATTTCAATCGCCTTCGGCGAATGAAAAAAATGAACTGCCTCAAATAAAATAGGCTGTGTCGGGCGGACCACTGGGCCCGCTGATCTACGGTCGGCACGGTGGCCGACCCTACTTTAAAAGGTTTCAGGTGTCAGTCCGCTGGCAAACGTTATCTCTGTTTAATTGGTTTGATTGGTTTGGTTTAAGACAACCAATTCGACCGATGAAACTAATAAAACTAATCTAACAAGTCCTTGTCCTTTATCAGGCGGGCCTCTGCGCCCGCCGGTCAGAGGTCGGCACGGTGGCCGACCCTACTTTCGCTTTTACCATCTGTCTGCTGTCCTCCGTCATCTGTATTTTGAGGCGGCCCAGTAACAGGCCACCAGATGATTTTGTCCGATTTTGGTCATTTCGGGAAAGGCCTCTTTGCAAACCGCCATGGCACTCGGGCAGCGGGGGTGAAACCGGCAGCCTGTCGGCGGTGTAACCAGATTGGGCACATTGCCTTCAATGCTTTTTAACTCATCTTTCATGGAAAATTTCGGCACAGCAGCCAGCAAAGCCCGGGTATAGGGATGCAACGGCTTTTGGAACAAATCTTTAACATCGGCAACTTCACACAGGTTCCCGGCATACATAACCCCCACGCGGTCACAGGTTTCGGCCACAACACCCAGATCATGGGTAATCAATAAAATCGAAGAAATCTCATCCTGCTTCAGTCGACGAAGCAGCTCCAAAATCTGGGCCTGGATGGTCACGTCCAGATTCGAGGTGGCTTCATCGGCAATGAGCAGCACGGGACTGCAGGCCAGAGCAATGGCAATCACGATACGCTGCTTCATACCACCGGATAAATTATGCGGATACTGTTCGATGATATCTTTCGGGTTGGGAATCCCCAGCTTGGCGATAATTTCAACCGCGCGGGCTCTGGCCTCATTTTTCAGGCGCCGCTGCCATAAGCGCAAAATCGGAATCCGGTTTAAAAGGCGGGGTGTTAAAGCATCGGGCCGCCGGGCAGCGATCCGATAGACGGCCTGCAGAAACTGTTTGAGCGGAAAAACCGCGCGGCCGGCCGGCGATTCGAGATCCTTTAGAATTTTGGTACACATCTGCTTTTTCTGATGAAACAAAAAGCTTTCAGCGACCTGATCACCGATACACATCGTCGGATTTAGAGCCGCATTGGGCTCCTGGAAGATCATAGAAATGCGGTCCCCGCGGAGACGCTGCATGTAGACCTCTGATTGCTGAAGAAGATCAACGCCGGCCGCTTTGTTTTTTTTGTCCAAATAAACAATCACTTTACCGCCTTCGATGCGGCCCGGTTCTGACACAATGCGCATAATGGAGCGCACCGTTACGCTTTTACCGCAACCGGATTCGCCCACCAGCCCGAAGGTAGAACCGTGATCGACCACCAGGCTCACTTTGTTTAAAGCCTTGACCACCCCTTCATAGGTGTAAAAATTGGTCACCAGGTCGACTGTTTCCAGCAATTTGGTCATTTTATTTTCTCTTATTTAGACAGGATTAACAGGATTTGTTGGACATATTTTTAAATTCCAATAACATGGAGTAAAAGTAGGGTCGGCCACCGTGCCTACCCAAAACAAGCGGGCACGGTGGCCCGCTAAAAAAATAAATCAAATATTCCAAAATCCAAAATCGAACTATCTTCTTCTCAGCTTGGGGTCGAAGGCGTCGCGCAGGGCATCGCCGATCAGATTCCACCCCAGAACGAACAGGACGATGCAGCCGCCGGGAAAGACAATCGCATACCAGAACTTGAGGGGATCGTCCGGCGGACCGACAATATAGTTTCTTGCCAGGGCCACCATCTGGCCCCAGTCGGCAAACCCCTTGGGCGCACCCAGCCCCACAAAGCTCATGAACGAAGCGGTGATCACCATGGAACCAATGTCCATTGTGGCCAGTATCAGTACCGGATAAATCGCATTGGGTATGATATGGCGCAGAATGATTTTAATGTCAGACATGCCCATTAGTTTAGCCGCCTGGACAAAATCCTGATCACGCAACGTCAGGATTTCAGAACGAATCACGCGCACATACCAGCGCCAGCCCACCAGTGCCAGAGCAATCATGATTTTGTCGAGTCCCCGGCCAAAAGCCACCACAATGGTCATGGCCAGGACCAGGGTGGGGATGGCCCACATGACATCCACAATGCGCATCAACACCTCATCGACAATTCCGCCAAAATAGCCGGATATCGCACCCAGGGTGACGCCGATCAACGCTGCGATGCACACCACAAACAACCCGATTTTAAAGGCGGTTCGCGTCCCCCAGACCACGCCGTAAAAGATATCGTACTGGCCGGAGGCCGTGCCAAAAATATGGGTTTCACTGGGCGCTTTGGGAGTGGGCGAAAAACCTTTATGGGGCATCAGATAGGGGTTGTGGTCGTATTGGGGGGGTGCGATTTGCGGTGCAAAAACAGCCACGGCTGCAAAGAACAAAATCAGGGAAAATCCGATAATGGCCGCCGGGTTCCTGAAAATGCGGTGCAGTGTAAATTTTAATTCCCGTAAGCGGGGGTGTTGATCGGTCATAGAATGAAACCGTTACATTAGTTTGATTGGTTGGATTGGTTTAATTGGTTTAATTAGTTGATGGAAAGTCCTCAGAAACACAACCAATAGAACCAATTTAACTAATCCAACTAATTCAACCTTATCCTTGGATCAATATACGCATACATAATATCCAGCGTCAGATTGGTGATGACAAATACGACCGCCATAAACAGGCAAATACACAGCAGCACCGGTGTGTCGAGTTGAATTGCCGATTCGGCCAGCCACCAGCCGATGCCGTGGCGATTAAAGACCACTTCCACGGCAATGCTGCCCTCCATTGATAGGGCGACCAGCTGACCGGCCACCGTAATCACCGGCAACAGCGCATTGCGCCGGGCGTGCTTGATATATACGGTTTTATTATCGGCGCCTTTGGCTCTGGCGGTAATCACGTAATCTTTGGACAGCTCTTCGATCAGACCCGAGCGCATCACCCGCATGTTTAGCGCCACAACAACAACGACATAGGTTAGAACCGGAAGAACCAGGTGGGACAGCGCATCCAGGGTAACATCCCAGTGCCCGTTGAGGATGCCGTCAATCGTGTATAGATGGGTGTAACGCGTGAACGTTTCCGGATTGTCCATGATTAACATGCTCAAATGGTCGCTGAGCACACCCGGAGAAAAAATCTGAAAGTAGCCGTAAAAGACCATCAACATGACCAGCGCGAAGAAAAAGGTGGGCAGCGACCAGCCCACAATCGCCAGAATTCTCGTTGAATGGTCGATCCAGGTATTGCGATGGATACCGGATAACGTCCCCAGCCAGATGCCAAAGAAAATAACAATGGGAGCTGCAAACAGATTCATTTCCAGCGTGACCGGGAAATAATTCCAGAAGGCTTCGCCCACCGGCCGGGAAGCCACAAGGGACCAGCCCAGGTTGCCTTTGGATAATTCTTTCATCCAGCGGAAATACTGGATGTAAAAGGGATCATCCAGACCGAACTTCTGGATGATGCGCGGAATGTCTTTGGCCTGCTGGGGAGATGTGACGTAGGTGGCGGCTCTGCGTTCAGGGCTGAAGGTCATAAAGATGCCGAAAAGCAGCACCGATGCCCCGAACAGCACCAATATCAACAGCAAAAACCTGCGGGTAATATAGGCGAGCATAGTTGGTCGGTTGGCCGGTTTAGCCAGTTGAGCCCGTTGAGCCCGTTAAAAAATTAACCACCCCGCCGCAAGCGGATGGATATTGAAAAGACTTCAATAAAAAATGTCTGATTTTACTTTTTCTCGGCCAATGGGCTTGATCTTTATCCTTCGATTATTTTTAAGATCACTTCTACTTTTTGTATAGACGCTTCAGGATCTCATTATCATCGGTGAACATGGCATTGGAGACAAAGCCGTGCACATAATCCCGGTAGGCCCGCACCACAATCTGCTGGTAAAGCGGAATGCCGATGGCATCCTCATACCAGATTTTCTGAAGCTGGGAATAAATTTCCTGGCGTTTGCGGGGGTCGACATTTTCGATACCGGCATCGCACAAGCCGTCAATTTTGTCGTTCTTCAGGCCCATGAATTTGCCGTAATATCCATTTGAATGCATAAACGGATAGACAAAATTGTGCGGGTCGGCATAGTCGGCTCCCCAGCCGCTCAAGAACATCGGGTACTGAAAATCGCGGATTTTAACGACATAGTCTTTCCACTCGACATTGCGCACATCGATTCTAAATTTGGGATTCAGGGACATGATATTTTCAGCCAGCATCACGGCGGCAGCTTCACGCATCTCATTGCCCGTGTTATGGGTCATGATCATCTTAAAGCCTTTTTCCCACACCTGGCCGTTCCAGGCCTGCTTCATATATTCGGCGGCTTTTTCCAAATCAAATTCATACACCGGCACTTCGATATGGTATGGCAGACCTTCTACATTCGGGCTGGTGGGCATGATGACCAGATCGTGAAAAACGTCTTTCTTGTAAGTGTTGCGGTCAAAAGCGTGCAGAAACGCTTTGCGCACATTAATATCGGTAAAAAAGTCCGGCGGGATGCCGTTGCCGTCCAGTTTGCCGCTGCCGATATTCGGGTTGCCGCTGGGGTTGATTCTGCGACAGAACATTCCGGCGGTATAAGACAACTGGGGCACCTCATAAATGCTGAGTCCCTTCATGGCCTTGACCTCCGGCACATAGGGTGTGTCGACCACAACGCGATCGGCATCACCATTTTGCAGCATCAGCTTGCGGGTGCTCCATTCTTTGACATACTTGACAATACCGGTTTTAATCTTGGCTGCGGGGCCCCAGTACCCGTCAAAGCGTTCAAAAACAAACTGCTTGGCGGGTTCCCAGTGTTTCAACTGATACGGACCGGTTCCGTTTTCGATTTTTTGCAGCGGCTCGTGGCCGGGCGCCGGATTGTTGTATTTGGCAGCATTTTGAATGTTGCCGTCCCAGCAGCCTTTGGAGACGGCCCATTCTTTGTCGACAATAGAGGACGCCGTATAACACATAATGCTCATTAAGGGCGGGTAGGGTTTGGGCAAATGGAAAACAACGGTGTCCCCTTTGGCTTGGACGGCCCCGTCGATGGTTTCAAAAACACCGGGTATGATTTTTCCGTCTTTATCCCGGGTCGAACCATTGCCCGTGAGGGCTTCGAGCAGCATCCACATGGGGCCGCCGGCCGGGTCCACAATCATATTGCGCTTAAAGGAGTAAACCACATCTTGCGGTGTCAATTCACCACCGGCATGAAACTTTACGCCTTTGCGAATCTTGAACGTATAGGTTTTTCCATCTGCCGCGATGCCGCCGTTTTCCACGGTCGGAACCTCGGCCGCCAGCAGCGGCACAAATTTTTCCGTTGAGCTGCCGTCAAAGAAGATCAGGGTCTCATACATATTCCAGATCCGCATGGATCCGGCAACATCATAGGATGAGGCCGGGTCAATGGTCTGGACCGTGCGGTAGTCGGCCAGCACAAAGATATCGGGATTTTTTATTTCGCGGGCAACCGCCTTTTCGCTCAGCTCGTCGATTCTTCTGGTCAGTTCCTCTATTCTTTCGGCCAGTTCTTCAACTCGCCGGGTCAGTTTATCAACCGCTTCACTGGGCTCCGATGGCTTTTCAGCACACGAAAAAAGGATAAAACCGGCCACCACGAGTGTTGCCATTAACACGGCTGTACCCCCAATTTTTTTTAAATGAGCCCGCATCATAATTCACCTCCCTCTAAAAGCGTTTATGTGTTGGTCCTAAAAAGCCCTCACATTAGAACCCATCTCAAAAATGTGGATAAGGGTTCAGGGCAAGACGCGGCTCGGTGAAAAAGAGGAGCATACACGGTAGTATGTGAGCATTTTGAGCCGAGCCGATGAACCCTTAATATTCATACAAATAGATGTGAAATCCCGCTTTAGCGGGGCAACGCAGCCATGGGCCCTTAAACGCTTTTTTGAGATGGGTTTTAGTTCTTTTATGTGGGATAACCGCTCAAATGTCAAACATAATGAAACGCTCTGTGCTTCTCACTTTATGTTGAGTCCACGGCGCACAACCATTATTGATTTGACAGGTTTTTGTCTTTTTCCTATTCTGGCTTATACGGCAATCCTGCTGTTTATAGTGGTTGTCAAAAAAACGTTCCAATAGAAGCAAAACGAGAGGGTAGAAATGACAGCCCCATTTCCCTTTGAATCCATGCTGGTTTTCGGCTGGCTGGCAAGCATGCTGCTTATCGGTGTGCTTCTGAGAGCCAGGGTTCCCTTTTTTCAGAGATTTCTCTTTCCGAGTTGCCTCATCGGCGGAATGATCGGCCTGATCCTTGTTAATTTCCGGGTTATCAAAATTGCCGTTTCTGATCTGGAAATATTTGCCTATCATTTCTTCAATATCTCCTTTATTTCGGTAGGACTGACCCACGGCAACGATAAAAAAAACACCTCGCCCCGCAGCAAAGCGTTTATAAAAGGGCCGGCCTGGATGGCGCTGGTCCAGAGTTCGTGTTTTGGCCTGCAAGCGTCCGTGGGCGGTCTGCTGGTGATAATTTTCGGGGTCCTGGGACTGGAGCTTTTTCCGACGTTTGGTTTTCTGGGGCCCCTGGGATTCGAGGAGGGACCCGGCCAGGCCCTTTCGATAGGCAAAGTCTGGGAGAGTTTCGGGTTTGAGCAGGCCGCCACTATCGGGTTGACCTTCGCTGCCATTGGTTACCTGTTTGCGTTTTTTGTCGGCGTGCCGATTGTAAACCGGGGAATCCGAAAAGGGCTTGCTGTCCACGGGGCAAAGGATTTGCCCCGGGATCTTCTAACCGGAATCATTTCCAGAGATAAACAAGCCGAATCAGCCGGCAAACTTCGCCTGCACACCGGAAACGTGGATTCCATGGCGTTTCAGGCCGCCCTTGTCGGTCTTGTTTATCTAATCACCTACGCGTTTGTGAAATATATGGGAATGCTGCTGCCGCCGGATGCGGCCAAAATCCTGTGGGGGTTTTTCTTTGTATTCGGACTTGTATTTGCGATCTTGATCAGGTTGCTGATCCAAAATTTTGGCGTCGAGCATCTGATTGATCCCGGTATTCAGCGCAGAATAACCGGCTGGTCCATCGATTTTCTGATAGTGGCTACGGTGATGGCCATTCAATTTTTGGTTGTATGGAAATATGCACTTCCCATCTTCCTGATTTCAATCCTCAACGGGGTATTAACCACGGTCGTTGTTATTTATCTTGGAAAGCGCCTGTGGGACTATAACCTCGAAAGAACGGCCGCTGTCTTTGGAGCGGTAACCGGAACCGTCTCATGCGGGCTTTTACTTTTAAGAATCGCGGACCCGGAGTTTAAGTCGCCGGTGGCCATCGAAATCGCAGTGATGAATGTTTTGTCCATTGTCCCCATCGGCGGTTGTTTGCTGCTGGTGAATGCTCCGGTCTGGTGGAACTGGGGAGTTGCAACCACCTCGATCGTCTTTATGGGTGTAATGGCTGTGGGCCTGGCGCTGATCCGCGCGCTTAAATTCTGGGGCCCGTCTAAGTTTTAACCTTGTCTGGTTGATAGGTTCAACGTTCAAAGGTTCAAAGGTTAGATAACAGCAGAAAGAGTTCAGATGTTAGAGGAAATAGGACAACAGCGAGAAACCTGACACTTAAATCCTGAAACTTCTGAACCCTGAACCTTTGAACCCAGAACCCGGGAACTGACACCTGAAACCGACTAATTAAAAAATCTAAATCTGTGTGTATCTGTGTGGGGCTTGCCGCGGCGTAGCTCGCCAGAGCGAAGACGGGTCTGTGGCTGATTAAAATAACTAATGGAGGAAGGTACATGGGACAGATATCGCTGCCGGAAAAAGGCATGCCCAGAGAAGATGTATTGAACACCTTGAAGTCATTTAAATCCGATGATGTTAAATGGCATGAGGGCCAGCTGTTCGGCCTGGTTTACGAAGCCGGCCCGGAGGTAGAGGCGCTTGTAAAAGAGGCCAGCGCTCTTTTTTTGATTGAAAACGGTCTGAGTCCAATGGCCTTTCCGAGTCTGGTAAAAATGGAAACCGAAGTGGTTTCTATCGTAATCTCCTTGAGCGGCGGCGACGATGAGACTGTCGGAAGCTTCACCAGCGGAGGGACCGAAAGTATTTTTATGGCCATAAAAGCGGCGCGCGATTGGGCCCGGCACACCTACCCCCAGATTAAGGAGCCTGAGATGGTGGTCCCGGTAACCGCCCATCCGGCCTGGAATAAAGCGGCCCACTATCTGGGCGTTAAAATAAACATGATACCGGTAAAAGATGACCTGCGCGCCGATGTGGCTGCCATGAAAAACGCTATTACAAAAAACACCATCATTTTAGGCGGCAGCGCGGTGACCTATCCGCATGGTATGGTAGATCCGATTGAAGAGATCGCAGCACTTGCAGAAAAGAAAAATCTGTGGCTGCACGTGGACGCCTGCCTGGGAGGATTGATGCTGCCGTTTCTAAAACGGCTGGGAAACGAAATTCCGCCTTATGATTTCAGCGTACCGGGCGTGACGTCCATGTCGGCCGATATCCATAAATACGCTTATACGCCCAAAGGGGTTTCTACCGTTATGTACCGTAACCGGGATTTTCGCAAATTTCAAATCTTTGCTTACGCGAATTGGTCCGGGGGCGTTTACGCAACACCTTGTTTGGCCGGCGCCCGGCCCGGCGGCACCATGGCGGCCGCATGGGCGGTATTGCATTACCTTGGAGAGCAAGGTTTTATGGCTCTGGCCCAAAAGGCCCGGGCGGCCACTGAAAAACTCATAGAAGGTATCAATGCAATGCCGCAGCTATATGTTTTGGGTGATCCGGATGCCACCGTTTTTGCTTTCGGCAGCGACGAAATAAATATCTACGAGCTGTCGGCCAGGATGGCCGAACGCGGCTGGCACATTGAAGCCCAGCAATTACCGCCCAGCCTTCACATGACGGTATCTCCCGTGCATCTGTCGATTGCCGATAAATTCCTTGATGACTTGCGCCGTATCGCTCCTGAAGTCCCCCGGGCTGACGCCCAGGACCTGTCCGAGCAAGCCGCCATGTATGCCATGCTGGGCACCATGCCCGATAGAAGTATGGCCAGGGAGTTTGCGGTGGAATATATCAATAATCTGTACCGCGTATAGCGGTTGTCATAAATATGTTCCGTTTGCCGGATTCGCTAACAAGGGAAAATGTAATGTGTAACATCTTAAAATTATTACAAACATGACAACCGCTATATTATTTTTTTTATTGAAAAAAATCTAGACTTTTACGGAACGAGGTGCCATATTTCAATCAATGCGGTGTCGAGGTGCTGATTGTCAAAAAGCGGCCAGGTACAATGACCATTATCAATGATCAGCAAGCCTCGCAATTGGCTTACGATGAAAGCACGCGGGTTCAACAACCCTGTTTGTAAAAATGAAGAAAAATTATTAGAGCGTTTGCATCAGGCCATATTGGAGGTTATCGACAACCCTGAGAAGACACAACAAACTACCGCTATCGGAACGTTATTTTGACAAACGCTCTAGCATAAAAAAGAAAATCGCCCGGGGGCCTTACCTGCATTGAAGCCAGTGGCATGCAGGCAATCAACCATCTGATTGTCTTTTATCCAGAAAATCCTTTGTGTCCTGAGGCATGGAGGTAAATTGCAGTCGTGCGCGGTGGTCTGTAGCGGAACCAGCCGGTTTATCGTGCGGCAAAACTTTCGCATACAATTCTGAAAGCCCGCGGGTTTCAGGGGTTGCCAGCACGATTCTCAGGTTGGTATAGGCCGATAGCTTTTGGTCTAAAAATACTTCGGCCGAATTTTCTGCAAGGTCGGTAATACGGCCGGCAATCGCTGTATCGGAAACGGTTTTACCTTCCAGGAGAAAGCATTCAATTGGCAGGGGCGGATTCAAAGGCGTCAAGGCAACCGCTTTTTTTCCCGGCAAAAAGACCTGATACGGTTCTGCAATGCCAGCGACATCGTAAAGGATCACCGGCTCATCGAGACCCTTAAATTTGACTTCCCTTGTTCCCCGGATGGTCAGGTCTGTCTCTATGCGGTCATGCGTGCTGGGACTGATGAGGATCTGTCCGCCGACCGTAAACGATTCGATGCGATAAGCAGCGTTGATCGGCGTGCCGACGGCACCATAAGAGGCTCGCCGTTCCGAGCCGATGTTGCCCACCACCACCTCACCGGTGTTGATACCGATCCCCATTGCCAGCTCCGGCAGTTTGAGCCGGCGCTGTTCGACGTTCACCACCGCCAACGCATTTTGCATCTCAACGGCGCAGGCCACCGCCCGTTCGGGATCGTCCTCGGCGTAAAGGGGGGCACCGAAAAATGATAGAATGCCGTCTCCCAGAAATTCATTCACCGTTCCCTGATAGCGCGCGATAATCTCAATCATATGT
>Ga0255054_10000689_pt1 | contig 19892 bp, 9 predicted proteins | sample JV7_2_23_MG_FD_188634 | JGI IMG/M metagenome (GOLD analysis project Ga0255054, IMG submission 188634) | Seawater microbial communities from Jervis Inlet, British Columbia, Canada - JV7_2_23 | ecosystem: Environmental > Aquatic > Marine > Inlet | place: Canada: British Columbia | collected...
GGATCCGGGTGCGGCAAATCGACGATCCTGCGGATGCTCGCGGGGCTCGAGAGCGTCACGAGCGGGACGGTCCACATCGGCGAGCGGGAGGTCACGCACCTGGCGCCCCGGGAGCGCGACGTGGCCATGGTGTTCCAGGATTACGCGCTCTACCCTCACCTGACGGCTCGCGCGAACATCTCCCTGGGTTTGCGCCTGCGGAAGGTCCCGAAAGCGGAGATCGAGCGCCGTGTGCGCTGGGCGGCGGAGATCCTCGAGCTTCAGCCGTTCCTCGACCGCAAGCCGAAGCAGATGTCCGGGGGGCAGCGGCAGCGCATCGCCATGGGACGGGCCATAGTCCGGGAACCTGCGGTGTTCTTGTTCGATGAGCCGTTGTCCAACCTCGACGCCCATCTGCGTGGGCAGATGCGTCACGAGATCGCCCGGATGCAGCGACGCGTGGGGACCACCACCCTGTACGTGACCCACGACCAGGTTGAGGCCATGACGCTGGGCGATCGACTGGTGGTCCTCGAGGACGGGCGCATCCAGCAAGTGGGCCGCCCGATCGACGTCTACCGGGCGCCGGCGAACCGATTCGTGGCCGGCTTCATCGGCACCCCACCCATGAACTTCCTGGATGGGCACCTGGAGGGCGACCTCGATGGCCTGATGTTCGTCTCCGAGGCCGTGAGGATACCGCTTCCGGCCGAGCGACGCCCCGACCCCACGGAGCACTCCGGCGAGGCGGTAACGCTCGGCGTTCGCCCCGAGGATCTGGCCCTGGCCGACGCGCCGGAGCCGGGTACGATCACGGGACAGCTCGTCCTGGCCGAGGTCCTGGGTGCCACGACGCATCTGCATGTCGAGGTGGGCGGCCGACGACTGATCGCCACGGTCCCCAGCGGGCCGTCACAGGCGGAGGGCGAACCCCTCACTCTGTCCGTCGAGCGGCGCCGGCTGCACTTTTTCGCAGCCGACGGCTCATCGCTCTTGCAGAACCGTCATGATCCTCGCACGGACGACCCCGGATCCGCGCCGGCATCCAACACCTGATCGCGACGAGGAACACTGGAATGGCAATCACCCCGCGAGCGGAGCTCCTCACGCGCCACCCGGATAACCCGATCATCACGGCCGCCGATCTGCCGTACTCCGCCAATACCGTGTTCAACCCAGGCGCGACCGTCCGCGACGGGGAGACCATCCTGTTGATGCGGGTGGAGGACCGGCGCGGGCTGTCTCACCTCACGGTGGCACGCAGCTCGGACGGTGTGAGAGGATGGCGGATCGACCCCGGTCCGACGTTCGCCGGTGAGCCAGATTCACACCCCGAGGAGATCTGGGGGGTCGAAGATCCGCGGGTCACCCACCTTGAGGAGGAGCAGCGGTGGGCTATGACCTACACGGCCTACGGGAGGGGCGGTCCGCTCGTCTCGCTAGCCTCCACCGAGGACTTCGAGACGTTCGAGCGACTCGGCGCGATCCTGCCCCCCGAGAACAAGGATGCCGCGCTCTTCCCGGTCAGATTCGAGGGACGCTGGGCGCTGGTGCATCGCCCCGTGAGTGGGGGCTTCGGCGCCAACATGTGGATCTCGTTCTCGCCGGATCTGAGGCACTGGGGGGACCACCGGCTTCTCCTCGAAGCGCGAGCCGGTGGGTGGTGGGACGCGGGCAAGATCGGGCTATCACCCCAGCCGCTCGAGACGGATCAGGGATGGCTCATCCTGTATCATAGTGTTCGGCCGACGGCGGCCGGATCCATCTATCGTATGGGGCTCGCGCTGCTCGATCTCGAGGACCCGCGTCGCGTGCTGAAGCGGGCGAGCGAGTGGCTGTTCTCTCCGCGCGAGACGTACGAGCGGGTCGGCGACGTGGGGGATGTCGTCTTCCCTTGCGGCTGGACCCTGGTGGATGATGAGATACGCCTCTACTACGGGGCCGCCGATACGAGCATCGGGCTTGCCACGGGCCGGCTCTCGGAGCTGCTCGTCTGGCTCGACGCGCATGATTCGCATGCCAGCGCGTAGATGAGCGGCTCTCCCTCGCATCGCTCGCGCCGTCGCCCATTGCACGGCACAGACCCCCACGACATCCCTGCCCCCGGGAAGCGCGTGGCCGGCTCCAAGAGGTAAGCATCCCCGAGTTTCAGCTTGCGGCTCTCGACCTTTTGATGGTCCTGCTCTACGTCGTGTTCATCGTTGGGCTCGGCTTCTACGTTGCCAAGCGCACCGAGACCACCGACGACTACTTCCTTGCCGGCCGTTCGCTGACGTGGTGGCTCATCGGTTTCTCGCTCTTCGCTTCCAACGTCTCGTCCAGCAGCCTGGTGGGACTCTCCTCAGCCGCCTTCAGCTCGGGCATCTCCGTCTACAACTACGAATGGATGGCGGCCTTCGTCCTGATCGTGTTCCTGGTCTTCTTTCTCCCGTTCTACCTGAAGACCAGGGTGTACACGATGCCGGAGTTCTTGGAGCGACGTTTCGACCAGCGATCCCGATACTACTTCTCGGCGCTGCTGATCCTCATGAACATCGTGATCGACACGGCCGGTGCCCTGTACGCGGGAGCCTTGGTCGTCCAGGTCATCTATCCGCAGATTCCGCTCTGGAAGTCCGTGGCCGTGCTCGGCATCGTCGCGGGTGCCTACACGATCGCCGGTGGACTCAAGGCGGTGGTCTATACAGATGCGGTGCAGGCCGTTCTGCTGCTGATCGGTGCCTTCCTCGTCGCCGCACTGTCCTTCGACGCGATTGGAGGCTCCTGGTCCGCCGTGGTGGCGATGGTCCCGGCGGACGATCTGTCGATCATTCGGCCGGCATGGGATCCGGTCACGCCGTGGCCCGGAGTGGTCACCGGGGTCTTTCTCCTGGGTTTCTACTTCTGGGGTACCAACCAGTTCATGGTTCAGCGCACCCTGGCGGCAAAGGATCTTAACCAGGGACGCTGGGGTGCGCTGTTCGCAGGCGCGCTCAAACTCCCCATCATCTTCATCATGGTGTTGCCGGGCATATTCGGGCGGCTGCTGTATTCCGCAGCTGACTATCCGGCTCTGGCGGAGAATCCGGATCTCATCTTTCCGACCCTCATGTTCGATCTGCTGCCGGTCGGCATCCGCGGGCTGATTCTCACGGCGCTGGTGGCGGCGATCATGTCGAGCGTCGACTCGACGCTGAATTCCGCCTCCACGCTGGTCACCATGGACTTCATCAAGAAGATCAAGCCCAACGTGCCGAATCACCGCCTGGTCATCGCTGGTCGAATCGTGACCTTCGTGTTCATGTCGGTCGCGATCCTCTGGGCGCCTCAGATCATCAGGTTCCCGAACATCTGGACGTACCTGCAGCAGATGCTGGCGTACCTGACTCCGCCGATCGTCGCGTGCTTCTTCGCCGGCGTGTTCTGGAAGCGTGCGAATGGGAACGGCGCCCTGGCGGCGCTTGTGGCCGGCCACCTGGCGGCAGCCGTCATCTTCGGGCTCGCGCTCTCAGGGTCGGTCATCATCCAATCGCAAGCTCTCACGCCCGAGCAACTCCAGATGGCCACGGCGGGCACGCCAGTCATACACTTCCTCTATCTTGCGCCAATCCTGCTGGCGATCTCGCTCGCCGCTCTCGTGGTCGTGAGCCTCTCCACAGAAAAGCCGGACGAGCAGGTCGTGCGCACGCTGACGTGGTCGCCGGCTCTTCTGGCGGAAGAGACGCCGGCCCTCAGCCGCCTCCCGTGGTACAAGAACTACCGGTACCAGTCCGCCGCCTTGCTCGTGCTCATCGCGATCTTCGTGATCGCGTGGTGGTAGAGCGTGAATCGCAGATACGGCGTGGCCGCTGATGACCAGGACGGTCGTAGCGATCGGCGAGGCGCTCTGGGACGTGTTTCCGGATCGGCGGAGGCCGGGCGGAGCACCGTGTAACGTTGCCTGCCATGCCACGCGCCTCGGTGATCGAGGTGTGATCATCACGCGCGTGGGGGAGGATGCGGCCGGGGAGGAGCTGGTCGTGTTTCTTCGCGGGCGAGGTGTCGTAACCGACTATGTGCAACGCGACGACACCAGACCCACGGGCACCGTGTCCGTGACGATGGAGGATTCCGATCCTTGGTATGCGATCACCGAAGATGTGGCGTGGGATTACATCGCTGCAGAAGATGATGCCCGCGCGCTCGTGCGCACGGCGGATGCCATCTGCGTCGGCTCGCTCGCGCAGCGCCGCGAGCCAAGCCGCGCGGCCATCCGCCAACTCCTGTCGGATGCGCGCGGCCAGGCACTCATCGTCTTCGATGTGAACCTCCGTCCTCCATTCATCGATGCGGACGTCATCGATGCTGCCTTTCGGGTTGCCGACGTCGTCAAGATGAGTGAATCGGAGGTCGCTCGAGCCTCCGCCCTGCTCGATCGGCCGTCGCTCATCCGGTGGCTTCTCGAGGACGTCGGGGTGCGGGCCGTGTGCGTGACTCGGGGCAAGGGCGGTGCTTCGATCACCACGCCGCAAGGGACGGTCTCTACACCCGGCGTGGAGATCGATACGTCCATGGGAGATGCGGTGGGCGCGGGCGATGCGTTCACGGCCGCGATGGCTCATCTGCTCGTTCGGGACGCCACGCCAGAGGAGACCCTCCACGCTGCAAATCGATACGCGGCCCTGGTCGCGACGAAGAAGGGCGCCGTGCCGGTGCTTTCGTTCGATGACCTGGCCGCGATCGGCTTGTGATGCGTTGATCCCTGGCGGTCCTTCGAGCGACCTACACCGACCTCGGATTGGCTGCGGTCGCTGCCACGTGGCACATCACACCACCACGACAGCTTCGTATGGCAGGAGACGGAGCGCGGACGTGACCTCGTTGCCCTCGCTCTCGCGGTGTGTGGACACCGCGATCCGGCCGGCGAATCCCGGCGCGTCAATGGAGAGCGGTTCAGGCGTGAAATTGACGGCAACGAGCACGCGCTCGGTGTCCTGGGAGCGTTCGAAGACGTAGCAGTCGGGAGGAACGCTATCCATGGGCAGATAAGACCCGGTGGTGAGAGCCGCCGAGCCCCGCCTCAGCGACAGCAACCTGCGATAGAGGTTGAGATGCGAATCCGGATCCAGAAGCTGGGATCGGACATTCCGAACGGCGTGGTCACCCCCTACGGGCAGCCATGGCTCACGGGCCGACGTGAACCCGGCGGTAGGATCCGGCGACCACTGCATCGGCGTTCGGCAACCATCGCGACCCAGGCTCGGTTCGGTCATGCTCCAGGGATCCTGCCGCCTGTCGGGCGGAATCTCGACCTCGGGCATTCCGAGCTCGTCACCGTAGTACAGCGTGGGCGATCCGCGCAGCGTGAGCAGCAGGACTGCCGCCTGGCGGCTCCCGTGCTCCCCGAGTCTGGTTGCCAGGCGCCGGTCGTCGTGCGTACCCAGCACGTAGTTGGGCCACGCGCCGCGTGGAATCGCCGCCTCCACTCCGTCCACGACCTCGCGAACACCCCTCGCGGTCCAGGGCGCCTCCAGGAGCCCGAAGTTGGTCGGCATGCTCAGCTCGTCGAGATCCGCCCCGTAATACGATCCGCACTCGTTCCAGTCGAAGACGTGCATCTCCCCTGACGCCATGCGGGGCGGCTCGTACTCCTCCAGGAGCGCCCTCACTTCGCGAAAGACCTGATGCACGTCCGCGTGTCCCTGGTCATGCAGGTGCACCTGCGCATCATACGCACCCAACGACTTGTGTAGGTGCGGCGAGCCGCCGACGTTCGGCGGATTATCCCTCTCGGCGGGATCCTTCATGAGGAACAGGACCGTATCGATTCGAAATCCGTCCACGTTCCGATCCAGCCAGAACCGCATGTTGTCCAGCATCGCAGCCTTCACCGCCGGATTCCGCCAGTTCAGTTCGGGCTGCCCCTTCAGGAAGGAGTGCAGGTAGTACTGACCCGTCCGCTCGTCCAGCTCCCAGGCCGAGCCACCGAACACGCTGAGCCAGTTGTTGGGCGGCGAGCCGTCCGGCTTCGGGTCGCGCCACACGTACCAGTCACGGCGAGGGTTCTCGCGCGAGCTTCGTGACTCGATGAACCATGGATGGTGATCCGACGAGTGGTTCGGCACGAAGTCGATGATCACCTTGAGGCCGCTGTCGTGGGCGCACGCGACGAGCCGATCGAACGTCGAGAGATCACCGAACATCGGATGCACGTCGCGATAGTCCGACACATCGTACCCGAAGTCCGCCATCGGCGAAGGATAAAACGGACTCATCCAGAAGGCGTCCACGCCGAGCGTGTCGCTCACGTAGTCCATCTTGTCGATGATGCCCTGCAGGTCTCCAACGCCGTTTCCGGTCGTGTCCTTGAAGCTTCTTGGATAGACCTGATACACGACAGCCGTCTGCCACCACTTGTGTTGCTCGCGATCGGAGTGTCTCACCGCGGAGGGTCGCCGGCTTACCTGGATCTCGATACCGATCCGACGAGCTCGACAAGCTCGTCGGACAGGGTATCGGCGACGCCGTACGCCAGGCCGAAGCCGTACTGAAACAGAGGCTCGTAGTTCGGGTCGCCGCGATTCAGGTTTGTCTCGGAAGGATTCCTCGGCCAGCTGAACGAGAGCTTGCCGGTGAAATCGAAGTTCACCTGGCCCTCGCTATCGCGGAACAACACGTCGGCAACACCGCCACCCTCGGTGCCCGGCAGCCATGCGGCCACGAACGCCGTGGAAGCGTTGAGCTCCGGATTGACCCATAGGGGCCGCCCGCTCAGGAACACCGACACTACCGCTATACCCTGCTGTTTCAAGTGGCGTAGGAGCTCGAGACTCGCGCCAAGCCCGGCCGAGAAGTCCAACGATTGGAGATATCCCTCGCCCTCCGCGTAGGGATCCTCGCCGAAGACGACAATGGCCACATCCGGACGCTCGTTGAACGAACCATCCACGCTCAGAGTCGCGCTACCGCCGCCTGCGGCGACCGTCTCCCGAATGCCGACAAAGATCGTGGTGGCGTCGGGAAAATCATCGTTGGTGTTCTCGGTTCCCTGCCAGGTGACCGACCATCCCCCCGACTGCTTGCTGATATTGTCTGCTCCATCCCCGGCAACCAGGACGTTCAGGTTGCGCGGCAGGGGCAGCAGACCCCCTGCGTTCTTGAGAAGCACGAGGGACTGGCGCACAGCCTCGCGTGCCAGGCTTCGATGGTTCGCGGCTCCGACAAGGGAAGCGTCGCCCGCCAGAGGTCGGGACGACGGGCGGCCGCTGGTGAAGGTTCCGGCCCGCATCTTCACTCGTAGAATGCGCCGCACGGCGTCATCGATACGGGCCTCTTCGATCTCGCCCGAGCGCACTTGCCGCAACGTATTCGCGATGAACGCCTTCCAGTCCTCCGGCACCATGATCATGTCCACGCCGGCATTGATCGCCGCCGGGCATGACTCGTTGCTGCAGCCCGGAACCTCGGCGTGTCCGTTCCAGTCACCGATGACGTACCCATCGAAGCCGAGCCGTCCTTTCAGTACATCGGTGAGCAGGTAGCGATTGCCGTGTAGCTTAGCCCCTCGCCAGCTGTTGTAGCTCGCCATGACCGTCTGAACGCCAGACTCCAGCGCCGAGAGATAACCTCGAGCGTGAATATCCAGGAGTTGCTGTTCGGTGGACAGGTTGTCTCCCCGGTCAACCCCCTGGTCGGTCCCCCCGTCGCCGATGAAGTGCTTCGCCGTCGCAACGACATGGGACGAGCTCAGAAAATCGGGGGACCGCGCGCTTCCTTGAAGGCCCGTGATCATTCTCCCGGCGTACCGTCCGACGATTTCCGGATCCTCCGAATAACCCTCGTACGTGCGCCCCCAGCGATCGTCTCTCACGACTGCCAGGGTCGGGGCGAAGGTCCAGTCGATGCCCGTGGCGGCAACCTCCAGGGCAGTGGCTTCGCCGATTCTCTGTATCAGCTCCGGGTTGCGGGTTGCGCCCAGGCCGATGTTATGGGGAAACAACGTGGCGCCGAGGACGTTGTTGTGGCCGTGCACGGCGTCGGTTCCCCAGATAACGGGAATCGCGGCTCCACCCTGCGAGGTATCCATCGATGCGTCATAGAACGCGTCAGCCAACGCCAACCAGTCCGTGACGCTCGAGGCCTTGGAGCGATTCGGATAGGAGCCGCCCCCGTTGAGGATCGAGCCGAGGTGATATCCTCCGACGTCCGATACTGAGACGCTCTGGATTTCCGCCTGGACCATCTGCCCCACTTTCTGCTCGAGCGTCAGTTGGGACAGGATGGAGTCGACCCGTTCTTCCAGCGCTGGATCGACCGGGACATTGCTGGTAATGCGCGGCCAATCCGCAGGGTCTCCATGGGCGGCTGGCGGTCCTTCACCACCACAGCCCGAAAGACACGCCAGGATCATCAACGTCGGAAAGGATAGCTCGGCGACTGATCTCGCCATTGATCCTCCACTTGCCTCGAAGGTTCCGGACTACTACGGGAGCTTTCGTCTCACCTCATCGAGGTATCCGTCGAGCCGGCGGTAGCTCGACTCCGCCTCTCCCGCGGCGGTGGAATCCTCGACGGTCCGGAGGTCGTCGGTGTGAGCGCGCAATCCCCGGCACCTCGATGAGGAGGCTACCAGCGGCGACGATCCAGCGCGGGTGTCACCTTCCCGTGACATCCCGTCGGCGGGCTCCGCGGGCCGGGCCAGACTGACGGCCCGCGCAAACGAGTCATGGGCCCGCTGAGTCTCGCCCCCCTTCCAGGCCATGTAGCCCTTGAAGAAGTGGGCGTCCACGCTCGAGTCGTTGGAGCCGATCACGGTCTCGAAGTAGTCGAGTGCCTTCGCAACCTCGCCCCTGAGGAGGGCGATCTGACCGAGCTGCAGGAGGGGGCCGACGTCCTCCCTATTGATGTCCAGAGCCAGCCGGAACTCTGCTTCTGCTGCATCGAGATCGAAGAACTCGTCCAGCTCCGGGCAGCTGTGGAGGTCGCCCAGCCTGGAGTGTGCCTTCGCACTGGAACGGCTGACCTGCAAGAGACGTCGCCACGCCTCCTCGGCTGACGCGTGCTCGCCCAGGTCCATGTACATGTTCCCCAGGTAGTACAGCGCACCTTCGTGGTCGTCTTTCAGGTCCAGCGCGCTCTCGTAGGCCGTTGCCGCCTCCCGAGTGCGGCCGGCAACGCGGTGACCGGTCGCTTCCCGGTAGAGTTCCCAGAACCGGAGGACCTGCTCCCTTTCGGTCCCTCCGGCCGTTTTCGCCGGTTCCTCGCCCTCCACGACGTCCAGTAACTGATCGGCGGCGACGTCCAGCAGCACCTGGCGAGACCCGCTCGGCCACAGGATCTCGAGCGTGTCCGCCCTCGGCGCTGCCCCCAGCCCGAAGTGCTCCGTGAGGCTGTTCTGCGAGAGATACGAGGCCTGGGAGCCCACCTCCCGGATCTGGACCGTGCCTCCGACCACGAGCCGAAGCCGGGTACCGATCGCGGAGCGATTGCTCTGCCTGCCCTCGAGCCGGACCTCGAGCCAGCGGTTGCGGTTGCCGCCGTCGTTTCGCAGCAGGATGCCCGGACCGCCGTTGTTGACGATGAACACGTCCACGTCGCCGTCGTTGTCGTAGTCCCCGAACGCCGCTCCTCGCCCCCCGTACTCGCGCTCGAAGTACTCCCCGCTCACCGACGAGACGTCGTAGAAGCCCTCAACGGGCCCCCGATTCCAGAACAGCTGGTCCTGCATGGGGACTAGGAGGAGGGGGTTTTCGCGCTGCTGGAAGGTGCTGCCGTTGGTGACGAAGAGGTCGAGCCGACCGTCGTTGTCGTAGTCGAAGAAGGAAGTGCCGAAGCCGATGTAGTCCAACGCGATCTGGCCGAGGCCGAAGCGATCCGCCTCGTCCCTGAAACGGAGAGGCGAAGAGGACGCCTCCGTCGAAGCCGCCTCCTCCCCTTCGGAAAAACGATTGCTGTAAAGCGCGTTCTCCTGGGCTATCCAATGGGTGACGACCATGTCCATGTCGGAGTCCCCATCCCAGTCTCCGACGGCGACACCCATCGCGCCGCGGTAATCCGCCACCCGGGCCGCGTGGCTGATGTCGGCAAAGGAGCCGTCGCCCAGATTCCGATAGAGGACGTTGTCGGAGACATCGTTGGCGACGTACAGGTCCGGCCAGCCGTCCTGATCGAAATCGGTCCACACGGCCTCGAGGCTCCTGCCCTTCCTTCCCGGCACGCCCGCCTTGCCGGCCACCTCGCTGAATGTCCCGTCTCCGTTGTTGCGGTAGAGGAGGTTGCGCTCGGGCCGGAAGGAGGAAGGGTTGATGGTCGCAGGCTCCTCCACGTCGTAGTGGGAGGAAGTCCCAGGATCGGCAAGCCGTTCGTAGCTCACGTAGCCGGCCACGTGGAGATCGAGGTGTCCGTCCCGCTGATAGTCTCCCCACGAGGCGCCGGCCCAGAAGCCTTCGACGCCCCCGAGTCCCGCCTCCTCGGCGCGCTCCGTGAACGTGCCATCGCCGTTGTTGTGGTAGAGGGCGTTCTCTCCGTACGCGGTGACGATGAGGTCGAGCCAACCATCGTTGTCGTAGTCGCCCCAACCGACGCCCATCGCCCAGCCCCGGAACCCCACGCCTGCTGCGGCGCTCACTTCACTGAACGTCCCGTCTCCATCGTTGTGATACAGAGCCGCATGGGCCGGCGACGCGGCCACTTCGTCCGGTGACATTGTCAGGGGCCCGACCATGTTTGCCACGTACAGGTCGAGCCAACCGTCGTTGTCGTAATCGCCCCAGGCCGCGCCCGAGCCCATGTCTTCGGGAAGTTGCGAGGAGCGCACGCCCGAGAAGTGCCGAAATCCGATGCCGGCCTCCTCCGTCACGTCCGTCAGCAGCACGCGCGGGTGGTCATCCGGAAGCGTTCTGGCGAGCTCGGCGGTGAGTCCCTCGATAGCCTCACCCGGCCTGTAAGTCGGCTCCGGTCTCGTGACGCGCCACACGAGAAGGGTGATCGCGCCCGCAAAGACGAGGCCGAGGCCGACCGTCAGGAGCAGATGGCGCTTGCGCCGTGGAAGGGCTGCAGGCATAGGCGGCCGCGCCGCTACATCCCGCGTACCTGGATCGTCTTCTCGTCCACCGACATGACGGTGACGGGCGCCGTGATCCCCGAATCCTCACCGAACAGGAAGTTCAGAAGGAACTGGTCCGCCTTCCGGTACATCAGCTTCGCCGAGACGTGCAGCGACGTGACGCGCTGCGGTGGCACCGCAAACTCGATCTGCTGATCGAGTGGCGCACCCGGCTCGGCCTGTTGATGGGACGCACTCGCCCCTTCCTCTTCTCGAGGAGCGATCATCGACGCGGGGCACGAGAAGGCGAACTCGGCACGGTCCGAGAAGCCGGGGAAGAGGGCGCGGCGGTACCGGACGCCGACCATCTCCCAGAGGTTGTGACGGTCGATGAGCTTCCCGTACTGATCGACCGGCTCCGCCTTGAACATGAACGACCCCGGCTCGATGAAGTGCCCCTTATCCCTTTGACCGGATTCGAACACGACGTTGCCGGCCTGGTCCGTCACGACGATCTCAACCCAGGCTTGGATGATGTCCAGGGGCCCGGTCGGGAAGTCGTGGCCCACCTTGTTGTTGGTGATCACCGCCTGGACGTTGACGCCACCTCCTGCCTCCACGGTGTCCGGCACGATCAGCTCGAGCGGCACGGCGGGCCCGGTCCGCCACTTGTGCGCGATCTCGGGGATCTCCAATCGGCCTTGCAGCCACCGCTCGGTCAGCTCAACGTGCTCTTCCGCCCCTTCGAGCTCGAGGGCGAGGGGCATGAACTGGTTCGCGGCCAGGAAGCGGTGGCTGCGGTGCCGCTTGTCGCCGGCCGTGCGGTTGTAGTCCGCCTCATCGCCGCTGGCCGGATCACCGGACTCGATGAGCCGCATGTGACACTCGCGGCACTCGATCGTCTTCGTCGGATCTCCCGGCTCGTTCCACCGGCTCTTCCGCCAGTTGTCGTACTGGTTCTGGAGCTGCACCCAGCCGACCTGGTTGATCTCCTCGTCGATAAACTGCTTGTGGCAGGCCGCGCAGAACTCCGGGCTCTTGAAGAGGCGGTGCTGCAGCGTCTCGATGTGATACCTCGGATAGGACCGGATGAGGAAGTCCCGGACGAAGCGCGACGTCTCTCCCTCGCCGAGCTCGAACATGTAGCGCTCGGGCTGGACGATAGTGTAATTGGCATTGCCCTTCACGTCAGTCTCTCGGATCGCGTGGCACACGATGCAGGAGACCCCCTCCTGGTACCCCACGAGGTTCGTGAGGTCGTCGTTGAAGATGTTCTTCGCCCCCGAGAACAGAGAGATCGGGTCGTGGCACCCGCCGCAGTAGCGGGTCGATTCGGCACCGTTCTGCTCCGCCATGACCGTCTGGACGGTCTGGAAGGCGACATCCATCGCGGAGTAGCGATGGGCGCTCACCTGCCACTCCCGCAGGATCTCCTCATGGCAACCGGAGGTGCCGCACGATTCCGAGCCGCCAAGCGAGCGCGCGTCGAAGGCGGTACCGGTGCTGGTCCTGGCGAGGCTCGGGGCGAACGGCCGGTCGGGACCGTAGACGTAGCTGTAGTCCGCGGGCAGCTCGTTGACCAGCTCCACCGGCTCATAGGCCCAGGCCAGCAGCGCGACGACCACGAACAGCGGTGCCGCCACGACAAGCGTGCCCACGCCGAACCGCTTCGCGGCAGCCAGGATCGGCGCCGTCACCGCCCCGTTGTTCGCCCTCGTGAGGCGGACCACCAGGACGACAACGTGCGGGATCACGGACGCGATCAGCGCGAACGTGGCCACGATGTGGACCAGGTCCCACCCGTAGCCGATCCGAGTCCGAAACACGGCCTGGAAGGTCAGCACCACGCCGGAGACGATCGCCACGAGCGTCGCCCCCATGGCGAAGTATCCCGTGAGCTTGACGTGGGACACCTGCCTCGGTCGATAGAGCCGCCAGTGTCTGGCCTGATACCAGGCGAAGGGGAGGATGAAGATGAGGCCGATCGCCGTGTGCAGCAGGACCATGACCTGGTTGGAGACGCTGAATGGAAGCAGGTAGATGGACAGCCCCGTGAGAGTCTCGAAGAACAGGAGGCCGGAAACGCAGATCAGGAGCTTCCGCTCCCACTCCTGTGTCGAGTCGCGCGCCGGTTGGGTACTCACCTCCGCAGCTCCTTCCTGGACGGATTCAGTGGACCGGTGCTGGCGTGCCGGAGGACACCGCCGCAGGCCGGCAACCCGCGCGTGCAGCGTCGGAGCCGATCATCGCGCCCTGCTGGATAAGATACCGCGCCGGCCTGCGCTCGGCATTGCGCCAGCCCGCGGACTTCATTCCACCGGGCCGCGCACGGTCTTCCGCCAGCGCGGGGCCGGCTAGCGCTCTTCGGTCTCGAAGCGCCTCGTGTTGTACTCGCCGAGGAAGCTCCGGTGGTTTTCGTCGTCCGGATACGCTTCGTCGGACGAGTACGGGTACCGCGACATGTCGTGGAACGGCAGGGGAGACACGGCGTTTCCAGTCGCCGTGTTGAGGTCCGCGTCCTTGACCCAGCCGACCGAGTAGAGGAGGAAGTCCCGCTTCCAACCCTGCTGGAGGGAGGGCATCGGCCCCGCGTCGAACGCGATCGTGGCCTCGTCACCCGGACCCATGACGACGTACTTGTCGTCGGACTCGAGGAGCAGCGGGAGCACGTCTCCGAAGCGCGTGAAGGTACCCTCCAGCGGCAGCCATCTCGGCTCCGTGGAAACCTCCTCGTAGTCGAACCAGTGCGGTCCGTACCTCCCTCCCTTCCGGTACTCTCGAGAGAAACCCCGGAAGTGGAGATCGGCCGACACGGGGTCCATGGCGGTCGTTCTCAGCTCGCCGCTCGGGCTGCCGACGGAGAAGAAGACGCGATCCCAGTAGATCTGCATGTTCGTGCGAATCCGCACCCGATGATCGGGGGTCGGGAACTTCCCGGTCAGGTCGGCGATCACGGTCTTCCTCTTCCCGGCCGGAAAGCCGAGATCGTCGATCGCCCTCGTCCATTCACCTCCCGCACCGATCACCTCCAGGTACGGGGAGATCACCGAGTCACTGCGGGACTGTGACATCGCCACGTTGATGCTGGCATCCGTGGGGAAGATCCAGCCGTTGAGGTACAGAGTGACGGGATCGGATCCGGGAAAGTCTCCGAGGTCCAGGATCAGGTCGTGGAGCTCCACGACCCCCTGGTAGCGGCCGGGCCCCAGGTTGGAGACGTAGACGTCGTCCTGCTCGCGGATCTGCGGGAGCAGGTCGTTTCCGTCACCATCCGCGGCCGCCACCGGCACGCGCCCGCGAGCGACCTGGTGGACCGTCAGCGAGGCCGGCCCCGGCGGCACGAAGCGCTCGTTCACGTAGATGTCGATCGTGTCGGGGTGGTCGACGGCGACCAGCCTCATCTCATCGACGTAGAAGATCTCCCACAGCTCCTCGGTGAGCTGCAGGACGTACTCGCCTTCCTTTTCCTGGAGCGCCGCGGCCGGAATCCGCACGTACTCGCGCGACGCCGCGGCCGGCGCGTAGGCCTGATCGCCGCCCATGATCCCCAGGGGCATGCCCAGCGCGCTCCGCCACATCACGTCGGTGACGAGCGAGAAGCGGCGACCGTCCCAGGCGTAGAGGAACGGGCACGACCCCTTGAGCTTCTGGTCCTCGACCAGATCCTCATCGGAGCCGGGGAAGTAGATGTCCTGGGTCACGCCGTTCGTCCACTCGACCCGCACCACGTCGGCCTTCAGGCGGTGGCCGAGGCCGAAATGGATGACCGGGTCGGTGACCTCCCGGACCTGGAACAGATCGCCTGCCCTCACCTTGACCCGCGCGCCGATCCCGAAGCGGTTGTTCTTTCCGCTCCCCTCCCCGAGCCCCACGAGTTCGATCTTGAAGTAGTGGTTGATGTTGGCGCCGTCGTTCCGAAGCAGCCGGACACCTCCGTCGGAAGCGGCCAGGAAAACATCCAGGTCGCCGTCCTCGTTGTAATCCGCCACCGCCAGGCCTCGGGCGCCTTCCAGATCGCGAGGCAGGAAGCGCGATGCCTCCTCGAATCGGCCTGTCCCGTCGTTGCGAAACAAGACCACCCCTCGACCCGATTCGCCCGTGGGCTCTCCGACCACAACGAGATCCCGGTATCCGTCGTTGTCGAAGTCGAAGAAGACCGCTCCCAGCCCGGCGAGGTCCCGAATCGCACTCCACGCTTGATCGGAGCGGCGGTCGACCTCGAACGTCCCATCGCCCTCGTTGCGATAGAGGGTATGGCCGCCGTCGCTCAGCGCTGTCACGAAGAGGTCGAGGAAACCGTCGTTGTCGTAGTCGCCGACGGCGGCCGCGCCCGAGCTGCCGCCGCCCGCCAGCCCGCTCTCCGCCGTCACGTCCTCGAAGCGCCCCTGCCGGGCATTGGAGAAGAGTGCGTTGCTGCCGTTCGCGTTGATCACCAAGAGGTCCACGTCGTGGTCGCCGTCGAAGTCGCCGAACACCACATCGCGGCTGTGGGCCCCCTCCTCTCCAGCGATTCCCGCGGCGGCCGCACGCTCCTCGAAGCTCCCGTCCCCGTTGTTCCGGTAGAAGCGGTTGGCCCCGTCTCGAGCCTCGTAGATGTCGAGGTCGCCGTCGAGGTCCAGGTCGACGAAAACGGCCTTGGCGCCGCCGCCGGGGCCGGCGATGCCCGCCGTCTGGGTCACGTCCTCGAACCTCCCGTCCCCCACGTTCCGGTAGAGGAGGTTCCCCCCGACCCTGACGATGTACAGGTCGAGCCTCCGGTCGTCGTCGTAGTCGGCGAAGATGGCGGAGCTCACCTCTCCTGCGTGCACGACGTTGGCCTCCGCCGTCGTCTCGACGAACCTCCCCAGGTCGTTCCTCAGGAGGAAGCCGGAACGTTCGGACGCGGCGGCGCCATCGCTCGCCGCGTACAGGTCCTGGTCGCCGTCTCCGTCGAAGTCGGCCACCGCTATCACCGTGTGGCGCTCTTCGCTCGCCCCTCCCGTCCCTTCCCTCGTCGGGATGAGGTCGAGCCCCGCCACGGTCGTGGCGTCCGTGAAGCGGAGGGCGGCCAGCACCGCCGCCTCCTCCTGCACCCGAAGCGAGAACTCGTGGCTGAAGGTGAAGTTCGGAATCCCCACCAGAGTGCCCGGCGGACCGCGCAGATCCTGCATGGCCGCCTGGTACGTAGAGGTGACCTCGAAATACGCGCTGAAGCTCGCCAGCGGCGCCAGCACTTCGTCGGTCCGCCCGGTCCGCATCAGGGTGAGCGCCTCTCGGAAGGCTGCGGCCGGGGCGGCCGGGAACGCCGGCGCCTGGCTCCTCAGCTCCTCCAGGTCCGCCGTAGCCGCATCCGCCTCGCCGACCCCGAGCATCGTCTCCGCGAGCTGTAGCCGCGCCGCCACGTTGGCCGGTTCGAGCGCGACCACTTGCCGAAGGTACTCGGCTCTCCGGCGGAGTCCCCCGGCCGTGCCCGAGCGGCCGAAGAGCTCGGACAGCGCATAGAGTGTCCGGACGTGCTCCGGGTCCCGCCGCGCCGCCGCCTCCAGCTCTCCCCGCGCCTCCTCCACTCGACCGTCCGCTTCGTAGATCCTGGCCAGGATGAGCCGGATGTCCGGGTTTTCCGGCTCGATCTCCAGCGCTCGGCGCACGGCCCGCTCCGCCTCGGTGAGATCGCCCCCCCTCAGGTGCACGAGGCCAAGGTTCGCGTATCCGATCGCCTCCTCGGGAGCGAGCTCGATCAGACGCTCAAACTCCCCTCGTGCCTCGTCCAGCTGGTCCCGCTGGAGAAACATGCGCCCGGTCGTGCGCGCGACCAGGATCTCGGCGGCCGGGGACTCGGCCTCCGGCGCCGGCTCACCGCAGGCGACGAGCATGAGAAGGCCGAGCCCGGCGGGCGCCAGCAGAACCCTACGTACCATCGCCGCGGCCTTCGACGATGGAGAGGGTCTGCCCGGCCGCGGCGGGCCCGAACCGCTCCAGCATTCCGCTGCTGGGCCAGCGAACGAGGATGCTGTCCACCTGCGTCCGGTCCCCCAGACCGATGAGGAATGGGTTGATCTCGGACTGCGACAGGTAGGAAGAGCCCGTGCGGACCATCCGGCGCTGGACCAGATCGCCGGCGAACAAGGTCACCACCGCCCCCACGGCGTCGAGGTTGGGGGAGGCACCCCTCAGCCGGATCCGTAACCAGTTGGCTTCGGACGTCGGAAGGTCGTTGCGCAGCAGCCTCGGCGGGCCGCCGTTGACCGTGACGAGAATGTCCAGGTCCCCATCCCGGTCGATGTCCGCGGTGGCGATTCCACGCGCCACGATTCTCTCCCCGAAGCCGGCTCCCACCTGCCCGCTCACATCGACGAACTGCCCGCGCCGGTTGTTCCAGAAGAGCTGGAGAGGCTGGGCGAAGGTGATGTCTTTCTGCACAGCGTTGATCCCGGGCTCAATGTGGCCGTTGCCCGCCAGCAGGTCCACGTAGCCGTCCAGGTCCAGATCGGCGAAGAGCAGCCCGAAGGTGAGCGGCTGGAGGGTCGCCCGGTTTAGACGCGCCGATCCGGCGAGGTCTTGAAACAGATCGTCGCCGATCTGTGTGTACAGCGAGAGCGGCTCATTCGAAAAGTTGCCAATGGCGATCGACAGCCGGCCCCGGCTCGTGACGTCGGCGACGTCGATGCCCATGCCCGCCCGGGCCCTGCCGAACTCGTCGAATGCGACCCCGGCGCGCAGCGCGACGTCCGTGAAGGTACCGTCGCCATCGTTCAGGTAGAGGAAGTTCTGGTACATGTCGTTGGACACCACGATGTCGGGCCACCCATCGTGGTTGAAGTCTTCGACCGCCACGCCAAGCGACTTCCCGTCAGGATTGAAGACGCCCGCCTCTGCGGTGATGTCCGCGAAGCTCCGCCCGTCCAAGTTCCGGTACAGTCGGCACGTCTCTCCATCGTACTGCTCGGGGGTGGCGTACGATTTCGTCACCCCGTCGAGGGTGGTGAACAGGTCTGTTTCCGGCGTCCACCTGACGTAGTTGCACACGAAGAGGTCCAGATAGCCGTCGCGGTCCACGTCCAGCCACGCCGCCCCCGTTGACCAGGCGGGCGAGTCTCCCGGAAGCCCGCCGTTGCCGTCCACCCCGGCCTCGAGGGAGACATCGGTGAACCGGCCGCCGTCGTTCCTCAACAATATGTTGCCGCCGACGGCGGTCAGGTAGACGTCGGGATCTCCGTCGGCATCGTAGTCCGCCACCGCCACCCCCATCCCGTAGAGGCCGAAGGGGAGCCCGGCCTCGGCAGTTACGTCCTGGAAGCGGCCCTTCCCCAGATTCCGGTAGAGGTGCGAAACGGCACGCGCTCGGCCACTCTCATGGCCGGGCCACCGGGAGCCGTTGACCAGCAGGAGATCGGGTCGGCCATCGCTGTCGTAGTCCAGGAAGGCTCCGCCGCTACCCATCGTTTCCGGCATCCACTTCCGACCGAAGGCGCCGGTCTCGTGCACGAAGCCGATCCCGGCGGATGCGGTGATGTCCGTGAAACGCATGCCGGTCGAGGCGGTCCGGGACTCGACGGTCCCGTAGGCGGACCGCGCGTAGTCGGGCACCTCCCGGGCGACCGGCTCCGTCTCCCGACAGCCGGCGAGGCCGCTAGCGAGTACCGCCATGAGAATGACGCGTCTATCGCCCACCAAAAGCCTGCGTCGGGGTCAGTAGGTGTGTGTGGATCGGTTGTGCCATCAGGTTCACCCCCGGATTCGCGAGCCGAAAGGCTCGGGTGATCGCCTGGGCCGATTCGTCGATGCGGTACCGTTCGTATGCCGCAGCCGCCGTATCCGCCTCCGCCTCCCGGCCCAGGGCCCGGTAGCAGAGCATGCGGTGATAGTGGGAAACCCGATCCTCGGGGTCGATCTTCAGCGCCCGGTCCAAGGCGAGGAGCGCATCTTCGTACCGCCGGTCCAGGTACAGCGTCCGTCCGAGGCTTCTCCACGCGGCTCGATCCTCGGGGAAATCCTCCAGCACCCGGCGGTACGCGAGGGCCGCCTCCTCGTAACGGCCATCCTCCTGCAGAGCGCCCCCCCAGACCCAGGCCACCCGGGCGTCACCACCACGAATCGCCTCGGCCCGCCGGAGGAACTCGTACGCCGTCTCGATGTCCCCCTCCCGCAGGGCCGCCCTGGCCATGTTCAGCGGACCGTCGATTCGCTCAGGCTGGAGCGCCGCCACCCGTTCGAACGCCTGCAATGCCGCACGCGTGTTGCCCTCCCGGAGGAGGGCGATCCCGTAGTCGTTGTATTGGGTCCACTCGGACGGCTCTGCCGCCTCGACGGGCCGGGCGGTCCGGGCTTCCGGCAGGTCGACCTCGAGTTCCACCTCATCGGAGGCGATCTCGGTGATAGGAAGGTCCGGGACATCCGTGAATCGCCTGAACCCCTCCGGATTCTCGTCGAACGCGAACTCCGTGTAGCGCCGATTGAACTTGCGCCACAGGAGCCTCGCCCGCAGGGTCAGCTTCTTCCCCGCCATCTCCGCCGGTACCGCGAGTTCGAAGTGGCCGACGTCGGCCGTTCCGGGCCCGATGACGTTGGCAGCGGCCGTGACGTGGATGTCGGCCGCGTTACGTCGGTCGATCGGGTTGCCGCGACGGTCCAGAACGACCGACTTGTAGACGTGCGCCATCGGATCGAGGTGACCGTCCTCGCCCACCGCGCCGCTGATGGCCAGCACGTCGCCCTCCCCGTCCAGCAGGCTGAACTCGAGCCACCCCTCGTTGGAGTCGTTGGTTCCGCCCGGGAAGGTGTGCCCCACGCCCTTGTTGCGCACGACCACCTCCACGGTGACCCGTTCGCCGGGGAGAAGCACCGGCGCGCCCCGATCGACGGACATCGCGGATTCCCCCGTGCGCGCCGTCCTGAGCGCGAAGATGTCCACGCTCAGCTTCTCATCCCGCAG
>Ga0255054_10000691_pt1 | contig 19854 bp, 14 predicted proteins | sample JV7_2_23_MG_FD_188634 | JGI IMG/M metagenome (GOLD analysis project Ga0255054, IMG submission 188634) | Seawater microbial communities from Jervis Inlet, British Columbia, Canada - JV7_2_23 | ecosystem: Environmental > Aquatic > Marine > Inlet | place: Canada: British Columbia | collected...
CTTGTTCGTACTAAAAGTCCCTTGGAAATTATTGCCTGCATGCGATCCAGTACTTTAGCCAGGTCAGCTTTGCGAAAAGGTGGCCGTGCGGGTCTGCCTATTATGAATTCAATAGCTTCTGCAGTTTCGGATACGGCTAAAATTGCAGGAAGTCAATTTGGCCTTAGGCCAACTGATGGTTGGCTGATCGGTACTATGGCGGAGATGAAGATTAATTTTGAGAGATTAAATGAGATTGCTTATGTTATGAATTTAGGAGGTCATATAGTTGCAGAAACCGCACCCATTTTAGGTGGTTATTGTGGCGGGCCGGAAGGAGTTGCTGTAACCAATGTTGCTTACCACCTTAATTCTATACTCTTAATGAAAGGTTCTTGCCAACTCACATTTCCTATTCATATCAATCATGGATGCACAAGTGTTAAGGATATTTTATGGGCCAGTAGCGTTAGTGCACAGGCTATTAGCAGAAACAGCCATTTCCCCTTCTTTATTAATATTTATGTGGCGGCCGGTCCGATGACGGAAATGTGCCTGTATGAAATCGCAGCGACTGTGATAAACGCTGTTGTTTCCGGAGCATCTATAGAATTTGGAGGTGTTACAAAGGCCGTTGAAGTTGACCATTTCACGCCGATGGAACCAAGATGGGCTTCGGAAATAGCGCATGGCGTAATCGGGATGACTCGTTCACAAGGAAATGAGATTGTTAAAAAATTATTGGCAAAATATGAAGATAATATTCCAAATGCGCCAAAAGGCAAAACCTATGAACAGTGTTGGGATATGAAAACAAAACAGCCGATTCGGGAATATAAACAATTATATCAAAATATCAAAGCGGAATTAGCTGAATTAGGTGTCCGATTCAAGTTTTAAACAATCTGTTAGGTGCGCACATTTATAGAAGAATGAGATTATTGTGAGTTTAAAAATTGTCAAGAATTATGTTAACGGTCAATGGCGAGAAGCAGAAAATACCGGCTACTCAGATTATAGGAATAATGAGTGGATCAGACCTCGTTACCGGTTTGGGGAGTATTGATTCTGCTAAAGGAATCTCTTTTGAACAGTTTATTGTTGATTCCTATATGTGGGATTGCTGCAAGAACTATCTGCATGAAGTGGAAATATCGGAAGAGAAGATAGGTTTGGATGCTGTTAAAGAAGTCGGGCATGGCCATAATTTCCTGACGCATCCTCACACTATAAAATATCTTAGAGGCGAGCTCACGTTCTGGGAGAGAGAAAAACTTGACCTGCTGGAGATGGACGATAAAGAAGTGCCTGCAGAAGCAAACAGAATAGTGAAGAGCATATTGGATAAGCATCAGGTTGAGCCGCTTGCAAATGACCTCATTGAAAAGGGCGATTCAATTATTGCGAAGTATGAAGATATAGTGGGTAATTAAGGATGCAAAAATAATTGCCACTTCCTATTCAACCAGGTTTTTGGTTGAGTGACAGAGATCGAAACGATGAAGAGCGCATTGGCTCTTGAGAAAGTCTGCCATGGTTATCAAGAATACAGATGAACTGATATCACACGGATTCAAAGCGGGAAGGAAGGCAGCCCTCGAAATCTGCGAATATGCCATTCGATCTGTAAATGCGACAGATTTGACAAAAAAATTGTTAAATTTAAAGGACCATATGCTCGAGATCAATGGGCTTCATTTGGATCTCGCTAAGCTAAACAATGTCTATGTCATTGGCGGCGGAAAAGCCACCTACTCGATAGGAAAGGCTGTTGAGGAAATACTGGGAGAAAATCTCACCGGTGGGATCATAACCGTAAAAAAGGGGGAAAAGAGACGACTGAAAAAGATAAAAGTAGTAGAAGCGGGCCATCCCGTGCCGGATGAAAACGGATACAAAGCCACAAGAGAGATCGTCGATATCGCTCAAAAAGCAGGCCAAGATGATTTAATTATCTGTGCGATTACAGGCGGAGCATCCGCCCTGATGCCCCAACCTGAAGATGGGATAAGTATGACCGATCTGAAAAATATAAACCAGCTTTTATTAGACTGTGGAGCGCCGATAGAAGACATCAATACGGTGAGAAACCATGTCTCAAAGATAAAGGGAGGAAGATTGGCAAGGATGGTTCAACCTGCAACGCTTGTCAGTCTCATCCTCATAGATGAGATCGCCGGTGAGCCCTGGGGTCCTACTGTCGGGGATAAAACAACATTTGACGCAGCCGTAAAATCTTTAAAAAAACATAAGCTGTGGGATGCTGCGCCAGAATCCATAAAAGCTCATTTGATAAAAGGGAAAGAAAATCCCTCAATGGAATCACTATCACCGGAAGAAATCCGGGAATTAAAAGCACACAACATCATAATAGGAAACAATATTTCAATGTGTGAAGCTGCGCAAGAAAAAGCGGAGGCACTGGGATTGAACTCTTTCATTCTTACTTGTGAGTTGGAGGGCGAGAGCAGGGAGGTCGGAATTTCGTTTGCAGGTATAGCCAAGGAAATAACGAGACGGAACCGACCCTTGAAGCCTCCCTGTGCCGTAATTGCCGGAGGAGAGACGACGGTAAAGATACAAGCGAATGAAAGGGGATTAGGCGGACCAAGCCAGGAATTTGCTTTAGGCGCGTCCCTCAAGATTAGCGGCCAAGAAAATATAGTCGTCTGTTCTATCGGCACAGATGGGACAGACGGACCCACCGGAATTGCTGGGGCTATTGTGGATGGCAGGACAATTCAAAGAGGGGAAGAAACCGGGATAGATATCTTCGAAAGCTTGTCCAAGCATGATTCATCTCATGTGGCGATAAAACTCAAGGATGCCGTGTATACTTATCCTACTGACACGAATGTGATGGATTTGTATCTGATGGTCATATTATAGAATGGAGGAAAATAGGATGAAAACCAGGATCAAGGACATTAAAGCCAGAGAGATTCTGGATAGTAGAGGGGAACCGACAATTGAAGTCGATGTGATAACCGAAGATGGCACGCTGGGAAGAGCTGATGTCCCTTGCGGGCTTTCCAAAGGAGAGTATGAGGCGCTTGAAGTCAGGGACGGCGGCAGCAGATATGCAGGGCGGGGAGTCAGAAATGCTGTTTATAATGTTCATGAAGTTATTCGGCCTGCACTTTTGGGTAAAAATTCTGTGGAACAGAGAGAAATCGATGAATTGATGATCGAATTGGACGGGACGCCGAATAAATCCAAACTAGGATCAAATGCTATAGTAGGAGTTTCACTGGCTGTAGCCAAAGCAGCGGCTAATGCGCTGGGTAAACCTTTATATGAACATATAGGAGGCGCTGGTCCGCATATTTTACCGGTTCCTGTTTTAGATATGATAGAGGGCGGTCTGCTGGCGGCAAGCGGGCTCGATTTTCAGGAACATCAGGTGATGCCCGTAGGGGCCGAGAGTTTTTCCGAAGCGATCCGGATTGGAATGGAAGTCTACTACAAATTGGGCAAAATTCTTGAAAAGGATTGGGGCCGTCACTCTCTGAATGTAGGTGCGGAAGGAGGCTATACTCCGCAGGCCATGAATGACCCTAGAAAAGCGCTGGATTCGGAGTGGAAGGCTATAGTCGAACTCGGCTATCAGGATAAGTTCGTCATGTCCTTGGATGTGGCCGCGTCCCATTTTTATGATAGACAAGAGGAGAAATACAAATTTATGGGAAAGAAAATCACTACAGATGAGTTGATTGATTACTATATAGAACTTGTCAATGATTATCCTATCGTTTCTATCGAAGATCCTCTTCGAGAAGATGATTATGAAGGCTATGCTAAGCTCACTTCTGCTCTCGACATCCAAATCATCGGAGATGATTTTTTCGCGACAAATCCTGAAAGGATAAAGAGAGGTATTGATGAAGGCGCGGCAAATGCGGTGCTCCTCAAAGTTAACCAGATAGGAACTCTGAGTGAAGCCCTTGATGCCGCACAACTTGCCTTCAGAAACAATTTCGGAGTCCAAGTATCAGAGAGGTCCGGAGAGACAGAAGACACCTGGCTGGCGGATCTTGCTGTGGCGATCAATTCAGGCCAGATAAAAACTGGTGTGACCAGAAGCGAAAGGACATGCAAATACAATCGTCTTTTCAGAATAGAAGAAAGTGATAAATCATTAAAATACGCCGGGCGGCTTTTCAGACACCCCTGTTAATTTTGCTTTTGGGATTGGGCCTCGCTGTCATCAGTATCTTCATTAAGAGAATCTCGAATATGAAGATAATTTTTATGATCTTCCCCACGTCAATATGCCACCCCCAGAGAGATTTCAGCCTTGGAAAAAACTGAAAATTGATCCGGCAAAAGTGGAGTTTTTTGACCATATCCAGAAAATAGGCACACCGAACCCCTCCTAGCGGATGAGGAGGGGACTGAAGAGAAGCGTTTTGAGTAAAGGCTTGGTGGGCGATACAGGATTCGAACCTGTGACTTCTACCGTGTGTAAACGGCACAAAAAGAAGAGAAAACGGAAAATATTTAGATGCGTCTGATGTCTGAAAGAACTGCTTATAAGACGAGTGATTAACGACTAATTGGACTGTGAGGACTCATGAGTCCTGTCTTCAACTGCTTTCTCTTCTTGCCCATTCCTTGATTCGCTCTGTATGTATGTCGTAATCCTCAATAAGTTCATCGACAGTATTTTGAATTGTTATGATAGCTCCTTTGTGCCTCACACCATAATCCCGACTCCATTCACTGGAATCAAGTGATTGTATGAATAGCTTCAACTCTTGAGCGGAGACCTGGAGTTCATCAAGCATTTCTTGTCTGTCCGTGGATGAGTATTCCAGGATAAGCACAGCATTCACCTTGCAACAATCCTCTCCGGGATCAATCTCATAAAAAGGAAGTTCTCCTCTCCTTATCTGATTGCTCCCCTCTATGGTGTAGCGGTTCCAGCCAATCAAATGAGCCACGACGTCTCTCGGAGACCAATGATTAGGTCTCTTGAGGAAAAACTCTTCATTTAGAGAAGCCACACAATGTACAAAATCTTCGATGCTTTGGTCAAATTTGGCAATTTGCGTTTCGATATTCATAATGGACGCTCCAATACAAAAGGCCGAGGGTTCCCGATTAGAGAACTGTGCAATATCCTATCAATATTCATATTACATTGCAATAATCATATCTGAGAGTTTATATCGTCAACATCTGGTTACATCCAAGGCAGACTAATCTGACTTTTGGCTTAAGCTTACCAGGCTTATCTGGTTTTTGAGGCTCCTTTTTACATCTTGGCCAATTCCGTGAAATTCTCTATTTCTTGCGATTTTCTTGTTGACACTATATCTTTTTCCCAAGTAGTATTGTTGAGACTGTAGCTCAAAGGGTGATAATTTGAAAATATTGAGCGGAGTTTGTTTTGAATAAAAAACCAAATTCCTATCCTGTAAAAAATCCTTTAAAAACGATTGAACTATCAATTTGAGTTAGGAGGCCTAAGCTATGGAAACCTTTTTACGCGTCCTTTCAGAAGATGAAAAAACGCAAGTACATGAACGCTCTTTAAAAATCCTTGCTGAAACTGGCGTCAAAGTCAATACGGCCAAAGGACGCCAACATCTCAAAGATGCTGGGGCCGAGGTTGATGAGAATTCAAAAATTGTAAAATTCCCGCGTGCAATGGTTGAAGAGTCTCTGCGCCTGGCACCCAAAGATTTCAGCTTGGGCGCTCGCAGACCTGGCTGGGATCTATCCATGAATGCTGGTGAATGCACTCTGATTCCTGACGGAGAAGGCATTTCGGTTATTGACCGCAAGACGGGTGAACACCGGCCATCGACTTTTAATGATTGGTTGGAAGCTACTCGTTTGATTGATGCCCTGGATGAAGTCGGGGTGTTTTGGGATATGGTTTGGGGTGGTGATGCTGAAGAGTCAATCTCAAGTGCAGTCAAAACCTGGCGGCATATTTTCAGCAACTTCTCCAAACATGTGCAAGATTCCTCACCAAATGCTGAATTCAGCCCGTGGTTGCTGGAAATCATTCAAGCTATCTTTGGTGATAAAGAAACTGTTCGCCGAACACACCCTTTCTCATTTTTAGTATGTCCTTCATCTCCTTTAGAAATCGAAGAGCAGCATACTGACGCTTACCTAGAGCTCTTGGGATGGGATATCCCGATTGCTGTGATGCCCATGCCCTTGATGGGAGGTACGGGGCCAGGGAATATGATATCAATGACGATTCTCGGCAATTGTGAAATTTTGGCGATGCTGTGTTTAATCCAGGCTGCCGATCCCGGAACGCCGTTCATCTATGCACCAGCCTTGGCTGTGATGAACCCGCGAACTGGAGCGTATAATGCCGGGGCTATCGAGAATGGATTGCTCAGTTCAGCGGGGATAGAAATGGCGCGGTATTATGGCTTGCCAGTGGAAGGGTCTGGTGGGGGAACCGACACTTATGCTCCTGGTATTCAGGCAAGTTATGAGCGTGCCATGAATTTTTTGATACCCATGTTATCCTGGCCTGACTTGTTTGTTGGCTCGGGATTGTTGGGTGGCTCGATGATTCTGAGCCTTGAGCAATTGGTGATTGATGCCGAAGTCTTCCGGATGAGTAAACAAGCCCACCGGGGCATCCTAGCAAATGATGAAATGTGGTTGGATGATGTGATTCAGCGGGTTGGCCCGGGTGGACATTTCTTGGGTGAAAAATCCACAGCCGCCAATATGCGCTCCGGGGAGTGGATGATCCCCCGTCTAGGCGTTCATGAAGCACAAGAATCGTGGGAGAAGGCAGGCAAGAAAAATATCTTAGAAGAGGCCCGCGAAAAAGTGGAACATCTGCTTTCGACACATGAACCACTGCCTCTCTCAGATGAGGTAGAAAAGGAACTCGATAAAATTCAAAAACGAGCAAATCAAAGCTCAGAGTAAAGGAATTCCTAATTGAGCACCAGTAACACACAGCACCACCCGAGGCGCATGTCTTTTCGGTTGGATACTTATAGCCCTGTTTCAGGTAGGTGTCGAAATAGACACCGCCGCTTACGCCGCGATTTTTGTGGCGATATCCTGGCCGGTGTACCGGGCCATTGTGCGCTCTAGATCGAACTGACTCGGGACGACTTAGTAGTTATAGGAGGCAGTTAAATCAGAACCGAGTTGAAAGAAGCATTGTTTGGGTCCAAAAATATGCCTCCTGAACCATTAAAGAAGATTGGATTTGAAGCTATAGTCCGGTCTTATATTTTTAAAGACAAATATTTTTAGAGCTAGGAGAGGGGAAATGGCTCATTTAAAAGCAACATTGCTTAGTAAGGCTGAAGAAAATTTCATTCATGACAGGAGCATTGAATGCCTGAAGGAAGTTGGCATCAGGGTTGACAGTGAGTCTGTGCTGGAGATGCTTGAGAAAAAGGGTGCTTCTGTTGATTATGAAAAGAACAATGCTAAAATTACTGAAAAAATCGTAAACGAGGCACTTGAATCAGCGCCGGATGAAGTAACTCTTTATGGCTGGGATCCAAAAAATGATCTTCCGCTTCCCGCATCATCCTATCCTTATTCAGCAATGAGCGGGTGTTCTGTTTTTATCCGTGACAAGGATACCAATGAATACCGTGACACCACGGCTGAAGACGCGGCTGAGGTGGCAAAACTGTGTGACAGCCTTGACGGCATAGATATTTTATGGCCGGCAGTTACCGTAAAGGACAGGCCCGCCATGGCCCAGACATTGTATGAGCTCTGGATAACCCTGACAAACTGCTCCAAGCATTTCATGGGTGATGCTGTTCACGGAGCACATAATGCGCAGGCGCAGGTAGAACTAGCGTCCCTGCTGGTCGGCGGAAAAGAAGAACTGAAGAAACGGCCGATTATTTCTATGATCGTCTGCCCTCTTGCCCCGCTCTCTTTTGAAAAAGGAGCTATTGAATCACAGGTTGCATTTGCCAAAGCAGGCGTTCCGGTTGTCGCCCTTTCCATGGCAATCGGCGGCCTTTCAGCCCCTGTTACGGTTGCGGGTATGATTCTTACTTCAAACGCGGAAAATCTTGCCAGCCTTGTGATCACGCAGGCCGCGGCAGAAGGCGCCCCTCATGTTTTTGGTGCGGAATCAGCTCCCATGAATATGGCTGACGGAAGCTTTAATTATGATGCTCCTGAATTCGGCCTGATTCATACCGGCGTGGCGCAAATGGCCAGAAGATATAATTTGCCTTCTTTTAATGGAGGTTTTGGAGGATTCAGCGTTGGTGGTGATCAGCGGGAAACTCTGTTTGAATCATTTAGAACCTTTTGCGCGTGTTCCAGTCATACTGATATTGTTGCGGGTCTTGGATCCATAGATAACGCCAAAGGCATCTGTTTTAAACAACTCCTTATTGATTCCTACACATGGGAGTGCTGCCGTGAATATTTAAAGCCAATAGATATTACCGATGACAGACTCGGCCTTGACGCGCTAAGGGATTTAGGGCCCAGGGGGACTTTCCTGACTCATCCCCATACACTTAAGTACCTGAGAAATGAGCTTATCCAGTGGGATAAAGAGAAGTACGAACTTCTTATAATGGAAAAAGAAGAGCAGATGAAAAAAGCAGCGGAACTTGCCAATAAAATTCTCACAGAGCATAAAGTAACACCTGTGGATGAATCGATTATTAAAAAAGGATATGACATTATTGAAGCGTATGAAAAAAAGTATGCGCAATAAGAAATTGTGAGGAGACTGATTTGAATAAACTTAAGGATATTAGAAAAGCGGAAATCATGGAGCACTTTTACACAGTTGGTATATTATAAAGCAGTATCTCTTCTAGTCGTTGTACCAGCGCCCGGAAAATTCCCGATATTTTTTCTCAAAGCGGCTTAAACTTAATGCTTCCGCGATATCCTTATGTTTATCTTTTTTCATAATGATGTCAGCAACGATCTCGCCGACTGCCTGAGAAAGGCAGAACCCAAAACTCTGGCTGCCGCAGGCAAGGATAAGGCCTTCCACCTCATCTACTCTCCCTAGAATAGGAAGCTGATCAGGTGTTACATCTTCTACTCCCGCCCACTGTCTCATAATATTTATATGACCGAATGTTGGAAACAGATCTAAAAGCATTTCGCTGATGCGCGGAAGAAAATCGAGAGTTGTTTCCGTGCTGTAGCCGGGTTCCTGCTCAGGCAGCGAATCTTCGCCGATAAGTATCTGGCCGCTTTTTGTCTGTCTGCCGTAATTTTCCAGGGCCAGGGGAAAATACGGGATAGACATAAGCGGTTCTGTTACCACCGCTTCTTCACCAAAAGGCTTTGTGGGAATTTTTATCCCAGCCATGCGGGCAACATCCGCGGACCAGGCGCCTGAAGTATTCACCACAATATTGGTTTTTATATCTCCCTGACTGGTTCGAACACCTTCAACTTTTCCATTCTTAACGATGATTCCTTTTACTTTGGTATTGGTATAAAATTCAGCACCCAGCCTTCTCGCATTATTTACAAGCGCGTGAATAGTAAGGAACGGATTTGCAGAAGCATTTGATATATGCCCGGTCTTCAGATACCCGCCAACAGTTTCAAGGTTATCAACTCCGATGTACGGCGCTATTTTTTTAATCTCTTCAGGCTTAAGGAATTCCGGGCGAACATTAAAATATTTTTCCAGCTCCAGCATATCTTCTTCAAACTCTTCCTCTTCTCCTTCTTCAACAAACATTATTGAACTTTCAAGGGTATATTCAATATCCGCATCCAGCTCTTCTTCCAGATTCGCGTACCTGTTAAGGGTCATGTTGCCGACTTTTGCCAATACTTCGCTGGATCCTTCATACCACTGCGCCCAGATCATCGCGCCGCAGCGGCCGCTTGCCCCGCTTGCAATATAATTTTTCTCAAGAACCATGGCCTCTACTTTTGCCTTCGCAAGGTTATAAGCAATGGAGCAGCCGTTTATCCCCCCTCCTATAATGACAACTTCAGCGCTCTTTTTCATCTTTTCTGTCCCCCCTGTCTCTTTATTTCATCAAGCACTCCTATGGGTACAGGTTTAATAGGGGGTCTGTCGGAAAGGGGCTTAATCTGTTCCGGGGACTGCCCAGTTACCTGCCTGATCAGCCTCATAACCTGCGACGCGCATCCCCGGCCCTGGCACGGCCCCATACCGGGGCGGAGAAAATTTTTAATATCCACCGGTTTTGTCATGCCCTGTTTAATCGCGTTTATGATTTCATCTTCCGTAACATCTTCACAGAAGCATACTATGGTTTCTTTTTCATTATCCATTTGAACTCTCCGGTATTTTTACTGCCCGAACATCCATGGCAAGATCTTTTTCCACAAGTATACCAAGAACGGTTGTTCCGCGTTTGCCTTTTCGGACTTTCGCGACTTCCGCGGATCCGATTTTTTTCCCTGCGCGGTTAAGCGCGTCTCCCATGTCCCCTTTTTGAGGTACAGGCAGCATTTCATAGGGAATATACACTAGCGCCTTATCCTCCCTGCTGCAGTCAACAATAAAAATAGCAAGTCCCGGGCAGTAATCAACGCACAGCGCGCATCCTGTGCACTTTTCATAATCCACACGCGGCAGACTGGTAAGGCCTTCCTTTATGATCGCCTCGGAATTGCAGCTTTCCACACACGGGTCGCATGGAATATCCTCCACGCATTCAATAATAGCAACCCCTCCTTTTTCCATTCTTTCTTTTGAAGGGAGCGTTATTTTTTTCTTAATAACCTTAAATGGCAGGTATCCTATTTCTCTTGGTTCTTCTTTCATTCCTGCTTTATCTCTTCCCATTTCCGGTGACATCTCTTTTTACTCTTTTCAATGGCCCTTAAAAATTCGCTTTCCCTGATTTGGGACAGCTCGCCAAAAACGGTTTTTTTAACGGTCTCTATGTTATCCCTGTCACAGCCCTCCCTTTCGGCAATTGCTGCACCGGCAAGTTTTCCTTCAAGCATTGCCGTACTTGCTTCTGCTATGCCTCCAGCGTCTCCCGCAAGGTAAATTCCCTCAATGGTTGTTTCCATATATTCATTGTGTATGGGAATCCACGCTTCCATTTCTTTCACGTATGTGTTTTTACATCCTATCTGTGAAAGAATTTTATTGGATGCCGAAAGTCCGACTGCTATTAAAATAAGGTCCACTTCAAAATCCTTTTCCGTTCCCTTGACTGGATTCATATTTTTATCAAGTTCTACAATAGTGGCTCCTTCCACTGATTCCTTTCCCCGGGCGTTTTTAATGGTGTGGCTCGTATAAATAGGAATCCCAAGGCGCTTGAGCTTAGACGCGTGAACAAGGTAGCCGCCGATTTTAGGCAAAGCATCAATTAAAGCTTTTACTTCAACTCCTGCCTGCAGCAGCTGGTATCCCACTATGAGCCCGATATTCCCCGCGCCTACAATCAATGCCTTTTTTCCTGGCCTTACGCCGTAAACATTCATTAGTGTCTGCACACCACCCGCGCTGTAAACGCCCGGCAGATCGTTCCCGGGAAATGACAAATAATTTTCAAATGCCCCGGTTGTGACCACAATATATTTTGCCGAAATTTCAAGAAGTGTATAACCGTCTTCTCTTCTTTGGTATGCGATATATATATGCTTATTATTCTTCTTTCCGTAATAGCCAACGGCGCTGGTCTCATTAAGATACACACCGCCTGTTTCCATGAACTCCCCGTACATGATATCAGCTATCTCAAACCCTCTTAAGCCCGCGTATTCCTCTTTTGAACCAAAGAACTGATGGGTTTGCTTGATAAGCTGGCCCCCGTAGTTGTGATTCTCGTCAATGATTACCGTGCTTAACCCAAGCTGCCCGGCAGTTATGCCCGCTCCCAGGCCGGCAGGTCCGCCGCCAATGATGAGTGCCTGAACATCTATTTCTTCCCTTTCCACATCTCTCTCGGCATGAGATGGAAGTTTTGCTCTCTGTCCCTGCCTCTCCACCTGCATTCCTTCTCTCACCGGAACAACACAGGTCCTGACATTTGGAATTCCGTCGACACGCATCAGGCAGGAGCAGCATTTTCCGATACCGCAGAACCATCCTCTTGGATTGTTAAAGCGCTTGCTGTGGCTGAAAACTTTAACTCCGCTTGCAAAAAGGGCTGCGGCAATGCTTTCATTTTCATATCCTTCAACCTGTTTTCCTTCGAAATGGAAAGTAATTTTTTTTCCTCTCTCAAACTCAAGAATCGGGTGATCTTCTATGCGCAAATCGCTTTTCAAACTGCACTCCTTCATATTTTAAAACTGAATCGGAACCCCCATATCCTTTTCAGTTACGCCGTAATGCTCTAAAACTTTTTTCTAGCCTTCGGAAGAAGAACCATGACTCCCCATGGCCGGGAATAGAAACGGCTTTAATCCCTGTTCCTGGAGCTTTTGAACAGTTGCTTTGACAATTTCAGCATAGTTGACAATACAACGGCTGCTGAAAAGATAAGAATTTCTTTTTACGCTTGCGACAAATCCTCCGCAATTTTTTCCATTTCCACCCACGAACATCCTGAAATAAGATTATCACACCTAAAACGGCCAGGTCAAAGGCTCAACAAGCGACACAAATTCCCCGAGGTCTCCAAGCCGTCAAGTTCAAGATAGACTCAGCCCTCCAGAGGTGGAAATACCTAACACTTAAGAGCGACATTGTCGCGTTATATAAAATCGTCCCACGATTTTATTCTATTTCCCTTTGAGATCGGCAACCACCCGTCGTGCGGCATTATGCCCCGGTGCGCCAGATACGCCGCCACCAGGATGCGTGCCGGAGCCGCATAGGTAAAGATTTTTAATGGGTGTCCGGTACTGGGCTGCCTGCGGATGTGGACGCATGCTTAAGATCTGGTCAAGATCATGACGCCCGTGAAAAATGTCTGCCTGCGTCAATCCGTATTCTTTTTCCAGATCCAAAGGGCTTATTATCTGACGTCCTACGATGAGTTCCTTTAAATGGGGCATGGCCTTGCTCATGTAAGCGATTACTTGATCCGCAGCATCCTCTTTGGCATCATCCCAGCTGAAACCACCCGCCAGTTCAAAGGGATAATATTTGGCCAGCACGGTCATAACATGGTGGCCGGGAGGCGCAAGGGTGTCATCCAGTGTGGAGGGTATGGTAATCTCCAGGCGCGGATCCTTGGGGAAATGCCCTGTTGCCGCTGCAAAATAATTGGCTTCCTGGCCCTGGATATCCGGGAAGATACAGATGTCCGACCGGTGCCAGGGGCCTTCGCCAGATGGGAAGAAGCGGATATCCGGCAGCCCCTTGAGGGCCAGGTTGAGGCGCCAAGAGGCGTGTCCCATCCGAATTTGCTTGATGTCCTTGGCAAATTCCGGGTCCAGATGTTCCGAATCCACAAGGGTTAGGAATGTCCGTTTCGGATCGGTGTTGGCCACCACGCAGCGGCCATGAATGACGTCGCCGCTTTCCAACTGCACACCGGTTGCGCAGCCATTTTTCACCTGTATCTTTTTAACAGGTGCATCTGTCCGAATTTCGACGCCCTTGGACCGGGCAAAGGATGCCATTGCCTGGGTCAGGGCGCCCATGCCGCCTTTTACCATTCGCCAGGCGCCTCTTTCGCCGTCTATTTCGCCTATGGAGGAGTGGAACAGGGGAATGGCAGAACCCGGCTGGCGAAGACTGGCATAATTTCCTGAAAAACAGGCCGCCCCATACATACTTTTAATCATTGGGCTCTCAAACCAGCGTTCAATAAGATCATAGGCACTGCTGGTTAAAATCTGGAGCAGGCGGTGGCGTAGCTCCGGGGTGAGCCGGTGGACATCAAGGCCGATGCGCCCTAAGCTGAGCAGATCGGAAAGCCCGGCATCCAGTTTCGGAGGCTCCCGCAGCATCTGATTGCGGATCACGCCGGCGACGCTCTGGAACATGTCTTCAAACGTTTCAATGGCATCATAGTCGGTATGGGAAAAGCGCTCCACCTCCTTCCGATTGTGCTCATCATCCTCGTTAAAGAAGAGATAGTCATCTTGGCATATCGAGAGGGTACCATCCATTTTGATCATCTCAAAACCGTGGCGTTTGAGTTCGAGGTCCTTTATGACCTTGGATTGCAAAAGACTCACCACGTATGAAATAGTCGAAATTCTGTATCCCGGATAAAACTCCTCGGTAACGACTGAGCCACCAACCACCGGGCGGCGTTCCAGCACCAGTGTTTTAAGGCCGGCTTTGCCTAGATAACCTGCTGCCGTCAGCCCGTTATGTCCACCGCCTACGATGATCGCATCATATTGATCATTCATGTTTTCCCAACCCATCGGCGTAAAATTAAGATCGTTATAGCCCTGCCAAAAGGCGAATATATTCTAAATTCGCAAAAACAATAACATAAAAAACGTATTCAGTACATAATCATAATTAATTTTTTCATAATACGCATAATAATTATTGACATGCTAAAGGCTTGACGATACTATTTCCCGAAACAGCAATATTAATATTCATTTTGAATCACTAAATTTGAAAGAGGTAATTATGAAGAAAGTTATCATTGTCGGGGCAGGCGCCCAAGGGAACGTGATTAGTGGCATTTTAGCCAAAGCCCCGGAAGTCAGTAAAATCATGCTGGTCGACTTAGATGTCGAGCGAGCCGCGGAAGTCGCTCAATTTATCAATTCAGATAAAATTGAGGTCGAAAAAGCGGATGCATCCGATAAATCGCAATTGTTGGCGTTGTTCACCAAAGGTGGCTACGATCTTGTGGTGAATGCCACCTTGCCGACGTTTAACCGGCAGGTTATTGAAGCGGCCCTCGAAGCCGGAGCGCACTATATCGATATGGCCTCCGATGAATTTCTCCCTGAAAAAGACGGCAAACAATACCTGGTTGAGCAGCTTGAATATGCCGAAGAATTCAAAAAGCAAGGCCTCATGGCCAATATCCTGGCCGGAGGCGACTCGGGGTTGGTTAATGTGATGGCCAAAGAAGCCGTTGATGAACTGGATGAAGTCGATTATATCGGCATTAAGGATTACGGTGTGGTAACCTGCGATGAACCCGTAGCCATGTGGTCTTTTCAAACTTACATGGAAGATTGTGCCGCTAAAGCCATCTACTGGGAAGACGGCCAGTACAAGTGGGCCGAACCCTTTACCGGAGAAGAGGAATACTATTTCCCGGCACCGTTGGATGTAAAGGGCAAAGTGTTTTACCACAGCCATGAAGAACCCCTGACAATCCCTGCATTTATCGGCAAACCGGTCAAGTATGTTGATTTCAAAATGGGCGACCCGGACAGCGCAACATGGGAGTTCCTGCTTGAAGGACTCAAGCTGATGGACAAGGAGACTGTTGACATCAAAGGCAACAAGGTAAGTGTCAAGGATGTTTTCTGCAATCAATTGCCTAAGACCCTAACCCCTAAAAAATGCATTGAGCTGATCAAGGCGAAGAAGATCCAGAGCCAGGCCGTGCTGGCTGTTGATGTCAAGGGGACCAAAGCCGGCAAAAAGCTGCACTATAAAATGTGGACGGATAGCCCGAATATTGAAAAGGCCTGTTCCATGATCCCCGGAACCAATGACGTTTCCTGGATTACATCCGTTCCGGCATCGGTTTTAGCTTTGATGATTCTCAGAGGTCAGATCAAACGGACCGGGGTATTCCCTTGCGAGGTTTTGAATGCCGAAGAAAGAAAGATTTACTTTGAGGGCATCAAAGAATGGGATGTGATCATTCATAAACAGATTACGTCTGATATCGCCTGATTTTGAATCCTGTTTTGTCCGCCGGCTGCCGGCGGGCAAAAATGAAACGTGGCTGGAACGATAAAAAGGTTAACATATGAAAACACAGTGTCAGTTTTTGTCTGAGGATGAACAATCTAAAGTTCATGAAAAAAGTATCAAGATTCTCGAAGAGATCGGTGTCAAATTTTTAAGCGCGAAAGCGCTCAAGGTTTTGGAAAAAAACGGTGCCAAGGTAGACTACAGTGAAAAACTGGCCAAAATCCCCAGGGAGATGGTTGACCAGGCGCTCAAGACCGCGCCCAAATCCTTTGTCCTGGGCGCCCGCAACCCGGAATTTGATGTGCCGTATCCAGCACCCTATACCGGTTATGTTCTGGATTGCGGCGGGGTGTTTACATTTGATTATAAAAAAGGTCAGCGCCGGTATTCAACTTTGAAGGATTGCGAAGATGCGCTCCGCGTATTTGAGGAAATGAGCCTGGGATCATACATCTGGCCCCATTCCGTACCGGACATGGAAATTACCCACCCTAATTCAAGCAAGATTTATCTGGACCTGGCGGCCTTGATGTTTACTTCCAAGCACGTTCAGGATGAGCTTACCGATCCCCGGGAAGTTCCTTATATGATCGAAGGGATGACCGCCATTCTGGGAAGCGAAGCAGCGGTCAAAGAGCGCAAGATTTATTCGGTCTGTTATTGCACCATGGCCCCGCTGACCCACGACGGCGGCATGAGCGAAGCCTTGATCGACTTGAGTGAATTTGAAATTCCCATTCTGATTTTCCCCATGCCCTGCGCCGGATCAACCGGCCCTGCCAGCCTTTATTCCAACATTGCCATGGGAAATGCCGAGGCGCTTTCGGCTGTGGTTCTTTTTCAGATGGCACAACCTGGGACTCCGCTTATTTATGGCGATGCTTCGGGAAGCACGCAGTTCTCATCAGGCGGCTTTCTGGAAGGGTCCCCGGAAATGGTGCTGATGTCGGCGGCCAGGGGCGAGATGGCCCGGTTTTATGGATTACCGAATACGCAGGCAGGATGTCTGACCGATGCCAAGACACCCGGACCACAGGCGGTTATGGAAAAATTAATTACGACTTTGCCGTTGGTCCTAAGTGGCGTTGATTACATTCAAGGGCCAGGCGCCATCGAAACCAGCGGAACCCTCTGTCTTGAACAGATCGTTGTGGATGAAGAGATCGCTAAACTTTGCAAACGCTTGCGAGACGGCATTGATACCTCTGACGAAAAAGATTTTTATGACGACATTAAAGCCGTTGGGCCCGGCGGTCATTTTTTGATGCAGCCCAATACTGTTAAAGCGTGCCGCAGCGAAGAATTTTTAATGCCGCTTTTAAGCAATCGCAGTGCCTATGAAAGCTGGGTGAAGCTAGGCAGCCCCGAACTTTACCAGGAAGCACAGCAGAAAGTTGAAGAGATCCTGGCCACCCCTCAAAAGCACCCCTTACCAGATGATGTTATCGGCAAACTCGAGGCCATTAGCCGCAGGGCTGAAGAAGAGCTTGAGTAAGATTTTAGGTTAAAGATAAGAATTTCGTTTTTGGGCTTGCTGCAAATCCCTCACAATTTTCCTCGATTTCCACCTACTGACATCCTAGAATGAGGTTATCACACTGAAACCGACGAGGTCAATGACTCAAAAAGCGACACAAATTCCCCGAGATCTCCAAGCCGTCAAGTTCAAGATAGATTCGGCCCTCCAATAGACAGAGAACAACCAAAAAAGCCCTCAGAAATACTCCCCACTCATCCTGCATTATCTACAATAATGTCGCGAAATGTAATATTTAGCGACGTCTCTATTTAAGTTAGAAGAAGTGATGCTAAACCAAGTTATTCGCTTCTGATTTCCACAGGACTTATCAGTCCGGATCCCCTGAGTTTCCAGTCGTCCCGGATGGTGATATTCGTTTTTGTTAAACGCTCCTCCTGCTGTTTGCCCCGATCGCCGATAAGACGGTTTTGCCAGGAGTTGACCACGCTGATCTGAAGCCGGTTTTGCCCGCCTCTGAGCACATCGGTTAGCTGCAAAGAGTGGTTAGGTTACCCTAAAGCCCGTATTCGGGTCGTTACTCGCTCCCAACCACCCCATACATCTGATCTGGCACAAGAATTTCCGGAAATCGTTTGCGTAATACTCGGCAGGCTTGGCAGCACAAATGACATGCATCAGCATATCCCTCTTCATGTGGCAGCGCATAGCGCTGCACCAACTCTACCGGACCCCCTTCAAGCAATGGCCCCGTAATGGGGTGCGAATCCGGGTTATACGTTTCGCAAATCTCTCTCAACGGTCTCTGAAAGAGATTGCCCAACGAGATCCCCTGGCAGATGTGGAGATTCCCCGGTGGATCCACATGCAACCGTCCTGGCTCTCTCAGGTTTTCATACGGACATTCGGTGAATTGTTCCCAGGGCCACCGGGTGGCTTGTGTGACGAGTTTTTCTGTAGCCCGACCACGATATATCACAGCCGTTTCTCCGGCCGGGAGCTGACCGATTGCTGACGCTGCATTGGTCGTTTCGGGTTGTGCGATACTGATGACCCCAAGAGGTATGCCCAGTTGCTCCGCTGCCACGCTTGCGTTCCTTGCCTGCTGACTATGCTTCTCGCTCCAGTGATACAGATCGCTGCTGATTGAGAGATCTTGGATCAAACCGGTAAAGGGCCGCAGCCATTCGAGAGCGTCTTCTACATCAGTCGCCCAGTATCCATTCGAAACGATTCCAACCTGAAACCCCATGGAAGCCGCCTCTTGGATGCCTTTAAGCAAGACAGCGTAGTAAAGAAATGGCTCCCCTCCCTCGAAGTAGACCCATTTGACTGTGCCCAGCTCTTCAGCCTGTTGCAGAATTTGCCGAATATCCCGTAAGGTCATTGTGCCGTCTTGCCATGGACTCCCCCAGGCGAAGCAGTGATCGCACTCAAGATTACACTGATACGTTAAAAGCAGGTGAAGACCCGTTAGCTCCATAGCAGCACTCCTTTCAACTCGCTATTATATTAGTTGTCATTTCTCTCTTTATCCCAACAATGTCTGTCTAATCGATATCGAGACGGACGGGCAAACAGTTTCATTAGCTGCCAAGCCTTTTCCACTCAGAAAGCTGCTTTGCCCAGATTGAATTGCTCAAAAGCGCGCCGTTTTGCCTCCGACGACAGCTGGGTCCCAATTAATGCGGGATTGGGCCGCATCATAGATTTGATTATACATCTGATCATCAAATCAAATAATTCCCAAGCGATTTCAACTTCAACGCATAGAAAGCGGGTCTTGGGTTAAAACGTCTGTCCAACAAACCAATTCTTGGATAATAACCTATATCACAATCAATAAATGTGTCAATAAAAACAGTGGTATTGGCCATTAGCTTACTTGCTTCGTAGGCATCTACTATGAAAGATTGCAATCTCCGATCATTTATAAGAATTTGCTTTTTGTGCTTGCGACAAATCTCACATAATTTTTCCCGATTTCCACCTACTGACATCCTAGAATGAGGTTATCACACCGAAACCGACGAGGTCAATGACTCAAAAAGCGACACAAATTCCCCGGAATCTCCAAACAATCAAGTTTCAGATAAACTCCGCCCTTGAATCAGAAAAAAACAATCCCGAAAGCCCTCAGAAATACTTCCCACTCTCCTCGGCTGCCATCAGGAGTTCCTGATGGGCCACATGGGATGGTGGAGGCCGTTCGGTCTGGAAGCTGAGCTTGAGATGGCGGATGATCCTGTCGATGGTCTTAGTTTCTTCGATAAAAGAGATGATTCTCATCTGGCCACCACATGCGGGGCAACATAGGGGATCCACTTCATAGACCTTGCGGATCACCCTGACCCAACCTAACCCCAGCTCAACCTTTGGAAGGGAGATGATATTCTCCTTCAATGATAGGAGGCTGAGAAGAACCAACCCCAGCTTTATCGGTCATGTCATCAACAGGATCTAATACCTTCCCTACTGCCAGAAAAACTCCCACACCTGCCGGATTGAGCTCTATATCTGAATCTTTTACAACCGAAACTCCCGCGTTAACCAGTCTGCAGGCTGCATATGAAACACCTGCCTTTTTTATAGCTATATCAAAGTAGGAGTCAACAAAACTGTCTATAACCGGTATATTGAAACCTGTTACAAGAAT